>ERZ795055.3411-NODE-3411-length-11628-cov-7.149918_pt1 | contig 11628 bp, 5 predicted proteins | sample MGYA00375139_ERZ795055 | MGnify/ENA primary metagenome ERZ795055 (study PRJEB30184, sample SAMN05720283) | anaerobic digester metagenome | isolation source: active sludge of municipal wastewater-treating anaerobic digesters | place: USA | collected 2015-01-23 ...
GCACCACCCTCAATGCAGAGGAGGAGAGGCTTCTTGCCATATCAGTCCTGTGCGCCGACGCAACTATTAAGAAGGATGAGGACGGCAATGTCTCCTTTACGGGGGATCCCACAGAGACTGCACTGCTGGACTTCGGTTTGCTTTACGGCATGCATAAGGATGAGGTTGAAAAGAAATATCCCAGGGTTGCCGAGATACCTTTTGATTCGGAGCGAAAGCGCATGACAACCGTCAACAGGATGTCAGAGAACAGCACTCGTGTCAATGTCAAGGGAGGGCTTGACGAGGTGCTCAGTGTCTGTGACAAGATTGTGATTAACGGTGAAGTCAGACCTCTTGTTCAGGCTGATACCGATGAGATTCGTAATGCCAATGAGAGAATGGCCAATGGTGCTTTGCGGGTACTGGCCATGGCTTACAAGGATTGCCCGGAAGCCCCCCAGCATGTTACAATCGGACAGTTGGAGAACGGTCTTATTTTCATTGGCCTGCTTGGTATGATCGATCCTGCCCGGCCGGAGGTGCTTGATGCAGTGGCTAAATGCAACACAGCGGGTATACGGGCGGTGATGATTACCGGTGACCATAAAACTACAGCACTTGCAATTGCACGGGAGATCGGCATATATAAGGATGGTGACATAGCGATCACCGGTTCTGAGCTTGAGAAACTTTCTGACGATGAACTTAATGAGACCGTCTCCAGGTTTTCAGTTTATGCCAGGGTCGCCCCCGAGCATAAGGTGCGCATTGTCAAGGCATGGCAGAGCCATAGCGAGGTTGTGGCCATGACCGGTGACGGAGTGAATGATGCCCCGGCCCTGAAACAGGCTGACATAGGGGCTGCCATGGGCATTGTCGGAACCGATGTGGCCAAGGGTGCTGCTGATATGATACTGACGGATGATAATTTTGCCACAATCGTCTCCGCAGTTGAAGAGGGCCGGCGGATCTATGACAATATCCTTAAGGTCATTCAGTATCTCCTCTCAACAAACGTTGGTGAGATTTTCCTGATACTGGTCACCTCAATATTCAATATGGGTATGCCCCTGCTTCCCATACACATTCTGTGGATCAACCTGGTCACAGACAGCCTGCCTGCACTGGCGCTCAGCGTTGATCCCCCGGATGAGGGCATAATGAACCGCAAACCCAGGAACTCGAAGAAGGGTTTTATGACAAAAGGAATGATATGGAGGGTGATGTACCAGGGTCTGATGATCGGTTGTATACCGCTTGTATCGTACATACTGGGCAAGCAGGACGGAGGGGAGGTGCTGGGCCGTACAATGGCTTTTGCGACTCTCATGTTTGCACAGCTTGTCCATGTTCGAAACCTTCATTCAAATGCCCTGTCATCATTCAGCACCAATCCGTTGAAGAACAAACCGCTGATCGGGGCCATCTTTGCTTCAGCCGCTATCGGCCTGATCGTTCTTCTTGTGCCGCCGATACGGGAGGCATTCAGCCTGGCTGAAATGGATCGTGAACACTGGATCATAGTAATACTGATGTCACTTGCTCCGATAGTTATAGTTGAGCTGTTCAAACTGTTCAGGATAAATGGCGTAAAGAGCGATGAGAATTAGCCTCTGAAAATTGAGACTCATTTGATCCGGCTGAAGATAAAATGGTATACAAGACTGGAGACAGAGAGATATTAGGGTATCCCCGGAACATTCTTTTCACCGGCCTCACGAGTTTCCTTACCGACACATCGGTAAAGATGATCTACTCAGTTATGCCTATGTTTCTCATGTCAATCGGTGCCTCCAAGGCAAGTCTCGGGCTAATTGAAGGGGTGGCTGAAAGCACTGCTTCCCTTATCAAGGGGTTATCAGGTTTCTGGAGCGACAAAATCGGGAAAAACAAGCCCTTCATGCTTATTGGCTATGCTCTCTCAGCAGTCATACTGCCGTTGTATGCATTCGTTGTCTCCCCGGTGCATGTCCTGATTCTTCGATTTGCTGAAAGGTTTGGAAAGGGAATCAGGACGGCTCCCCGCGACAGTCTCATTGCAGGGTCGGTAACAAACAACGCGTCGGGCAGGAGTTTTGGTCTTCAGAAAGCCATGGACAACAGCGGAGCCATTGCCGGACCCCTGCTGGCGTTTGCTCTTTTGAGCCTCTTTCCTGGCGACTACAGGCTTATTTTCATACTGGCAGGGATCCCTGCATTGATGGGCATATTCGTCATTGTCTTCGGCATCAGGGAGGTAAGGAAAAGCAAGACTGAACTCTTTCAGAAGTTCAGGTTCAGGGACTTTTCAGGAAGATATTACCTCTTTCTGGGGATCATTTTCATCTTCACACTTGGGAACTCCACCGATGCCCTCCTGCTTGTCAAGGCTAACGAGGCGGGGATAAAGGTCGCATTCATCCCTTTGGTTTATCTGATTACAAACGCTGTAGCAGTCATTGCTGCAATACCTCTGGGCTCTCTCTCCGACAGGGTGGGGAAGGAGAAAATACTTGCAGCGGGATTCCTAATTTATACCCTGGTATACTACTGGTTTGGCAGGACATCCGATATAACTGCAATAACGTTGCTTTTTGCCCTGTACGGTCTTTATTCAGCTGCTACTGACGGAATTCAGAAGGCCTTTGTCACAGATATTATTGACAAAAACAAGAAAGGTACCGGCCTTGGCATTTACAATGCAATACTTGGAATAACCCTTTTACCCGCCAGTATCATCGCCGGTTCCCTCTATGACAGGGTCTCTTCAGCTGCCCCCTTCTATTTTGGTGCATCAATGGCCTTTCTTGCCTTTTTGCTGATGATAGTATTCTCCATTTACAGAAGGACCGGGAAGAATGTCTGATGCACGGACATTCTGTTAAAGCTGATATGTACTTCGCCCAAAAGGATCAATCATCTCCTACTCAGTCCTCAGCGCCCGGGCCGGGTTGTAGTTTGCGGCCCTTAGAGTCTGGTAAATTACTGATGTGAAGCCGACAGTTATTACCACAACTGTAGCCAGGAGGTATATCAACGGACTGACAGATGCCTTGTCGGCAAAGCTTTCCATCCAGTATTTTGACCCGAAATAGGCGACAGGCCAGGCTATCAGGGAAGCAATCAGAATTAGTATTACCGTCTCTCTTATCAGAAGGCGGAGTACAACCGGAGCTGTAGCTCCGTATGTCTTCCTGATGCCAATTTCCCTCGTCCTTTTATTGGTCATGAATGCAACCAGTCCTATCAGTCCGAGGCAGGCAATGAATACAGCCAGAAGAGAAAACAGGATAAAGATTTTTCCGGTTTTCATCTCGGCACTGTAGAGGTTGTTCCATGAGTCAGTGAAGAATTCATACTGGAAAGGCCGGTCAGGAGCAAACTCCTTCCACTTTTTTTCGATTGCCCGGATTGTGGCGGGGATATTGCTGCCTGAGAGTCTGATTGACGCAAACTGGTCACCGCCACCCGGAAACAATACAGTAAAGCACACAGGATCAATTGCTTTGTGCATTGATGCGATGTGAAAATCCTTCATTACGCCAATAATTTGATACCGCTGGAATGTGTCAGGTCCGGAAGGTTGCTGTATGTATTGACCTACAACCGGTTCTTTCAGCCCGAGAGATTTCACCGCCGCCTCATTTATCAGGATGGATGTGGAATCCGTTCCATATTCACGGGAGAAAAACCGACCGTCCGCGAGCCGTACACCCAGAGTCTGGGGAAAGTCAAAGCTTACCTGCGCCTGTTGCAGAAGGTAGGTATTCTTTTCGGGATCGTCGTCGCGGAAAAAGGCATTGTTACTGAAATCCATGCCCGGCATCTGCCTCGTAAAACCTGCATTCTTCACTCCATCGATCCTGAGTATCTGGTCCCTGAATGTCTCACGCTGACGCCAGAAGGCATCTGCCCTTCTGATCACAATAAGATTCTCCTTATCAAACCCCAGGTCTTTCTTCGTCATGAAGTTAAGTTGCCGGTAGACTACAGTGGAACCAATTATTATTACTATCGATACAGCAAACTGAAAAACAACCAGGATGCCCCTCAGCCTCTTTGACATCGATCCGGGACTCATTGTTCCCTTGAGGACATCCACCGGATCAAATGAGGCAAGCACCATTGCAGGGTAAAAGCCCGCTGAAAAGCCTGTAACAAGTATGAGGAGGATCAGGAAAAGAATACCGTCGGCATTCCAAAGACCCACTGAAAGGGTTTTTCCCGTAAGCTGGCTGAAGGCAGGAGTCAGGACAAAGACCAGCAGCACTGAAATAAGCACAGCGATAGCCGCAATGACAACTGATTCGGAAATGAATTGTAAAAACAGTCCTCCCTTGCTCGCACCCGATACTTTTTTTATGCCGACTTCCCGGGCCCGGCCTGCTGATTTTGCAGTGGCGAGGTTTACATAGTTTATTATTGCTATCACAAGAACCAGGAATGCAATCACTGCAAAGATATATACAGTGCTCAGCGAACCCGGTGGCTCCAGGCAGTATTGAGTCGCACCTTTCAGATGAATATCCTTAAGAGGTTCCATCACGTAGCTGAAGTCGTTGCCTGCATTCCTGAAATCGGCGATTGACTGACCGGTGACCTCCTGAAGCTGAGGTCCCACGTATTTTATTACCATCTCCTGGAATTTTTCCTGGAGGGCCTCTATGTTAGTGTCATCACTGACTACGATATATGTATAAAAGTTATGCGAGATCCAGAACTGACTGTTGGCCATTCCGGGATAGGAGCTCAATGAAGCGAGTATGTCAAATTTTATGTGCGAATTATCAGGCACGTTCTGAATCACGCCAGTTACCGTATACAGCACAGTATCAGCTTCAACGGTAACTTGCTGCCCCAGAGGCTCGGCATCACCGAAATATTTCCTGGCATACTCCTCTGTCATTACCATTGACCGGGGTCTGACAAGTGCGGTGGAAGGGTCTCCCTTCAGAAACCTGAAGTCGAGAACGTCAAAGAATGTAGAGTCAGCGAAAAGCACACCATCCTCGTTGAACTTATTTTCGCCGTAACCTATAAGCCAGTCGCCCATCCCTCTAACCCTGGCGGCACGGATTACCTCCGGATAATCATTCAGCATTGCCTGTGCCATGGGTGCTGCCGTGATACCCTGGTTCAGTTCGCCTCCTGCCATCCGGCCCACTACCTTCAGTCTGTAGATGTTTTCGTAGTTGCTGTGAAACCTGTCATAACTCAGTTCATGAATAACATAGAGAGAGATCAATAGGAAGCAGGTTAGACCTATGGACAGACCTGCCATGTTCAGTGCCATATATCCGCTTTGTTTTTTCATGTTGCGGATTGAATTCTTAAGGAAGTTCTTAATCATGTCCGTTATTCTTAATCAAGTCTGGTATTCGATTAAAAAGACGAAATGATATATAACTTGTTGCACATCGGCAGGCACAAAAATCTACGGATCTGGTAAAATTGTCCCGGTCTGTTGGCATGAAGCCATTGAATAACCGGGGCACTCAGACCAGGCCTGATTTCAGACTTTCGTGCTTAATTCGCTACGTAAATCCAGGCACCGCTCGATGTGATAAATATTGCATCAGACAATGAACTGTAGATGAATAAATCGGTTTAACTTTAAACAAAAATCTCATGTCAGACAGACAAGTAAACAGCCGTCGCGAATTCCTGCAGAAGATGATTGCACTGACAGCTCTTGTAGGTGTCGCTCCCTATGCCGATGCATTCGGACAGTCATTCGCAGAGATCAGAAAGGGTAAGCTTCCCTTCAGACCGCTTGGCAAAACAGGGCATATGGTAAGCCTGTACAGCCTCGGGGGACAGGGTTCCATCGAGATCCCAGGCAAGGAGGATATCTCCGTTGAGATCATCAACAGGGCACTTGACCTTGGCATCAACTATATTGATACTGCCGCTGCATATGGCAGGCAGACTCCGACAGTTGCCAGGGCCGATGCCATGGGTACCAGTGAAAGGAATATGGGCCAGGTGATGAAATACCGCCGTAAGGAGGTTTTCCTGGCAAGTAAGACACATGACCGCACCTATGACGGATCGCTCAAGCTGCTTGAGAAATCGCTTAGGCAGCTTAACACCGATCACCTCGACCTGTGGCAGATCCACAATGTCAGGATGGCAGAGATGGAAACCCTTGACAGGATAACAGGCGACGGAGGGGTTCTGAAGGCAATGATTCGGGCACGGGACGAAAAGATGATCCGTTTTATCGGGTTCAGCGGGCATGAGGGTCCGGATGTGCTGAACGCCCTGAATGAAAGGTTTCCGTTTGATAATGTGCTTGTTGCAATCAATGCAGCTGACAAGCATCATGATCCGTTCATCGAGAAGTTTCTGCCAAACGCTGTGAAGAAGGAGATGGGCATAGTGGGGATGAAGATTCCCGCCCGTGACAGGATATTTGCCAACGGCGGGATAATATCAATGAAGGAGGCGATGGATTATGTGCTGACGCTTCCTGTGAGCACGATCATTATAGGTCTTGACAGGATTGCCGAGCTTGAGGAGAATATCCGCATAGCTAAGGAGTTCAAGCCGCTTACTGCCGATCAGATGCTGGCAATTGAGGAGAAGACCAAACCGCACTACAAGGATTTGCTCTTCTTCAAGAACCTGTCTGAGTGGCCGGCTGACTGGTGAATAAAACATTTTCGACTTGCGATGTTCGATTTGCGAATTAATTAATTCGAACATCGAACATCGCAAATCGCAAATCGCAAATCCTTGGTTTCTACTTGGCCATCGGTCCGGCGGGAACCTCATCTATTCTGCGCTCGCGCCGCCCCTTGTACCCGAAGAACCAGATCAGGGAGAAAGAGATTATTATCATACCGGCAACAGTCACCCAGTCGGCATTCTCTCCCGGTACTATCATCCAGCTCAGAATGGCGCCGAAGACAGGGATGATGAATTTCCAGAGATTAAGTTCGCTGACCTTAACCTCCGGGCGCTTCAGAAGTACGTACCATTTTGAGAAGGTAAACGCCGACATGAATGAGAGCCAGGCCAGCACCAGCCAGTAAATCATGGGAAAATCGGGCTTTGACGGCACCTCCTCAAAACCAAAGGAGATCAGGAACATTATTACACCACCGGTAAAAAGTGAGAAGGAGCTCAGCACCAGCGGATCCATGTTCTTCCCTCTCTTTGATACCAATACGTTGCTTGTAGCGGTTGAGATGTTCGCAATAAAAATCATTATGATTCCTGCCACCTCGCCCGGCAGTCCGAAATGAAACCCCTGCCGTCCGGCGCTGACCAGCACTATCCCGGCCAGGCCCAGTATTATTGTAATCACCTTGGCACGGGTAAACCGCTCCTCCTTTATCATTATGCGGGAAACAATGGCTGTTACAAATGGCTGTGATCCCACGATGACTGCCCCCAGGGCTCCCGGAACCCGGTCCATCCCGATATAGAACAGTATGTAATTTATCAATGTCTGGAGGATCGTAACCCATATTGCCAGGCTCCTGTTATCCATTATCATCCTGATATATTCCCGCGGCCTTACAGTGAAGGGGAGAATCATCAGTCCCGAGAGGATAAAGCGCGTTCCCGCGAAGTGAAGAGGAGTCGAATATTGCAGTCCTACCTTAATGAAAGGATACGCAGTTGACCACATCAGGCAGGTTATGATTGCCCAGATGATGGTGTTTGTATGTCGGTCAGTCATCTGAAACAGATAAGACTGCAAATATCGCTTTTTTTATTTTTCCTTTTTGTTCCAGTCAGGAGGATTCACTCCAAGCAGGTGCTCCACGAAGAAGTCCTGCCTGCGCCTCTCCCCATACGTGCCACCGCTGCTGTGCTGCATCCCGGGCACCAGCAGGTAGTCAAAGTCCTTGCCAGCCTTAATAAGCGCATTTACAAACTGCGTTGTTGAAGCAGGGTCCACGTTGTTGTCCATCTCGCCGTTGATGAGCAGGAGCTTGCCCTTCAGCAGGTGTGCATTCTCTACGTTTGACGATTCAATATAGCTCTGGTCGACGGGCCATCCCATCCATGCCTCATTCCACCAGATCTTGTCCATTCTGTTGTCATGGCAACCGCATGATGAGACGGCAACGTCATAGAATTCAGGGTGGAAGAGCACTGCACCGGCTGAGTTCTGTCCTCCGGCCGAGGTGCCGTAAACGCCAACCCGCCCGATGTCCATGTAGGGATATTTTGCGGCAGCGGCCTGCATCCAGAGGATCCTGTCAGGGAAACCGGCATCCTTGATGTTCTTCCATGCCACATCATGGAACTTCTTCGACCTGTTAGATGTGCCCATCCCGTCAATCTGAACCACGATGAAGCCCAGCTCGGCGAGTGAGTTCATGTTTCCGTATGTCGGCCGGAAGGTCTTCGGCACGAAACTGCTGTGCGGCCCGGCATAGATATTCTCAATCACCGGGTATTTGCGCGATGGATCGAAGTTGAGCGGCCGTATGATAATACCCCATATTTCTGTTACACCGTCACGTCCCCTGGCAGTGAAGACCTCGGCGTTCTGCCAGCCTGTTGCGCGCAGGTCGGTGATATCAGCTTCTGCGAGCTTCATCAGCTCACTTCCGTCAGCACTGCTGCGGATGACCGACACGGGAGGCATGTCAACCCTGGACCAGGTGTCTACAAAGTATTTTCCGTCAGCCGAGAATTGCGCTTCATGATTTCCGTCTGCCGGAGTCAGGTGCGTGAGTCCCGTTCCGTCAAACCCGATCCGGTAATAGTGAATAAGGTAAGGATCACCGGGTTCGCGTCCTGAAGCCCTGAAGAGAATTGTCCGTGCCTTCTCGTCCACGCTGACAACACCCCTGACAACCCATTCACCCCGGGTGATCTGGTTCTTGACCTTCGCGGTTGTGCCGTCATAGAGCCAGAGATGATTCCAGCCGTCACGCTCCGATGCCCATATTATCTCACCTGAAGACTTAACATCGTACCTGTACTTCTTACCGCTGTAATCAATGAAGGTGGGTGACTGCTCGTCGATCACCACACTCATCTTCCCTGTTGCTGCGTCAATCCTCATGACCCTGTAAACCTGGTGGCCGCGCTTGTTGTATTCAAAAGTAAGTGAACTGCCCAGTGAGTCCCAGCGGAAATTTCCCAGACTGTACTGGTTGAGGATCATTGCCTCGTCCACCACAATATGTTTCCTTCCGGCAACGTCAAAAATCTGAGGAAAATACTGGGGTACGGCATCGCCAGGCTTCGGATATTCGTAGGTGTAGGTTTTCGGCTGCACCTGGCCCTCGGGGGATGATTCAACATATGTAATCATGTGTTTCTCAGCAGGAATCACCAGATACGCCATTATCTTCCTTGAATCCGGAGACCACTCAACCGAAGCAGAATAGTACTTGCCGATCCCGCCGTCACGGCTCAGCTGATATTCCTTCTTCTCCTCAAGATTCCTAACCCACAGGTTATAATCGCGGATGAAGGCAGTCATCTTCCTGTCCGGCGAGGTGTCGGGCCTTCCTGTCAGTTCGTTACGGAACCCCCACGGCCACCTGTTGCTGTCACCACCCCATGAGAAGGGACGCCTTGCTTCACTTTCCCTGGTTACTGAATATTTTTTCAGGTCAACGCTGTAGACCGAGCCTGCATATTCGAAGGTCATCGTTTTGAGATCGTCAGCCATATTGATGTTCCTGACCGGCAGATCGTCCGTCTTGATTGTCTCACCGGTGACCTTGCCCAGCGCCTGTGCCAGCCTGACCGCATCAAATGCCTTTTTAACAGTCTTCTTTGACGGGTCGGCCAGAATGTAATCCTTTCCCGATCTGCTCCTGTCTTCAAAGATCAGGAGATTTGTCTTGCCAATCCATACAGGCCTGATATCACTGTGCCATACCTTGCCTGAAAGCTGCCTGTCAAGGCCGTTCGCTCTTTCGTAATCCTTTTCGGTACCTTGTGCGCATACTGCTGTATTTACCGCAGCTGAAAGAAGAAAAGTAAATAAAACCTTAGAAAATGCTCTGTTCATTGCCGGACTGTTTTAATTTTATGCATAGTTAAAATAAATTGCGTGTATCTAATACACTTTTTCGATGTTTTGTGGCTTATTTTGCCTTGCTTTCACATTTTTTAAGGAACGTTAACAACCCCGGAGGAGGGATGATAAAGACTGACGCATTAACCGCGGAGCGATATTTCGGGGAGTACAGGAGGATGTAAGGTGAAGACTGACACATTTGCCGCAGACAGAAATTTCGCGGAGTGCAGGAGGAGGAGTGATGAAGATTGAAGAGTATATCGCAGAGCGACTTAGGAAGGAGGGTGTCAAGAGGTTCTTTGGGATACCCGGAGGCCCGTCCATACCCTATATGGATGCCTTCAGGAAGTCAGGAATAGAGTTCATTCTGACGAGCCACGAGTCGTCTGCTGCCGTGATGGCAGATGTTACAGCGAGGCTGACAGGCGTGACAGGTGTTTGCCATGCCACGTTTGGCCCGGGTGCCGTCAATCTTGCCTCCGGAGTAGGAGGGGCGCTGCTTGACCGCTCTCCTGTGCTGGCAATGACCTCCGAGATGCCGGATTCATGGCTGGGCAGGACAGCCCAGATGAACATTGACCATCAGGCGCTGTACTCTCCTCTCACCAAGGCAACCTTCAGATTAAATCAGTCAAATGCGGCTGAGGTGGTCAGCCGCAGTCTCGGGATTGCAAATGAAGAATATCCCGGCCCTGTTCACATAGGGCTGCCGTCAGATGTTGCAGGTACTGATGCAAGGCCTTTCACTGTTCTTACGGAAAGCAGGGATGAGAGCCGGCAGCAGTCAGATTCCTTCGCGAAGGCCGCAGTCCTGATCGCTTCTTCAAAGCGTGCAGTGATAGCTGCAGGACTTACGGCCATGCGAACCGACTCAGGCAGGACGCTGCTGAAGTTCCTTGATGATCACGGTGTGCCTGTGGTTGTCACCCCTATGGCGAAGGGTATTATTCCTGATAATCACCCTTGTTTTGCAGGTGTGCTGTTTCACGCACTCAGCGACAGGCTGGAAAGGCTGTTGCAGGAGGCCGATCTTGTGATCGGGCTGGGTTATGATCCGGTTGAGTACAACTATGAATCGTGGATTCCGGATGTACCCCTGGTTCACTTCGACACACGGCCCCATGATCTCAGGGTCAGGGGAGCCATCGAAATTGTATCATCACCCGGCAGCTGGTTCGGGCACCTGGCGTCTCTGAAAGGTTCAGAGGAGATGAAGCAGCTGGCAGCCTCGGTGCGAAGTGAAATTCTGGGTGAGATTCATGCCCGTGATACCGGTTTCAGTCCCGTTGCCGCATTGAAGGTGCTGAGGGAGGAACTGCCTGCAGATGCCGTTGTGACTGCCGATGTGGGATCTCATCTTCACCTGCTGGGCCAGCAATGGGATGTAATGAGAGGCAGGCTGGTAATGACAAACGGCTGGTCATCGATGGGTTTCGGCCTTCCGGCAGCAGTTGCAGCCGCCATGGCAGGCGGCAGAGGGGCTGTTGTTTGCATCACCGGCGACGGAGGGTTCCTGATGCACGCAGGGGAGATCATTACTGCACGCAGGTACGGCCTCAGGATAATAACAGTTGTGCTCGCTGACGGGGAGCTGAACCTGATAAAGGTGAAGCAGTCATGGAAAAGGATTAGTCCCTATGGCATACAATTATGCAACGGTCCTCTTC
>ERZ795055.3414-NODE-3414-length-11621-cov-3.892703_pt1 | contig 11621 bp, 12 predicted proteins | sample MGYA00375139_ERZ795055 | MGnify/ENA primary metagenome ERZ795055 (study PRJEB30184, sample SAMN05720283) | anaerobic digester metagenome | isolation source: active sludge of municipal wastewater-treating anaerobic digesters | place: USA | collected 2015-01-23 ...
TTCTTCATACCCGCCGGCTCCGTTGGTCGGAACATTGAACTCTTTTGAACTTCTCGGACTTATAAGACTTCCGGCGTGAAGGCCGTTTTTTATAAGCTCGACTTTATCCTGCTTGATAAATCCTGTTGAATTGAAGTTGGGACTGCTTCCCTCAAGGCTGTTCTCGATGATAGAAACGGAACTGTCAAGTTTTACTTCGCCGTCGATCAGTTTGAGAAGGGAGCTGTTCTTAGTTCTCTGTGATTTAAGTCCGAACCCGCCCCATCCGAGTATCGCCATGAAATCATCAAGTGCCGCGGGAGCGATGAATACCTTGTATTTGCCGGGTTTTATCGTTACCGCATCTCTTTTCATTATCTCAAGTTCGTTTTTCACTTTTTTCATTTTTCTTTCAAAATCGGTGCTGTTCCAGACATATCCCGCATATCCTGCTTTAACCGCTTTATCGGTAGTATGATAGACGCTCCAGTTGAAATTGAAGCTCGGTTTTTCGAACCAGTTCCTCTGTCCGATGCTGTTGGCAAATCCTGCAACGATGTTTCCGCTTGAGAAGATCCCGGTAAGATCAAGCCCTTTTGCAGTTCCCATTATCTGTGAAACGGCTTCAAATGTGTCGGGGAGCAGATCCTTTTCGATGACTTCTGTCGATCTGACTTCAGTTGAATAAAGAATGTACGGGTCTTCATCAAGCTGTCCGATGACCGTTCTGAGCTTTTTAAGCCCTGATGTTACCGCAGATCTATCCGTCTGTTCGTCAAGAGTGAGTGTCATGAAGTTTGAAGCCTGTCTTCCGTTCTTTATCAGCGTCATTGAAAGATAATACTGTTTTACATTGCCGTTCTGCCTTATTTCAGCATGGTTGAGCCTTATGAAATCCGATTCCTCGCCGCTCAGATTGAGCATAAGGAATTCACTGTTATCAGCAAGGGATACGGCATGATCTGACAGTTTGTAAAAATAATTCTTCATGTTTATTCTCCTCCGAACACTTCGACATCTGAAAAAAGGCACACAGGGCTTGCGTGACCTACAAATATTGCCTGATTCGGCTCCGCTTTTCCGCAGTTCGGGACGCCTTTCATTTCAAAAGTATCAATGTTGCCGACCATTTTCAGGTTGTTCCAGAAATATCTTGAGATCCCTCTGTAATTAGGATTTTTAACGAGTTTTGTCAGTTTTCCGTTCTCGATCAGCTGTCCCCATTCACAGCCGAACTGGAATTTGTTCCTTGAATCATCTATCGACCACGACAGATTTGTTTTCATGAAAACACCTTTCTCGACATTTGAGACCATTTCCTTGAAGCTTGAAGTGCCCGGCTCCATGTTAAGATTAGCCATTCTGTCGACAGGCGGTCTGTTCCAGCTTGATGCACGGCTGTTGGAGACTCCCGGAACATTTCCTCTTGCCTGAGATATTCCGCTTCCGAGCGCTCTTTTCAGGATACCTTTTTCGATGAGGAACTCTTTCTGTGCGCTGAATCCGTCATCATCGGCGGCATAAGTTGCAAACTCCCCTTTTACTGTGGGATCGAAGGTTATGTTGAGAAGGTCGCTTCCGTATCTGAAACTGCCTATCATGTCGAGTGTGACAAAGCTTGTGCCGGCATAGTTCCTCTCATCACCGAGGATCCTGTCTATCTCAAGCGGGTGTCCGATAGATTCGTGTATCTGGAGCACCATCTGTCCGGGATCAAGAAGCAGGTCCATTTTCCCAAAAGGGCAGTTTTGCGCGTCAAGCAGTTCGTTTGCTTCCACTGCAAGTCTTTTTGCATTCTCCGGGTTGAAACCGGTCTTTTCGAACACCTCAATTCCCCCCTGCATTGCCATTGCAAAGCTGTCGAGGCTTCTTCTTTGCACTGCACCGTCTTTTGCCGCGGTAAGTGAAAGATAAGGGATTATAAAGTCGAAATTCTGGACGGTCATGCCGTTTTCGGAAGTCATGTAAGTGCTTGTTTTTCTGATGAAATTTAGCGAGGCTGATCTGTCGGCTATATTAGGGGCTGACATATTTCTGTTCAGCATTTTCAGATATTCTATTTTATCTTTGAGATACTTTTTCTCCCAGGGTATTTCAACGGGGCTTGAATAATTCAGTGACGGACTGAGCTTTTCTATCTTCGAGAATGGCACTACTGAACGGGTTTTATTGAAATTCGCCCATATCCTTGCCTTTTCAAATGTCTGCTCAAGTCCTTTTTCTGAAAAGTCGGTCGAGGCGGCATAACCGCTGCCGTCACCGGAATAGACTGTTATCATGTAGCCTGAATCAGTCCCCGAGCCTACCGGAGCCAGAACATCGCTTCTTACCGAAATGCTTTCCGAATAGCTTGAAACCATCCTCAGCGTTGCAAACTCACCTTTTGCCGCAAGTTTCAGGAACATTCCTGCGATCTTTTCTGTATTTAACATATCTCCTCCATGAAAAATCTCCTGAACAGCTTATCGTTTTCCAAAATAAAATGAAGAAAATACAGAGGGCGCAGGGCTTTTGCTTGGCAAGCATAATCCAGTTTTTAATTATGGCGAATTTGCCGTAATTAAAAGTCAGGCAGGTTTGAACAGTTATAAAATCAGTGTAAAAGAATGGGTCGAAAAAACGAAATCGATCGGATTAACAGCGTCTGCCGGTAGATATGGAGGAACCTATGCTCATGCTGACATTGCTTTTGAATTTGGTATGTGGATCAGTGCAGAGTTTAAGGTCTATCTTATTAAGGAGTTCAAACGACTTAAAGATGAAGAAAGCAGCAGACTAAAACTCGAATGGAGCCTTCAAAGGGAAATTGCAAAGATCAATTATCATATTCATACAGATGCCATAAAAGAAAACCTTATTCCGAAAGAGCTTTCAAAACAACAGGTGGCAATTATTTATGCAAACGAAGCGGATGTTCTCAACATGTCGTTATTCGGAAAGACGGCAAAAGAGTGGCGTGACCAGAATCCAGATATAAATGGTAATATCAGAGATGTCGCTACTATCGAACAGTTAGTTGTTCTTTCCAATTTAGAAAGTATAAATTCTGTGCTGATCTGCCAGAATATTCCGCAATCTAAAAGGCTTGTTCAATTAAACAAGATCGCCATATCCCAGATGAAGTCTCTGATAGAAAAAAGAAGCATAAAAAAGCTGAAGTAAGAAAATAGACAAATTGAAACTTTTCATTTTGTGAAGTATATTCTTTCAATGTATTTACTTAAGGAGACGGTGATGTTGGAACTCTTTACAGGTCTGATACTCGGCGGAGCGGCCTTTTCGGCTGTGACTTTTTTCTGGATGAAGTCTAAAAATGCGGCTTCTCTTGCCGAAGCTGAGGTAAAGGTGAAGGTGATGCAGGAGAGACTTGATTCACAAAAGAATGAATTTGAGTCCATGAAAAAGCAGTTCACAGCTGAATTTGAGAACCTCGCAGGAAAGATATTCGAGGAGAAGTCAGAGAAATTCTCGAAACTCAATGCAGAAAGTCTCAGCAATATACTTAAACCGCTCGGTGAAAACATCGATAAGTTCAAAAAAAAGGTTGAAGAGACCTATGACAGAGAATCAAAAGAGCGGTTCTCTCTTGAAAAAGAGGTCAAAAAACTGGTCGAGCTCAATCAGAAGATCTCTGTAGATGCCAACAATCTCACCAATGCGCTCAGAGGTGAATCAAAAACTCAGGGGAACTGGGGAGAGATGATACTTGAAAATATGCTTGAAAGATCGGGGCTTGTGAAGGGAAGGGAATATCTTGTTCAGGAATTTTTAAAGGACAGTGACGGAAATCCGCTTAAGAACGAGTCGGGACAGAAACTTCAGCCCGATGTCACGATAAATTATCCTGACAATAGAAAAATAATAGTTGATTCAAAGACTTCTCTGACAGCCTATGTCAATCTCGTGAATTCACAAAATGACGAAGAAAGGATGAAATATTCGGCGGAGCATCTGAGATCGGTCAAAAAGCACATTGATGAGCTGAGCCAGAAAAAGTATGAGGATTTCGCTCCGACGCTCGATTTTGTGATGGCGTTCATTCCGAATGAACCGGCATATATCGCGGCAATGCAGGCTGACCCCGGGCTTTGGAACTATGCATATGACAGAAGGGTCGTTCTTATCAGCCCTTCGAACATGATCGCGGCGCTGCGGCTTGTTGCTGACTTGTGGAAAAGGGAATATCAGAGCAGAAATGCCGAAGAGATCGCAAAAAGAGGGGCGGCGCTTTATGATAAATTTGTCGGCTTTGTGGATAATCTGACCGATGTCGGGGCACATCTTGAAAAGGCTCAGAAAAGTTATGTAAGCGCTCTGGGTCAGCTGAAAGATGGAAGCGGAAATCTCATCGGGCAGGCTGAAAAATTGCGCGAGCTCGGTGTAAAAACGAAAAAGAACCTGCCGTCGGGGCTGATAGATGAAAAGTAAAAACTCACCCCGAAATTTAAACCCTCACCCGGCAGAGCCGACCTCTCCCTTAAAAAAAGGAGAGGTGAAAAACTCCGTGATGAGGATCAATGGCTTCATTCACCTTTTCAACACAATTCACGGATCTGTCGCGATCGTGTGGTTTAAACGGCAGGGAGCTGTAAAGATAAAGGAAATAGTGATATCGAATCCTGAGCTTTCAGCTGAACAGAGGGTTGCGGTGAAATATCCTGAAATGTTTCCTGAAAGCTGTGCTGAAGTTGCAGAACTTGCTAAAAAAATTCAGGATTACTGCAAAGGAAAGCCGGTAGAATTTTCTCAGGATATGCTTGATCTCACAGAAGTTTCCGAATTCAGGAAAAAAGTCTATCTGACACTTTTCAGGACAAAAAGGGGTGAAACCCTGAGTTACGGCGAACTTGCACAAAGGTCCGGATATCCGCGAGCCGCAAGAGCAGTCGGGACCGCAATGAAAAATAATCCGTTCCCTTTCATAATCCCGTGCCACCGAGTCATCAGATCCGACGGAAGCCTCGGCGGTTTTTTCGGAGCCGAAGAAATGAAAGAACTGCTGATAGAAAAGGAGATGTCAAGCTGAGATCTGTTTAATTCTTGAGTTTATTGTATTCATGTATTTTTCTTTCATTTCTTTATTTAAAAATGAGTTTTGAATTATTCCTGAACTTTGAGAAAGTGAATTGGTGATCCGGTTTATAATTTTTTCTTTAACTCTCGATGTTAACTGGATATTTTCTGCAAGGTGATCGAAGTCCGCTTTTTTGAGTTTTGATTTTTTCCCGTTTATTGTGAGTGCTGATTCTTCTTTATCAGACGGAATGACTATTGCGGTATTGAGAAGATCATAAGCCGGTGCAAGTTCAATGATGTCAGGCAGGCGATAAAAAAGTGAATAATTTTTGAGGTGCATATCTGTGTTTCCAGTGACAAATGAAAAAATAACCACTTCAAAAAGTCTCTGAAGATCATATCCCGGATTTGAAGAATACTTTTCTATTATTTTTCCTATCTGCTCAACTGATCCGCGGTATTTGTCTTCAGTCAGCCTTTCCTGAAGCTGGCACATGTCCTCCATGTGAAGCTTTCCCGACTTTGATCTGTCGATCCTTTTTGTGATGTATGAGAGTTCACCGCTTTGAAACCTTATCAAGGCGTGAGGAACGGTTTTAATTCCGCAGCTTTGCGCAAGGTGCATTGTAAGATGTTCATTTTCAGGAAGAAATGGATAGATCGGTGATGGCGGTTTTAAAATATAAGATCCCCAAAGACCGACAATCGTGAGTTTTTTCCCTTTTCCTTCGCCCGATTTTGATAAATGAAGTGAAAGTTTTGACTGAACACCAGTAAGAGTAATGCTTTTCAGGACGGTTTCTTCAGCGATCTTGTTGATCTCTTCAAGTTTGTATTCAAGGGATGGCGGTTTATCTGTCCCGAAAAACTTTTTTGAACAGATTGCGTGATACTCAGTCTCATTAAAAAGAGATTTTCCACAGATAAAACAAGTATTTGTCATGATCTTTCCCTCCGCACAGAAACTGCTCCAATCACATCATTGCAACAGGCTAAAAGCAGTTCCATTCGATCTTTTGAACTGATCTTCCAGCTTTTCCATGCGATATCAAGGAGCCATCCTTCAGGAATAAGTCCGTCAAAAAACGGAAAAAGCACTTGAGATTCAAACGGCTCTTTTCTTAAAGGAATTGTGCAGCTTATGGCAATTGAACCGTTTTTTGAAACATAATCAGGATCATAAGTGAATCTGTACCCCGTTTCGGTTTCTTCAATTATTCCTGCAAACTCATCATGCATGAAAACAAAACCAGTTTTACGGCTCATTTGTCACCTCTTTCAATTTGAACGGGAGCCATTTCATGACCGAACAGAGCAAGAACCTGATTGATCTTGTCAAGCCGGAGAGTCGATTTTCCCTGCTCAAGTTCACGGATGAACCTGAGCCCTGTTCCGCTCCGCTCGGAAAGCTCAAGCTGTGTCATTCCGAGCATCTTTCTTCTCTCTTTAACAAAATTTCTCAACTTTTCAGAGCTCATTTTATACCTCATCGGGTGTAAATTTCAGCAAACAATGACAATTTATACCTTTTCGGGTGTAATTGTCAAGCTGTTTTGTGTTTTTATACCCGGACGGGATTAATTTCGGCCTGAATGATAAACGGTAATAAAATTTGCTGTTTGAATCTGAAAACAGCATAATAAATGGCGAAAATGTGAAAAAAGCAGATTGTATTGGTCGCAAGAGGTTTCAGACCAGTTGTGGCAAAAAATGATAAATAATTTTAAAAACAAAAAAGCTTACATATTCGATTTGTTTCACACTTTGACGGGTCCGGAATCGCAGTGGGCGACTCTGCCTGCGACTTCTGAGTTTTTCGGTGTTGATCGCACTGTCTGGAGCGATATGCTGCAGTTCGGTACTTATGAAAGGCTTTGCGGAAGGGAAAAAGATCCGTTCAGGATAATCAGGGATCTTGTGGACAGGGTGAAGCCGGAAATCAGTGATGAGCTGGTGCGTCAAGCTGTTGAAATAAGAAAGAAAAGATTCGGTCAGGCACTTATAAATATTCCGGTTGAAAATATCAAAACATTAAAATCATTAAAAGAAAACGGCTTGAAGCTTGGTCTGTTGAGCAATGCAGATGTGATGGAAATCGCAATGTGGGATAAGTCGCCAATCGCCGGACTTTTTGACAGCACGGTGTTTTCATGTTTTGCCGGATATGCAAAACCGGACAGGGAAATCTATGAAATTTCAATGAAAGAACTGGGAGTGACATCGCAAGAATCTGTTTTTATCGGTGATGGCGGCTCAAATGAGCTGAAAGGGGCAAAAGAAGCCGGACTCACAACGATAATGATCACAGGAGTAATTCAGGAACTCTGGCCCGAAAAAATTTCCGAACGGAAAAAATGGGCCGATTATGTAATCGAAAGAATTGAGGAATTAAGCAATGTATAAGGAAAAGCACAAAAACAGATTCCATTACAAAAATTAACGAAATTAATAGAAGCGAAGAACAATGAAATACACCGAGTCTTTTCCGGATCGTTAAATTTAAGCAAGAGGAGGATAAAGTGAAAAAGATTCTTTTCATGGTTTTTGTTGTTGTTTTTACAGTAGCTGGCTGTGCAAGTACCGGTCAGAAAAGAGAAGCGTTAAGTGTTGACAATGAAAAACATCACAGAGCCATTTTAAATGAAGGAGTCGCTGTTTTAAAAAAAGGAAAAATTGAAGAATCGGTTAAAAATTACATGGACCCATTGATTGAATATTATGAAAACAAATATAAAGACGGTTCTAAAGCGGTTTTTTGTGCCCGAACTAATAAGGAATCGGCTGTTTACATAGCCATGGTGATTGCAACGGCTGAAAGCATTATGATCGAATCAGATGTTTGGGCGGAAGCATTATTTTATAAAGCGTATGCGGAAGTTGAATTCAAAAATTATGATCAGGCGAAGAGTCTTTTGGAAAGATCGATAAAGCTTTCTCCGTACAATTCGGGATATTTTTCTGAGTTGGGACATATATACCAAATCGAGAAGAATTGGGAAAAGTCATTGGAAATATTCAAGAAAGCTGAGAAATACGCCGGAGAGTATTCGCCGGATAAAGAAAAGGAGCATGAGTTGACAAGGGCGATGCGCGGAATCGGATACACTCTTATTGAAATGGGCAGACTGGATGAAGCAGAAGAGATTTATAAAAAATGTCTTCAGATAAACAGCAATGACAGAACTGCGTTAAATGAACTGGAATACATCAAACAATTGAGAAAAAAACAATGAGATGCACAAATATTCTTTTTGAGCTGATAGAAAAGGAAAAGAAATAAAAAATTAAGGAGATCAAATGATTAAGCTTATCTGGGTGCTGATATTCATTATCACTCTGGCTGGTTGCGAAAGAGAAATAAGCGGCACCAGAATAACTGATTCTGCTGTTAATTTAGGGGAACTTAACTCAATATATGATGATTATAACTCTGATATCGGTCACCCCGTTCAAAGTACAGAAATATATTTTTCTTCAAACAGAAAAAGCGCCGGAGACAATTTTGATATTGTTACAGGGATAATAAATTTTGCGTATTATGAAGAAGAAAAAGTTCTTACTTTTGACATCCCTGACCATGTTCTTGTGTCATATAAATCAAGTCTGATACTGGGAAAAGTGAATAACAGTAATGATCAGTTCGGACCGTTTACTTATTATGTCGGTGCTTATTATGAAGGTGAAGACAATCTGCTTTTTATGTATGCAACACAGACCGATGGCAGGTTCGGTGTCAATTTTGTTGAATTGAGTAATTATTCTAGCAATTACAATTTGGTGACAGATTCTGTTGAGGTTCCCGGGATAAATGATATTGGTGATAATATGTATCCTTCTATAGGTGTTGATAATAAAAAAATGTACTTCTGCAGTAACAGAAATGATTCTGTTTTTAACATTTATTCCGCTCAATACACTTCAGAGATCTCAGGTCAGGTTTTAAGAGATGGAAATATTGAAAAAATTGAAAAAGAATCTGTTCTTTCCAGTCCGTATGATGATAAATGCCCGTATACGGAATGGAATATGATGGTGTTCACTTCAAATAGACCCGGCGGATTTGGAGGTTATGATCTTTATTATTCCCATATTAAGGATGGAAAATGGAGCACTCCGAAAAATTTCGGTGAGAAGATCAACTCTGAATACGATGAATTCAGGCCGGTAATATTTTCCTTTGCCGATGCAGGTTCCCATATTATGGTATTTTCTTCGAACAGACCTGAAGGAAAAGGGGGATTTGATCTGTACATTGTGAATATTGACGATTTCAGAAGCCAGGAATGATAGTTCATAACCATTTTTTCCTTATCGGGTATGAATTCTGCTCACATTATAAATTCTGTTAACTTATACTGGACAAAAATAGAAAAGTGGTGTATTTTGGCCTGCATGTCGTCCAAAAAATGGATTTGCGGAGGTTTTGGCATGTATAAAAGACAGAAGTGTATAGACAGGATCATTCCTTTTGTCGGTAAACCTGTAATAAAAGTAATAACAGGTATGAGAAGAACCGGAAAAAGTATAATCATGATGCAGCTTGTAGATCACCTGAAAGAATCGGGTGTGCGTTCTGAAGAAATTCTTTATATCAATATGGAATCATTGAATAATTCAAGATTTCTTGATATTCATGAGTTGCACCGTTTTGTTCGCGAACAGAAAACAAAGGCGGGCGGAAAGATAAGCCTCTTTATTGACGAGGTTCAAGAAATTCCGGATTGGGAAAAAGTTGTCAACTCGTTTTTTGCTGATGATGATGCCGACATTTTTATTACCGGTTCAAACTCAAAACTTCTGTCGGGGGAGCTTGCAACACTTCTTACGGGCCGATATGTTGAGTTCAATGTGTATCCATTTGTTTTTTCTGAGTTTTCTGCATTGTTAAATAATGGAAAGGGAACAGATTACACATTCAATGAATTTCTTAAATATGGTGGAATGCCGGGAATACATCACATCGAATTTGAACAGTCTAATATATATCAATATCTTTCATCGATCCGTGACAGTGTTGTTTTGAAGGATGTGATAAAGCGGAATAATATTAGAGATATAGATCTCCTTGATAAAATAATGAGATTTGTTTTTGACAACGCAGGCAACATTCTGTCGAGCAGAAAAATTGCTGATTATTTTAAAAGCGAAAGGAGGTCGGTTGGTCACGAAACTGTTTTAAATTATTTGAATTATCTGGAATCCGCCTTCATTATAAAAAGAGTTCCCCGATATGATCTGAAAGGAAAAAAGCTTCTTGAAACAAACGAAAAAATATATCTCACCGATATAGGGTTCAGTCATTCATTGTTCGGTTACAGAGAGAAAAACATAAACAGTTATCTCGAAAACATTGTATTTATTGAGCTTTTATATCGAGGCTATGATGTTAAAATAGGGAAACTTGATGATTATGAAGTTGATTTTATCGCAGAAATCGCTGGGGAAAGAATATATATTCAGGTAAGTTATCTTCTGACAGATGAAACTGTGAGAGCAAGAGAAACAAGACCTTTTTATAAAATTCAGGATAATTTTCCGAAATATATTCTTACAATGGACTCAATTCCTGAAAGTAGTGAAGATGGAATAATCCGAAAATATCTTCCAAGCTGGCTGATGGAGCAGAAATGAAATACACAAATATTCTTTTTGATCTGGACGGAACTCTGACGGAACCGAAGGATGGTATTCTGAATTCGGTGAGGTTCGCTCTGGATAAGCTCGGGATAAAAGAAAGCGAGGTCGGTGATCTGATGAAGTTCATCGGGCCGCCGCTTCATGCGTCATTCCGGGATTTCTGCGGTCTTTCGGGTGATGCTGTGGAAGACGGCGTGCGGTATTTCCGTAAATATTATGCAGAAATTGGTATCAACGAGAACGAAATTTTCCCAGCTGTGACTGAATTGCTTGAAGAACTTCAAAAAACCGGTGCAAATATGTTCATTGCGACTTCAAAACCGACAGTATTTGCAGAAAAAGTGCTTGAACAGTTCGGAATTGATAAATATTTTCAGTATATTAAAGGAAGCAATCTCAACGGGACGGAATCGGGCAAGCCCGAAATAATCAGCCATATAATCGAAAAATTCAAACTTGAAAAAGAATCGACAGTCATGATCGGCGACCGGTTTTATGACATCATCGGCGCAAAAGAGAACGGAATAGATTCAATCGGCGTCACCTTCGGTTACGGAAGCGAATCAGAGCTCAAAGAGGCGGGAACTACTTATATATGCGGAAGTGTTAGGGAAATCGGCTTGCTTCTGCTTGGAAAATGAGATTTCCTTTGCCATTTAGACTGAATTAGGTACTATATTTTGTTAAATCGTGGAGGAATAAATGAATAGAACTGAAGCAATGTTGAAGCTTATAAAAATTGCCGAAAAAGATATTGAATCAGGGAACTTAATTGAACAGGATGAAGTTTTTTCCAGAATTGAAAAAGAAAATCCATGGCTGAAAAAATGATCTTTAACAAACTTATCGGCAGATACTGAGAAATGAAATTTAATTTGGAGGTGTTTCAATGAAGATCGTAAATGAATTCAAGACATTCGCGATGAGGGGAAATGTCATTGACATGGCTGTCGGTATCATTATCGGAGCCGCTTTCGGTAAGATCGTAA
>ERZ795055.3417-NODE-3417-length-11613-cov-4.699083_pt1 | contig 11613 bp, 9 predicted proteins | sample MGYA00375139_ERZ795055 | MGnify/ENA primary metagenome ERZ795055 (study PRJEB30184, sample SAMN05720283) | anaerobic digester metagenome | isolation source: active sludge of municipal wastewater-treating anaerobic digesters | place: USA | collected 2015-01-23 ...
GGCAGCAAGAGTTCTCTTAACATCGGGCGTTTCAAAAACCAACTTGGCACTTTTTATTCACCCCATGAAGTGCGGCTCGTACACGATGTCTTGAAGACGCTGAGCCCAGACGACCTGCGGAGCGGCCTGGGTGAGGCGGTAAAGATCGCTTGGGTCGACGGTCCCGCTGCGGTTGAGCGTATGTGGCAGCATCTACAGATCTGGCCAACAGCGCCAAACGCCCTGGCCGAGATTGTTCGCGAAGCACTTGCCATCAAAAAGCGCTTCATTGAAGCTGACGAGTTTGATCGTGGTGTGCGCAATTTTCTGAACTACGGTCACACGTTTGCGCACGCCATCGAGTCGGCGACGAATTTCGCTGTGCCGCATGGCATCGCCGTATCGATGGGAATGGCGTGTGCGACGCATGTCTCCGAGGCGCTTGGCTTGATCGGACCCGGTAGTCACGAAGCGCTTGTCGCCTGGTTGCGGCCTTTGTATGAAGGCCACCAAACAACGGTACGACATGCGGCGTTGGATGCGCTGATGGCAGCGATGAAGACCGATAAGAAGAACCAGGGCGGGGGCGTAACCTTTATTTTGACCCGCGGACCTGGACAGATGGAAAAGCGAAGCTTGTCCGTTGACGAAACGCGGACCTTGCTCGCCACTAGCCTGCAGGCGCTGTAGTTTTGAGCAACCTGATAGAAGGATCACACTATGATCAGTCGCGACATCTTCGAAGATCTGTTTGTTCTCGAAGTCACCAACAACCACCTTGGCAGCATTGAGCGCGGCCTCGAAATCATTCGACAGCATTCCCGCGTCGTTCGCTTCAACAACGTGCGCGCGGCGATCAAGCTGCAGTTTCGCGATGTGAACAGCTTCGTGCACAAGGACTTTCGTGATCGGTTAGACATTCGCTATGTCAAGCGCATCACTGAGACCCAGATTAACAAAGAAGGCTACGCCACGCTGGTGGAGGCTATCCGCAAGAGCGGCTGCATTCCGATGGCGACCCCGTTCGATGAGAAATCGGTCGACTGGTGCGTCGAATTCGAGATGCCGATCATCAAGATCGCGAGCGCCGATGCCACCGATTGGATGTTGATGGAGCGCATCGCCAAAACGAAGAAGCCCGTGATCGTTTCGGTGGGCGGCACTTCGCAGAAGGACCTGGACGACATGGTCACCTTCTTCGAGCATCGCAGCATTCCGCTCGCCATCAACCATTGCATTGCCGCCTACCCCCATGAAGATGGCGAGTGTGAGCTCAACCAGATTGAGTACCTGAAGAACCGCTACCCGAACCACACCATTGGTTACAGCAGCCACGAGTCCCACGACTGGGTCACGTCGGTGACGATCGCCTATGCGAAGGGTGCCCGCACGTTTGAGCGCCACATCGATATCAACACAGACGGCGTCGAGATCGCAAAGTATTCGTCGTTGCCTGAGCAGATCGACCACTGGTTCCGAGCCTTCAAGAATGCCAAATTGTTCTGTGGTGCCTCGGCCCAAGAACGAAAGGCGCCGCTGCAAAAAGAAGTCGACTATCTTGACGGTTACATCCGTGGTGTCTATGCCGCCGCAGATTTGCCTCTGGGCCACAAGCTTCAGGAGGAAGACATCTACATGGCGATCCCGTTGCTCCGGGGCCAAATTTCCTGTCGCGAGCTGATGCTAGGCCGATTCGGCCACGTGCTGACCAAACCCGTAAAGAAAGACCAGCCCGTCCTCATCGATATGATCGACACACCGTACGCGACCAACGAAGAGCTGCGGCAGACGATCTACGCACGTGGGTTGAAGATGTAGCGTTCAATCTCCCCACGCATCAATATGAATGCGCGGCAGCACGACACCATGCGCCTGCAATTCTTTGGAGAAATGCTGCAGCATGCCGGGCGGTCCGGAGAGGTAGAAGACGGCTCGGTTAGCGGCATTCAACGCTTGGGCCGCATGCAATAGCTCATAGACCGACAGTTGTCCTGTCACAGTGTTGGGTGCCTGGCCTTGTTCGGCAAAATAGGTCGCCCGCACATGCGGCCAGGTCTTGGTCGCTCGCTCAATCGTGTCCCGATAGATCAGGTGCTCGGGACTGCGACCGCCATAGAGCACCCAAACCGGGCCCTGCGGTGGTGTGGTGCCCGATAACAACGGCACAAAGGGCGTAACTCCCGTCCCCCCCCCCACAAGCACTGCCGGCGCGGCGTCGCTGGTTTCTACGGTGAACTCTCCGTACGGGAGTTTTAGCCATACCGAATCCCCGACATTGAGCGACAACATCCGACGGGTGAACTGGCCTACTGCCGAGAAGGTCACGTGGATGGCGCTACGCGTGTCGGGCGAACTGGCAATAGAAAAGATGCGCGAGTCGGGCCAGTGTGACGCTGGGTCGTAAGAATCGATTGCCAAATGCAGAAACTGTCCGGCGGCAAATCGCGGCGCGGGCCGCTCTGGCTTTAACACCAAGGTTCGAAGCCCCGGTTGGTGTTCGACGACCTCGGCCACCATGGCCTTAAGCTTTACCGGCTGCGGCATACAGATACCTCAAAGACAGACATGTCAGACGTGCTTGGCGAAGAACTTGTCGAAGGCTTCGATCATGTAGGCGAGCTCGGCATCACCCAAGCCAGGATATACGCCGACAAAGAAGGTCCGCGCGGTGATCTCGTCGGTGTTCTTCAGGTCGCCTACCACGCGGTGCGGAATGTCCAAGAAACCCGGGTGGCGCAGCAAGTTGCCGCTGAACAGGTTGCGCGTCTCCACCTTCTGGTCGAACAGGTGGCGCACCAAATCCTCACGCGAGAAGCCGGCATCTTCGCGCACCGTGATGACGAACGCGAACCACGATGGATCGGAGTTGGGTGTGGCACGGGGCAAGATCAAGCGATCGGCGTAGCGAGCAAGCCCCTTCGAGAGCACAGCGTGATTGCGTTTACGTGCCTCAACAAAACCATCCAAGCGATCGAGCTGGCTGCAGCCAATGGCAGCCTGAATGTCAGTGGCCTTTAGGTTGTAGCCAATATGGCTGTAGACATACTTGTGGTCGTAACCCAACGGCAAGGTGCCAAACTGCTGCGAGAAGCGACGGCCACAGGTGTTGTTCTCGCCACCTGCGCAGTAACAGTCTCGGCCCCAGTCGCGCAGCGACAAGACGATGCGGCGCAACTCATCGGTCGAGCAGACCACCGCGCCGCCTTCACCCGTGGTGATGTGATGAGCCGGATAGAAAGAGAGCGTCGCCAGGTCGCCAAAGGTCGCGGTCTTCTTGCCCTGGTAAGTGGAGCCCAAGGCATCGCAGTTGTCTTCGACGAGCCATAACCCTTTGTCGCGTGCCAACTTGGCAATGGCACCCAGGTCCCACGGATTGCCCAATGTATGGGCCAGCATGATGGCGCGTGTCTTCGGCCCAATCGCAGCGCCCACGCGTTCGGGTAGGGCGTTGTAGCCGCCCAAGTCCACATCGACGAAGACCGGTATGAGACCGTTTTGCAGGATGGGCGCAACCGTTGTCGGAAAACCGGCCGCGACCGTGATGACCTCGTCGCCGGGTTTGATCCGACGCTCACCTAGCTTGGGCGAGGTCAGCGCGGTCACGGCCAGCAAGTTGGCTGACGAGCCGGAGTTCACCATCAGCACGGCTTCGACACCCAAATATTCGGCGAGCCGCTGCTCAAACTCTTCAGAGAAACGGCCAGCCGTTAACCAAAAATCCAGCACCGCATCAGCGGCGTTGCGCAATTCGGCAGGGCCAAACACCCGGCCAGCGTAGCGAACGGTCGACTGAGCGGGAACGAACTTGGCATCTTTCGAACGCAAGACCTCGAACTGTTCAACCTTGGCGAGAATCTCTTGGCGCAGACTTTCCAACTCAGACTTACTCATCGACGCTTACGTCCTTTCGAAGCCGTCGGCTGCTTGGGCGCAGCCGTCAACCAACGCTCTGTTGAGCGTTCTGTATACGCCCGCAAGTCCTGATTGCAGGCGGTGCGGGCATTGCCATTTTCAAGTAGCACCCGTCGATACCACGCCGCGGTGCGCGCAATCGCCTCGTGGGTGCCAAACACTGAGCGCCACCCCAACAGGTTGTGGGCTTTGTCGCAGCTCAACCGCAAGAGCTTGGCCTCGTGCGGCGCGTTGCCCTGCTTTTTGGAGATGTCAACGGCGCGCCCTTTGCCCATCTCGGCGTGGAATTGCGCGATGAGATCGTGCACCGTGGCGACACCATCGAGCTCTGGGCCAATGTTGAAGGCGTCGCTCACCCGTTTTGGCTCATGGGCCAAGTGTGCAGCGAGCATCAGATAGGCCCCAACGGGGTCGAGCACATGTTGCCATGGGCGTGTTGAACCCGGATTGCGGAGCTCTAAGGGCTGGTTCGCCATAATCGCACGCACCGCGTCTGGTACGATGCGGTCTTCGGCAAAGTCGCCACCGCCAATCACATTGCCAGCTCGCGCCGATGCAATACCCACGCACTTTTGGCCGCTGGCACCGGCGAAGAACGACTTTCGATAAGAGGCCACGACGATCTCGGCGGCACCCTTACTCGCGCTGTAAGGGTCATGTCCTCCAAGCGCGTCGTTCTCACGGTAGCTCATCTCCCATTCGCGATTCTCGTAACACTTATCGGAGGTGACCATCACTGCTGAGCGCACGCTTGGGCAGTGGCGAATCGCCTCCAACACATTCACGGTGCCACCGACGTTGGTATCGAACGTCTCTTTTGGCTCGCGGTACGAGCGTCGCACAAGCGGCTGCGCGGCGAGATGCAACACGACTTCTGGTTTGAACGCCCGCAAGACCTCGGTCAAAGTCGCCAAGTCACGAATGTCACCCTCACGATGCTGGAGCAACTGCCTCAGCTTCAACAACTCAAAGAGGTTCGGCGAGGTAGGGGGGGGCAACGCGTAACCTAAAACCTCTGCGCCGAGTTGAGTCAGCCAATACCCAAGCCAACTTCCTTTGAAGCCCGTGTGGCCAGTCAGCAGAATCCTGCGCCCTTTGAAGAACTCCCAAACAGTCATCGGAGTGCCCTAACTCTCTGACGGCAGGCGCCACGGCGCTCGCCCGGTGTCCCAGAGGTTCTGCAGCAAGACGAGATCGCGGTAGGTGTCCATGCACTGCCAAAACTCGTCGTGAGGATACATCATCAACTGTTCGGCCGCGACCAGCTTGTTCATCGGTTCGCGTTCCAAAATACAGGAGGCATCGGTCGAGACGAAATCGAAGACCGCGGGCTCAAACACGAAGAACCCGCCGCTGATGCGCCCCCCGCCTTCGCCGCGGGGCTTCTCCTCGAACGACACAACCCGGTCGTTCTCGACCTCAACGCGCCCGAAGCGACCGTGGGGAACCACGCCGGTGACTGTGGCCAACTTGCCGTGTGCCCGATGAAAGGCCAAGAGCTTGGCAAGGTCGACGTCCGCGAGGCCATCACCGTACGTGAGGAAGAAGGTCTCGTTGGGTAGGTAGCGTCGCACGCGCGCCAACCGGGCACCCGTCATGGCCTCGAGCCCCGTGTCGGCGAGGGTCACGGTCCAATCGGCTTCGGTGGGAGCCTTGTGGTAGCGGATATTCCCTTGCGATCCCAGCTGCACGGTGATGTCGCTGTTGAGCGCCTCATAATGAAGAAAATACTCTTTGATGCTGTTGCCCAAGTGCCCCAAACACAACACGAAGTCTTTGTGCCCATGGTGGGCGTACCATTTCATGATGTGCCAAAGGATCGGCCGACCAGCGATCTCGACCATTGGCTTGGGCTTCTGGCCGCCAGTGGCCTCTTGGATTCGCGTTCCCTGACCGCCGCAAAGAATGACCGTCTTCACCTGGGTCGAGCCTCCGAAAAGGTAGAGCGTCTACTGGCACACCGCGCCGGGCCTCAATCTCATTCCCGGTTGCGGTGGCGTCGGGCGGGGCTTAAACCACACTTGGCGACTCCGCTCAATCGCTCAACGGCCTAGGCGTCCTCGTAGCCATGAGGATGGGATGACGTCCAGCGCCAGGCTGTCGTCATGATCGAATCCAGGTCGGAGTATTTCGGGCGCCACCTAAGCTCGCGTTCGATCTTGGCACAGTCTCCCACCAGCACGGGCGGATCACCGGGCCGGCGCGGAACCATCGCGTGAGGCACAGGATGCCCGACGATCTTCGCGGCCGATGCCATCACCTCGCGGACCGTTACTCCGTGACCATTGCCAACATTGAATGCCCGGAAGCCGCCTTCGCCATCCAAGAGGCTACGCACTGCCCGTACGTGCGCATCAGCGAGGTCGGTGACATGAATGTAATCCCTCACACAAGTACCGTCCGATGTCGGGTAATCGTCGCCAAAGACCTGCAACATCGGGCCGCGCCCCGCGGCAGCCATCAAGACCCGTGGAATTAGATGTGTCTCGGGCCGATGATCTTCGCCCATACGGCCGCTAGGGTCAGCCCCAGCGGCATTGAAGTAACGCAGCGCGACGCTGTTGATGCCGTAGGCGTTAGAAAAATCCCGCAACAAGAACTCACACACGAGCTTGGTACGCCCGTAAACGTTGACTGGGAGTTGAACCGCATGCTCGTCGATGGGCATGCGCTCTGGCTCGCCGTACGTTGCGCAACTCGAACTGAAGACAATGTTCTTGCAACCGACCTCGCGCATAGCCTCCAAAACGTTGAGGGTCCCCACGACGTTGTTAGCATAGTACTGACTTGGTTCGCGTGCCGACTCGCCCACGTAGCACAGTGCCGCAAAATGGATCACAGCCGCGGGTCGCAACTCCCGCATCGTCGCGGTAAGCGCCGGGCGATTCAATAGGTTGCCCTTCACGAGTGGTGCGCCGAGCAAGGCGGCCTCATGCCCTTCGCTTAGGTCGTCAAAAACGGTCGTCGAAAAATTACAGTCCCGAAGCATCGCAACGGTGTGCGAACCGATGTACCCAGCGCCACCAAGAACGAGAATCGTGTTGTTCAATGTTCGCTCCACCCAGACGGTCTACACCCTAAGCACCGTGTCGTGCCCTACGGATCGCGATGCGCGATGGACCCGACATACCTATCGGCGAAAAACTCTGCAAGCACAGCGAACGTCACCACAAGGCACAGCGGCAAGGTTGGGACCGAGTAGCGAGGAAACCAGGGAGCCACTAGGCAACACGCCAGATTCATCGCCACAATGGCGCACCAAATAGCAATTGCATAGTACGGGATCCGACGGCGGGTGCTGCGCGACAACAAGATCAGCGGCAACAGGTAGAAGACCACCAAGAGAAAAGTACCGAGGCGGTCCATGACTCGGACGACGGGTGCTGTTTGTAGCATCAACGGCTCGCGCTTGATGACCGACCCCTCTGCGCCAGGAGCGCGAGGATCAATGGCGGTTTTTGAGACCACCCAATCGGTGGTGATGATAGGCATGCTGACAATGTTGCTGAGGACGTGCCGTACATAGGAGGCGGGGCGTTTGACGATGGCGGCTCTCGTTGCCCGGCCAATATAGGCATTCAAGTCCGCAATTCGTTTGCCACCACAGCACGAGAGCCCTGGGATGTTTCCGGCATCCGCCGCCGCAAAGATCTGCGGAAGCGCCTCTTGGATGACGTCCGTCTTGGCGCTGCCTGCCGCTTCATGACCACGATTGAGGTCCGCCATGATTCGAGCGAACACAGGGTAGTCGGCCTCAACCGCATCCATGCAGTCGTAGCAGACACCGGTCAACGAAATTCCCTCGTAGTTCGAGATCTTCGCGTAGCCGGTGTTCACCCCGTTGAATGCGATCCAACTGCCAACGAGAACTGCCGAGGTCACAAGCGGCACTGCGAAAACCTTGAGACGACGATAGATCCGCCGTAGAAGCCACGTGCATCTTGCGGTAACGCGTGCCGGCCAGGCCTCGCCGTGTGGGTCGTGAACCAAAGAAAACATCAATAAGATGGCCACAGCCGCGATGAAGTTCGGACGCGTGAGGACCGCGGCGGCCCAAATAGCACCGGCGGCGGCGCCGCCAAGCCATCGTCCCACAACGCTCACCGACGTATGCAGCACCTCGGTACCGAAAATCGTTGCTGCCGACAGTATCAACAGCGAGGTCCCCAACGATTCGGTGAGAATGATGCGGTCGTACACCGCAATCGGCAAGAACACGCCCACCGCCGCAACGGCGACGCAGGATGCGGCTCTCGACATGCTGAAACCACGGCGCGCAAGCCAGTACAATGCGCTAAGGGCGAAAAGGGCCACGAGTGCCTGAGCGCGGGTGACCATAGCCGCGGTGGCCAACGAGAGCGCAGCGCTTGGGACGTCGTTGCGCAGGAGCTGAGAAATGCCGAGGACGATCGGATAGATAGGTGGTCGTGCGCCATCGATGAGCGCGGCCTGCCCCGACCATGCCGCGGCAAATGGTCCTGCGTAGCCTCCGCTGTCTCCGGCCCACCATGGATGGAAAGTCGAAAACGTAAGGATGCGCGAAGACAGGTAGGCGAGGATAACAACCGCCGCTGGGACTGTGCGCTTCACAAGGCTACCTGACTTCGGTCATTGCGGTCGCACTCGCAAGCGCAAGACGCCGAGAAAGAGGCTAGCCAGCACCGTCTCGCAGCCCAAGGTTGCCGCCGTGGCTGACGGAATGACCGCGCGCAAGACGACGTGCGGGTCTAGCGTCCCAAACGCCGCTGCTTGCCAACTCATCGTCGCACCGACAGACCCCAGAACCCCCACCGTCAACAACAGCAGCCCCACACCGATGCCGACCTCAATACCGGTCTTCCGGAGTACGAGGTCCAGCCAACGGCTCTTCGGTAAAAGACCTTCGGCGGAGGCAAACGCCTTGGCCAACACCCCGAAAACAACCGATTGGTAGCCTACTAACAATGCCGTCGCAGCATACAAAAGCGTGTGTATGTCGAATCGAACGGCACCGACGGTCTGCGGTCCAGGCGTCAACCAGAGACCAATACCGAGGCCCAAAACCATTAGCACAAGACCAGGATATAGGAATAGCCACCGCGGACTGTACAACAACATGAACCGCAAATGCCGCCAGCCATCACGCCAGGGTCGTAAATGTGGCGGCCGCGAACGACCATCGGGACTCAAGGTTGTAGGCACTTCGGTGATCCGCAAACCATACAACGTGGATTTGATGACCATCTCGGACGCGTATTCCATTCCGGTGGTTCGCAGATCCATTTTGGCGAAGGCCTCACGCGAAAATCCTCGCAGGCCGCAATGAAAATCTTGGGCCGGACACCGGAAGAGCAGGCGGCCAATCCCGGAGAGAATGGGGTTACCGATATAGCGGTTCTTCCAAGGCATCGCGCCTTGCTTGATTCCCCCCGAAAACCGGTTGCCCATCACCAGGTCGTAGCCTTCACGAAGCTTGTCGACAAAGGGCTGGAGGTTGGCGAAATCGTAGCTGTCATCCGAGTCGCCCATCACGACAAAACGGCCACGCGCTGCGCAGGTCGCGTAGTACAACGCGGCACCGTAGCCACGTAGCGGCACGGCAACAACTTTGGCACCAAGGTCGCCCGCGATCTTCTGCGAGCCGTCTGTCGAGCCATTGTCGCCAATAATTACTTCTCCGCGAATTCCGGACTTTTCAATAAAACCTAAGGCCTTCCGAATGCAGGTCGCTAATGTCTCTGCCTCATTCAAACACGGCATGACAATGGACAGTTCGATCTCGTTGGGAGTGGCTTCCTGACTCGCGCGCGGAGCTTCGTTTCGGACGTTCTCGGAATACGGCATTGCGAGCTCCTGAGTGGCACCTAGGGTCGCTTACTGCATGCATTGGCCGGGCCCAAGAGCCAGTGCACAGCGGCATCCTAGTAACCAAATCCTGGCACTTCCGCAAGGCGGCACGCAATCCTAGTTTGGTCGCAAAGGGGAGATCGAAGCAGAGAGCTTATCGTCCAAATGCCATGATGTCCGTTGTGGCACCGGTGAAGTGGCTCCTCCTCAACGTCAATACTATTCCCCCACCAAAGCTTCCCACCGCTTCTCCCGCAATCGCGTGAGGAACAAGGAGAGCGGCCACACCTCGATGCCGTCGTCGCGTCGCTCAGGGTGTGTGACGAGACACACCATCACGCGGCGCCGCACGCCTTTGAGCGCCGCCAAGTCGACGAGCCCGGCGAAATGCTCGGGGCGCGGGCGGGCGGTGGCTTTGACTTCGAGCGCGAGCTTTTCGTCACCCTTCACCAGCAAAAAGTCCACCTCGCAACTCGGCGTTGCCCAGTAGAATAGCTCGTCGAAGAGCCCAAACGTGAGCTGGTAGGTGCGCAACAGCTGCGCGATGAAGCCCTCGAACAGCGGCCCCTTCTCTTCGAGCGTAAGCGGGCCGAGTTGACGTTTGATGGCGCGCACGATGCCCGGATCGACCCAGTAGAACTTAGGGTGGCGCCGCTCACGCACGCGCAGCGTGGCCTCATAGGCTGGCAGCTGGAAAGCGAAAAGGGTGTCGGTGAGAACCTGCAAGTAGCCCAGCACCGTGGAGCGCGCGGCACCGACATCGCGGCTCAAGCTCGCGACGTTGAGTACCTGGGCATGGAACAACGCTGCCACGGGCAGGAAACGCGCGAAGCTCGCGAGGTTGTGGGTCACGGCTTCGGCTTGAATCTCCTCTTTGAGGTAGGCTTGCACATAGGCCGCGAGGCGCTGGGCTTTGTCGCGTGCGTCCCACACGAGCGCCAGGCTGCCGTGGCTCAAGACCTCGGTCAACTCGAAGGTCGCGCCGAGTTCCTCCGGGGTCAGCGAGTACATGTAGTGCTGCAGCGCTCTACCTGCGAGCAGGTTGGTGCCCGTGCGGCGAAGCTTGCGCGCCGACGAACCGGTGAGAGCGAAGCGGAGCTTGTGGCTCTCGATGAATCGATGCACTTCGTTGAGCAAGTTGGGCAGGCGCTGGACTTCGTCGACCACGACGTCGCTGCCTATCGCGAGGGTCGATAGTCGGCGACCGAACAGCCCTGGGTCGACCAATAGCTCCTGGTACAAACCTTCGTCCAGGAGGTCGAACCAAGCAGCGCCGCTCAGTTTGGCGCGTAGCCAAGTTGTCTTGCCACTGCCACGAGGCCCCAAGAGAAAGAAGGACTCCCCGTAGGGTGCCTCAAGCAGCCTATAGAGCATCTCGGCATAATGACGCATCTGCCGTCATTTTGCACGACATAATAACGGCAACACTGACAGATGAGGATACCGCGGCCTGCCGTTGCTTCTGGACCATTTTACCGACCATTGGAAATTGGTCTGGACCGTTTTGCGATACATGGCATTTTGGTCCCAGGTCCAACTTGCCTTACCAGGTAGCCCCCCTCTCGCTGTTTGTGTTAAGAGCCCACGCCATGGCACGCATACTTGTCACCGGTGGCTGCGGCTTTATCGGCTCCAACTTCATTCAGCTGGCGCTCGCGCGCTTGCCCAAGTGTCGGTTGGTGAATCTGGATGAACTCACCTATGCCGGCAACCTGAAGAACCTCACGGCCATCGAAGAAGACCCGCGCTATCGCTTTGTGCGCGGGGATATCGCCGACCATGCGCTGGTGAACAAGCTGTTCATCGAAGAGCAAATCGATACCGTGGTGCACTTTGCGGCCGAGTCGCACGTCGACCGCAGCATCGAAGGCCCGGCCGCCTTCATAGAAACCAACG
>ERZ795055.3427-NODE-3427-length-11596-cov-4.283164_pt1 | contig 11596 bp, 5 predicted proteins | sample MGYA00375139_ERZ795055 | MGnify/ENA primary metagenome ERZ795055 (study PRJEB30184, sample SAMN05720283) | anaerobic digester metagenome | isolation source: active sludge of municipal wastewater-treating anaerobic digesters | place: USA | collected 2015-01-23 ...
TATGTTTCTCGATTTGTCGAAAAGTGAAAACAGGCAATTGCTTAACTGGCTTACCCAATTTGCCGAAGACCGGGTCGAAAATTCCGAAAACTGGAATCCGCGACGAAGTATCGAAGATTTAGGTAAGGAAATATTCAAGGAGAATTATCAGAACAAAGCAGAAGATATAAGTCAGAAACTCCACAACCACGACTTTTTGATGGGTTACAGGGCTAAATTAAGAAAAATTGAAAAGGACTTTGAGGAAAAAGTAAAAATGGTAGCCTCAGAGGCGCTCAATATTTTACAAACCTATGATTTGACAACCGAAAGTTTCAAAGGTGGTTCACGTTCGCCAATGAAAATCCTGGATAAATTGCTGAAAGGTACATTCGAAATGAAGGATACTTTTCTGGCTATGGTTGACGATATTGGAAATTGTTATTCCAAATCAACGCCAAAAATTACCGTTGCCTCTATCGAAAATGCCTATTTTAATGGGTTGCAGCAGAAAATGCAATTATTAAAAGAAATGTTTGAGGTTGATATTGTATATTACAACTCTGCTTTAATTATTCAGAAACACATCAATACGCTTGGTATTTTATCCGACCTGGCGCTACAAATTAAAAAGTTGACCGGCGAGCAAAATTCCATGCTTATTTCGGATGCCAATATGTTGCTCAACCGCATTATCGACAACAGTGATACACCTTTTGTTTATGAAAAAACGGGTATTCACACCGAACATTTTATGATTGATGAGTTTCAGGACACTTCGGTTTTGCAATGGAAAAATTTCTATCCGCTGATTTCTAACAGTTTGTCATCAGGTAAATTTAACTTAGTGGTAGGCGATGTGAAGCAAAGCATTTACCGCTGGCGAAATTCTGACTGGAAATTACTCGACGAAAAAGTAACCGCCGATTTCCGATCCGAACAATTACACGAAGAAAATCTGGACACCAACTGGCGAAGCGACCGGAATATTGTTGAATTTAACAACGAGTTTTTCCGTTGTGCCGCCACTTTGCTTCAACAGAAGTTGAACCAGAGCATTCAACCTGTGTTGCCGGTTTACCCTGAACTCGAAACGCTGACTCATCGCATCGATCATGCTTATGGGCAATTGCACCAGAAAACTTCTGCAAATGCAGGTGTTGGTCGGGTGAACGTTACTTTTATTGAAAAGGATGAAAATGATGAAGGTTGGAAAACAGAAAGTCTGAATCGCTTGCCTGCCTTACTCGAAGATTTACAAAGTCGTGGTTTTCGACCTTGTGATGTGGCTATTTTAGTCAAAAAGAATGATGAAGCACAACTTGTAACTCAAAAATTGCTGACTTATAAGACGACCGGAGATGCCAAACCGGGTTGCAGTTACGATATCATGGGAAATGAAGGATTGCTTATTGCATCGGCTTCTTCGGTGCGTTTTATACTGGGTATTTTGAAGCTAATGATTCAACCTGCCGACACTATTCAACAAACCATTGTGAACTACGAATATGCCCGGGCTATGCTTGGACTTGCCGAAAAGGACGCTTTAAACGCCTGTTTTTCGGGTGTGAATACGGACGGATTGTATTTGCTTTTCAGTGCCATTGAAAAAGAAAAATTAAATACCCTGAAACATAACTCGCTGTACGAAATTGTGGAACAGCTTATCTCATTGTTCAATGTGGGTTCCTGGCTTAATCAGGCAGTTTTTGTACAGGCATTTCAGGATGTCGTATTTAAATTTACAACCGGCAAAACTACCGATTTATATGGTTTTGTAAAATGGTGGGATAAAACCGGGATAAAACAGTGTATTTCGACGCCTGAAAATCCTGAAGCGTTTCGGATAATGACCATTCATAAATCGAAAGGGCTTGATTTTAAAGTGGTAATAATCCCTTTTTGTGAATGGGAAATAGAAAAAAAATCAGGTTATTTCAGAAATGTGCTTTGGTGCGAACCGAAAGAAGCACCCTTCAACGAACTGCCAATATTACCGGTGGAATATTCCTCAAAATTAGGTAACTCCATTTTTGCAGGGAGTTATTTTGACGAATTGATGCATCAGTATATCGACAATCTGAATGTAGCCTATGTGGCTTTTACCAGAGCAAAACACGAATTAATCTGCATGGCTCCGTTGGCTGAATCGAAATCGGGCGAACTTGCTAAAATAAGTTCTATCGCCGGATTGATGCTTTACAGTTTTCAGCAAAATATTGATAAAAACATCACCGTAAATACGATTGAAAATGCTAAATCACAGCACAATATAAACTTAACGGAAAATTTTAGCATTGAGGACAAAACATTCAATTCCGGAGAGCCAACAACTTGCAAATATGTAGCTTTGAATGAAGATGAAAGTAACGAAAGACTGAGCGAATACCCATCAGTAAGCAGCGGAAACCGTTTGCAAATTCGACACAAAAGTCTTGATTATTGGCTCGAAAATCAACAGTTGACCGATAGCCGGTTGAATTACGGAATTATTATGCATGACATTTTGAGTAAAATTATCCGCAAATCAGATCAGGAAATAGCGGTTAATGAGATGATTCGCGAAGGACGTATTAATCACCAAGAAAGCCTGATTGTTTTGCAGGAAATGGAAAAATTCTGGGCTTTACCCGAAACATCGGTTTGGTTTGCCGATGATGTGCAGGTGATGAATGAATCAACCATTCTTACTCCTACCGGCGAATTATATCGCCCCGACAGGGTAATTTTTAAAGATAAACTGGCAACTGTTATTGATTATAAATTCGGAGATCGTGAATTGGAGAAATATAACTTACAGGTAAAAAGTTATATGAAACTGATAGCGGAAATGGGTTATGAGGCCTGCGGTTTTGTGTGTTATGTAAGTATGGGTAAAGTGGTTGTGGTTTAATTCAACTAAGAATGTCTCAAAATTAAATAGAACGCAAATGACTCAAATAAACGCAAATTTATTCAAATAATAAATTGTTTTTATTTTTGCAAAATATCCAAATTATAGTCAGTTATATTTGTGAAAATTTGCGTCATTTGCGTTCAAAAAACTCTTTTAAGACAAGCTCAAGTTGAAAATATTACTATATTGAAATTACTCCGCAATCAACAAATAATAATTCTTTTTGCCTTTTTGAACCAGCAAATATTTATTATTCAATAAATTAACTGCTGAAATGATTTCATCCTGATTGGCGAGTTTTTCTTTGTTTATGCTTACTCCACCCGATTGAACCAATTTGCGCATTTCGCCTTTTGAAGGGAAAACCGCAGCAGTATCAACCAATAAATCAATGGCTTTTGCGCCGGTTTCAAAAACAGCTTTTTCAACTTTAAACTGAGGTACACCATCGAAAACGGCCAATAAAGTATCCTCGTCAAGTTTTTTTAATGCTTCGGAAGTGGCATTCCCGAATAAAATTCCGGAAGCTTCTACAGCGGCGTCATAATCTTCTTCGGAGTGAACCAAAATGGTAACTTCTTTGGCCAATCGTTTTTGTAAAATACGCAAATGCGGTGCTGCAGCATGTTCAATAATTAGAGCATCAATTTCTTCTTTATTGATAGAAGTGAAAATCTTAATGTATTTCTCAGCATCCACATCGCTTACATTCATCCAAAACTGAAAAAATTTGTAAGGCGAAGTATAACGTCTGTCGAGCCAAACATTTCCGCTTTCGGTTTTACCGAATTTGCCGCCATCAGCTTTTGTAATCAACGGGCAAACCAATGCAAAAGCATCACTGTCAGTTTTGCGGCGGATCAATTCGGTTCCTGTGGTAATATTGCCCCATTGATCGGAACCGCCCATTTGCAATTTGCAGTTTTTATTCTGATTCAACCACAGAAAATCGTAACCTTGCAACAATTGGTACGAAAATTCGGTAAAAGACATGCCCACACTCGACTCGCTGCTCAACCGTTTTTTGACCGATTCCTTAGCCATCATATAATTCACAGTGATGTGTTTGCCAACATCGCGGATAAAATCGAGGAACGAATAATCCTTCATCCAGTCATAGTTATTCACTAATTCGGCGGCGTTGGGTGCATTACTTTCAAAATCGAGAAACTTAGCCAATTGCGCTTTTATCGATTCCTGGTTATGACGTAACGCAGCTTCGTCAAGCAAATTACGCTCAGCCGATTTGCCCGAAGGGTCGCCAATCATACCCGTAGCACCACCCACCAAAGCAATTGGTTTATGACCTGCATGCTGGAAATGGCGCAACATCATCACACTCACCAAATGCCCAATGTGCAGCGAATCGGCCGTAGGGTCAATTCCCACATAGGCCGCAGTCATTTCTTTTGCCAATTGTTCTTCCGTGCCGGGCATCATGGTGTGAATCATTCCACGCCATTGTAGTTCTTCTATGAAATTCATTTCTGTATTTTTGTTTTATTCGTTCAATTGAAAGTGCAAAGATACGAAATTTAATTTTTTTGGGATTGTATTTTATGGTTGGTACAATAAAAAACATAAAATGAAGTACACTTGTTTCGTGTGTACTTCATTTAAATTTTACTTTTGTAAGATAAACGTATTTAAATATAGTTTTTGAAAGACATTTTCAATCATAGTACTACGCCCATACATGGGAGAAGTATTACCATAAAAGCACAACCTTAAAATTCATTGTTTCAGGTGGATCAGCTTCAAAATCAGAATTGGTTACATAGAATGTGACGCCGTCTTCGGTAACGTCATAATCTATCGTTCGTGTCCATAAATATCCTCCAACTTTTCCATAATGACGGACGTAGGGTAAAACCTGTTGTCGATTATCGGCATCGAAATAAGCAATTACAGCTCCATTTGTGAAAATATTGTGTGTAATTTCATTTATTTCAATGTAATGGGAATAATACCTGTAACCGGCAGTGTCAGAATATTCCACCCATTCGTTACTCTTAACTTCCAGATTAAAAACCTGCTTGGTGGTTAATTCTTCGGGATATGAAAAGTTGCCATCACACGAAATCAGCAATAATCCAATTAAAAATAAATACAATGTTTTTTTCATTTTAATAAAAAGTTTTTTCTGTATGATGTTGATTTTTATAATTTTAAAATAATGAATTAATAAAAAGTTAAGTAATGAGAATAATCTCAGTGGAATATCAGAACCCACTAACTAAACATTTCCGGATATGTGTTTTTGACAGTTTTAGGATCATCAGTCAAATAAACAGGATCATCGCCGGTAGAATCAATAAACAATACTTTGTAGTAAGAATCGGGCAATTGCAAGTCACTTGCATTTTTCCATTCGCCTCTGCCTGCAACTGCTATCGATTCGCCTTCTTCCAGTATCCCTTCCCTGTACCGAATCGTTTTATTTAACCCCAGTATTCCAACACTTTTTCTTCCATGATTGTAAAGATATTGTTCCAATTCAGGGGTTGCATCATGTCTGAATCCCGATTTATATAACCTGTCTTCGACGAGGTAACTTTTAATCTCTCCGTAGTTTACGAATGCACTGTAACGGCCATCTCTGATAACGAATTTCACAACTTTTTCATCCTTTATTAAAGTGTGCCAATGCGAACTTTTACCTGTAGATACTAATTCCTCCACTAATACTTGATAATGAGCACATTTACGACCCGACAATGGCGCAATAAGAGGCTCGCCAACTAATTCCACTTTCCCTGCAACCTTGGCAATATCTCCGTTTTTGAAATTATAAATCTTCAGCCCAACTGCTTTTTTAAGTTTTCTTTTTACAAGGTTTTTTCTATTAAAGTAAAAACAACAAAAATAATAATACCAAATATTATTATAAAACCGACTATATAAATTATTCCTTTTTCCATTTTTGATACTTTTTATTATTGTTGTCTTTTTTGGAAATGCTAAATAAAAGTACAGATTCTCTTGTTTATAGATGAGTTTTAATCTATCCAATTGTGATGTATTATTCTACTACAAGACTGATTATATCACATAATTTGATAATATAAAATTGCTTTTTTTGTATCAGTATTTATTATAAATATTTTAAAATCATGGGAATCTTCTTTCTCTAATTCTAAAAGATAATAACCGTTTTGACCTTTTAGATAAAATTCTGGTATTTCGTTAGTTTCAATTTTATCGATTATAGGTAGCTTTAAGAAGTTAGGGTTAACAATGTTTTTAAAGTCATCAGGTCTAAATTTTGCCAGATCTATTAAAATTAAACAATAACCATCACCATTATAATCCCATTGTTCTTTATTTGAAATTATCGAATAGTTATAACCCTTTAAACTAATTCCGAATTGACTTAACAATATTTTTTCAGGTGTCCGTTTTAAATATAATTCATAGGTAATAAATCCTCCAACAATAATTATAAAAATAATTGTGATCCGAATTATATTTTTTTTCATATTACAATTTTCTAATAATAAATTTCAAAAGCTTTACCAGAAGAACAAACATTGTAAATTTCAGTATTGAATTCATTTGGAAATGATCATCAGTCCAGCTTGTTATGCTGATTAAATGTACAAATGACGGAAATTGTTTTCTCCCGTCTTAATGTATGATTCCCCTAAAGCTTTCTGGGTATTAATCCTATACCCAGAATCAATAACTTTTGCAAATATAAAATATTATTTTCATTTGAAAGTAAGCGGATTACAATTAAATTCGCTGATCTTTGGGTTCTTATAATAAGAAAGTGGAGTGATCGTAATTTTCAATTACCCTCTTCCGATACAGTCGGAACGTTGGTTTACTGCCGATAGCAGATTAATCTGATTAAAATGCTGCTAATCAAAGCTATTTGGTTTTCTGAGACACCAAGCATCCCTGTTTAATGCTAAAGAAATTTTCAGAAGGTCCAAGCATCCGTGTTTAATGCTTCAGAAAATTTCAGAAGGGCTATGCGGCTCTGTTTTGTGCTTAAGAAATTTTCAGAAGGTCCAAGCGTCCGTGTTTTATGCTTCAGAAATTTTCAGAAGGGCTATGCATCCGTGTTTAATGCTTCAGAAATTTTCAGAAGGGCTATGCGGCTCTGTTTTGTGCTTCAGAAATTTTCAGAAGCATTAAACAGCTAAGTTTTGGTATTTAGAAAATTTTCTGACAATTCAATGATCATAATTCAACCGCGCTCTTCTTTTTCTTTGATCGCTAATAATAATACAACATTATTTTCTTGTAAGTATTTTATTTGCTGGTTATTAAAATTATTTATTGAGTGAAAAATTTTAATTATTCTCAATCCTGATTTTCTGAATTTCAGTTTTTGATGATGTATCAATTTTCACAAAATAGATACCGGCGGCATAATCTTTCAATTGGAATTCTTTTTTATTTCCGGTTGAGATGAATATTTTTCTGCCATTCACATCAATTATCTCCACATTTTTAATTTCATCCGGTGCATCTATCCTGAGAATATCGGTTACAGGGTTTGGATACACTTTTATTTCGTTCAAATAATCGGACGCTACAGTAGTAAGGGTACTTTTTACCATCCTGAATCCAACAAAATTTGCACTTTCGTCGGGCGATAAACTTTCGCGATGCGTGAGATGCAAATCGGTTGTACCCAACGAACGGTAACCTCCGCGAATTACTTTCGAAACACCCGTTTCTGGTCCTGAAGTGTCGGTACCTCCGCTTGTGTTTACATCGTTGTATCGTCCAAACCAGTCGGAGCACCATTGATAAACATTTCCACTCATGTCGAATAAACCGATCGAATTGGCCGTTTTAGTGCCTACTGCTTTGTTTGTATGACCGGAATTATCGTAAAACCAGGCAACCGCTGTAGCCGTGTTGCTTCCACTGTAAGTAAATGCGTTTTTATTTTTACCTCCTTTTGCTGCATATTCCCATTCTGCTTCGGTTGGCAAGCGTCCGTTATAGTATTTACAAAATTCATTAGCGCCGTACCAGGTAATTTTTATTGCCGGATAATTTTCATATCCTGTTGCGGCTTTCCATGTGCCGTTATCGTTGGCTATTCCCCAACTATCGGTTACGAACAGGGTTTTACCTGCATATTCGCCTGCTTTTACTGTCTGACTTCCGTATTGATTAAGGAAAGAAGCATATTGCGCATTTGTTACTGCGTTTTTGGTCATGTAAAATGTGGAAACAGTAATGGTTCTTACCGGCGATTCGCGCGTGTACGACGAGTTTCCCATCGTGAAACTACTTCCGGTAACTTCAGTAAAATCGGTTGTTTCAATTTGTGCTTTTGCTTGTAGCCCCAAAAATAACAGGCATATAACTATATGTTTTTTCATTTTTCTCTATTAATTCGTTCAACAAACATTTATTTAGGATAGCCGAAAAGCTGAATTTCATTGATGCCCACATGTTGAGTGCCATACGATGAAGTTACTCTGATACGGAAATATTTAGCATCCGATTCAGGAAAATTCACGGTTTGCCAATCATTCGAATCGGATAACTGGGTTGAAGCAACGGTTGTAAACGTATTGCCATCATTCGAAACCTGAATGTTGATATCTTTTGGACCAATACCTGCAACCGATTTTATATTCACTTTATTACATGCATTAAGACTCCACAGCCTGATGGTTACATTTTTAGGACTCGAAACCGTGGGTAAAGTGAGCGATTTGTAATACGTGCTGTCAATTTCATCAATAACTGAGTATGGGAAATTTTCGGGCCATTGATCATCGGCAATCACATGTTTTCCACGACTCACATTACGATAACCCTCGGGGAAAGTAGCATTTTGTGATGTTAAAACGGTATTGCTGACCTGAACCAACTGACAATTATTGGCCGGGATATTTGTGCTCAATGTCTGGTAACTTCCGTTCGACCAAATAGATACAATGGCTGTAGTAGCCGAAGCATTTTCATTTTTAATATAAACCGAATACGGGTTTTCGCCCTGAACGGCTTTCAAAGTTGCAGTTCCGGCATCAACGTATATATAAAGTTCGTTTACCGATGCAGTATTTGTCATGGTATTAAATGTGGCAGTACCACTTGTTCCGTTTATGGTTGTAACCCGATCGAACACCGGTGCGCCTTGCGGAAATGATAATGTTACCGGCGACGAAACAGTTGATCTGAAATTCGACATCAGCAAATATCTTTTTCCATCCGGATCTTCAGCTGCTGTAGCTTTCCAACCGGTAGCCACAGCCGGATATTTTGCTTTAGAAGCCAATGATTGTGTCGTTGAAGAATTGACTCCCGAATATACAATGGCCGAGCGAGAAGAGAAAGTTTCGCCCGAAGTAAATGCTTTGGAAGCTGAAGAATAAGAACCATACAATTTCGAAACCGAAACCGATGTGACCAGTTCTTTTTCGCCGAATGCAATTCCGCTACCACCGTCAACAACCATTCCCAGCACATTATCCACATTCACCCAATTGCCGCTCAACGTGCTTAATCCATCTCCGTTCGACGAAACACTACCTGTTTCACCGTATAGCGTTCTCGAAACTTTTGTCAATACATCCGTCGTAATTCCGAGTAATAAACCGCCATCTTTTGTCATCGTGCCTGCTACAGCTCCGGTCATATCTTCGTGATAAATAACAGCATTACCAGGTGTTGAATAAAATGACAGGTATTTGTTGACACTGCCGCCGGTAACGCTTAGTCGACCGGTAGTAGAGAAGCTTTTGGGATACATAGCAAAAGTGCTTGAAACAAATGAAGCATTTCGGGTATAGCCGCTTACATCGATATATCCTGTAAAGTTACCTGTATTTACAGATTTGTATGGAAATACAATATTGCTGAAATTGGGCGAATTAGGCGAAACCATGCCCATATACGATTTATAGGAAGCATCAGCCGACTGAAACCACGAAAAAGTAGTGTAACGATCCTTATTATTACTTCGGATAATGCCGCTGTATGGCAGATATTTGGTTGTTTCATGGGCTGAGCTGAAATCGCTCCATTTAGTGGCAACCATATCCGTGGTTGGGAAATAATCGTGATACAAATGAGCAAAAACTAGTCGGCGGGCGGTAACAGCCATACGTCTTTCGGCTACATCCGGATTTAAAAGAAATGATCCATCTGATGTAGTTGCCTGACGAATTTTAGCCCACTGCAACACCATGCTTTCAAGCATCAAAGCATCCGGATCACGATAAATGGCCGCCAGTGCCGAATAAGTTCCCAGTTCATCGTAAATATACATCGACCAGTCATTTCCGTTCGGCATAGCCAATATACCATCGGGGAGAATAAATTCTTTCAACATAGAGTTCCACACATTCCACACATTATGTTTCAATGATTGAGGAATTTGAAATACAGGATTCGTCTGATTTTGAACTGCTTTGTATGCTAATAATGATTCAGATAATTCCTGAATAGGAACATTTAAATAAGAAGTATGGAAAAAATTATGATTTTCGAGGGCATAATCCGGAAAAAGATTTGCACCAATATGCCAGTCACGCACATATTTCCCATCCGTTACTTTATAATTGTACAAATCAGAACCAGTACTGTAGGTATTCATTGCATATTGTTTGCATCGGTACGTCCAGGCTTCAGCATTTTTTTCCTCGGGAAACATAGCTGAAACAATAGCAAGTATATTCGTATCCCAACCGTTTTCTTCTGCTTTTGTATCTGAATTTACTGCATTGGTTATGGGTGTCGATAATTTGTAGTTCGCTTCGGCCATCACCATTGCTTTTATATACGCTTTATCAGTTGCTGTCAGGTCGTCCCACATAAGCCATGAGGCGTAAGCCGTTGAAGTGCACCACATGGCCGATTCCCAAACCAATCCCCAATAAACACCGTTGGTACATTGAATTACTTTGTTTGCAGTGTGTGTTTTGTATGAGTATCGAATAGCGGCCAATGCATGTTGTTTAACTGTTTCGAAAGACAACCCGTTAGGCAAAGATTGATCTTGAGCTTTTTTATAAATAAATGAATACACCAATGCATAATCGGCATTGGTACGTGCACCGTGTTCAACACTTTGTCCATTACCAAAATATCCGGCAGCTTTGTACTGACTCTCTGCATAAGGTAAATGTTTAGAAAGCATTTCGCGGAGGGTGGATTTTACGTCTGATTCCGAAATTTGATCCAACGAAATATCAGCGGAAGAACCTTCAATTGTGCCTACTTCGTATAATTCCCAATTATCAATATAACCTGTTGTGCCTGTTTTTTGATAATTGTTGAAAAATGTCAATGCACCGGTTACAGTAGCACCTGTATTGAAGTTCAATTCTACACAGCTCCAAACTCCCTGCGTATCAAAAATATTGACAACATCGGCTGCGCTACCATCATATTTGGCAACTCCCAACTGGAAAGTTCCGCCCACCGATTTTACCATGGCACGCATTCTGTATTTGGTGTAGGGTTTCAGTGTAAGATTATAATCCAATGATCCGGAGGTAGTTATTTTTCCGCAACTCGCACCGCAAAACGGAACGCCGGCATTTGTATCAGTTCCGAAAGTACCCCAACCTGAAAAATTAGCAATATTATTGATAAAAGGATCAATCATTAAATTGACTTTATCGGCATAAAGCGGAGTATAGCATGTTACATCGCCCGATATACCTGAAATAGTAATAATCTGTGTAAATGAAGATCCACTTGCAACGGTTAAAACTTGGTTAATAATCTGAGTGGTTTTAT
>ERZ795055.3433-NODE-3433-length-11588-cov-48.549293_pt1 | contig 11588 bp, 12 predicted proteins | sample MGYA00375139_ERZ795055 | MGnify/ENA primary metagenome ERZ795055 (study PRJEB30184, sample SAMN05720283) | anaerobic digester metagenome | isolation source: active sludge of municipal wastewater-treating anaerobic digesters | place: USA | collected 2015-01-23 ...
TTGATGCCTGCTTGCCAATGTTCGACCAGGTAAGCGGGCTTATCCAAAATCAACAACAAAATTTTGTAAAAAATAATCACTAGCAACAGTATTGTTTGTGTTTTTCAAAAAATGAAAAATAGGGAGGGAATAGATCAAATGAAAAAAGGGATTTTTTTTGTCACAGCAACATCGTTCGCGGCATTGTTTATTATGTTTTGGTTCAGTTCCACCGTGTTGGCACAGACCACCCTGACATACAGCATCTTTTTCCCGGCCACGCACGCACAGGCCAAAGCCGGTGAAAACTGGGCCAAGGAAATCGAGAAACGCACCGGTGGTAAAGTTAAAATCAATATCTTCGCCGGCGGATCATTGACCCCGGCCGATCAGTGCTTCGATGGTGTTGTGAAAGGAATTTCCGATATCGGCATGTCTTGTTTCGCTTACACTCGCGGACGTTTACCGCTTCTTGAAGCCCTGGATCTGCCTATGGGTTATCCCAGCGGCATGGTTGCGACCCTTGTCGCCAACGACTTTGTTAAAAAAATGGATCCCAAAGAACTTGCCGATGTCAAGGTCCTCTATCTGCACGCTCACGGTCCCGGCCTTCTGCACACACAGAAACCAGTCAGCAGCATGGCGGATCTCAAAAACATGAAAATCAGGTCAACGGGTCTCAGTGCAAAAATCGTCGAGAGTCTGGGTGGCGTTTCTGTTGCCATGCCGCAGGGCGGTACGTATGAAGCGCTGCAAAAAGGTGTCGTGCAAGGCACGCTGGCCCCGATGGAAACCCTCAAAGGCTGGAAGCAGGCGCAGGTTATCAAATACACAACCGATTGCACCAATATCGGCTATACCACCGCTATGTTTGTCGTCATGAACAAGAAAACATGGAACTCGCTGCCCAAAGACGTGCAAAAAGTTTTTGATGACGTAAGTCGTGAATGGATTGCCGTTGCCGGCAAAGCCTGGGATGATGCGGATGCGGAAGGATATAAATACTCCGCGGAGTTGGGCAATAAAGTGATCAAATTGTCCGATGCAGAAGAAGCTAAATGGAAAGCAGCCGTTAAACCGGTTGCCGAAAGTTACATCAAGAGTACGGAAAGCAAAGGGTTGCCCGGGAAACGAGCTGTCCAGGAAGTAGCCAGTTTAATCAAGAAGCACTCCAAAGCTAAAAAGTAGTGGATTTTCTCATTGATGCTTAGTCCGGTAAAATATCTAACACGCGCAGGCAAGGCTTTCAATATCCTTGCCTGCGCCGCTGTTATCGCCATGATGTTGCTATCCACGGCCGACGTTGTTTTGCGTCTGTTTGGCCAACCCATACCCGGCACATACGAGCTGGTGGGATTTCTGGGAACCGTTGTTGTATCCTTTGCCCTGGCTTTTACCTCCATGGGAAAAGGACACATTGCCGTTGAGATTCTGGTCGAAAAGTTACCGTCGCGCGCGCAACTGGCGATTGAAGCATTCTGCAATCTGATTGGCGCATTGCTCTTTGGCGTGATTGCCTATCAGGCTATTCTTTACGCGTTGGACTTTCGAAAAAGCGGAGAAGTTTCGGCAACGCTCCAAATGCCGGCTTATCCTTTCATTTTCGGCATTGCGATTGGCTGTGCCTTATTGTGCCTGCTGCTCATCGCCGATTTTATCAAATCCCTGCAAAGGACAATTGACGCATGAGTCCCTCAATGACAGGCATGATCGGCTTTGCCGTATTGATTATTCTGATGTTTCTACGGATGCCAGTGGGCTTTGTCATGGCCCTTGTCGGCTACCTCGGGTTTGGCTATGTTGTCTCCTGGAGTGCGGCGTCAAATCTTTTAGTCCGCGATCTTTACTCCACATTCAGCTCGTATAACCTGACTGTGATTCCCCTGTTTGTCCTAATGGGACAGGTTGCTTTTCATTCGGGCATCAGCGGCCGGCTCTTCAACGCGGCACATAAATTTTTTGGTCATCTTCCCGGCGGCCTGGCAATCGCCACTATCGGTGCTTGTGCCGGATTTTCCGCCGTCTGCGGCTCTACCAGTGCGACTGCCGCCACTATGGCTTCCGTGGCGCTGCCGGAAATGAAAAAATACAAATATGATCCAGCCTTGGCCACAGGTGTCGTAGCAGCCGGAGGCAGCCTGGGCATCCTCATACCACCCAGCACCATTTTTATTATTTATGGAATCATGACGGAACAATCCATCGGCGAACTTTTTATGGCCGGTGTGATCCCGGGAATATTACTTTCCTGTTTTTTTGTTCTATCCATTTTGCTTTGGACTTATTTTCGCCCTGAAGTCGGACCGCGCGGCCCGAAAAGCGCTTGGATAGAGAAATTTAAATCCTTATCCGGCCTCATCGAAACGCTGCTTTTGTTTGTTCTGGTTATGGGCGGCTTGTTTGCCGGATTCTTCACACCAACGGAAGCAGCAGGCGTGGGAGCATTTGGCACCATTATAATCGCGCTGATTGGACGCAATTTAACCTGGGAAGGATTTAAAAACGCGCTTTATGACACCACACGCATTTCATGTATGATTTTTGTGGTGGTGGCGGGCGCCACGGTCTTTGGTCATTTTCTGGCTGTCACACGCATTCCCGCGGACATCGGAACTTTTGTGTCTGAATTGCAACTTCATCCGATGATTATTATGGGCTTCATTATACTGATTTATTTATTTCTCGGCTGCCTGATGGATTCGCTGGCCATGATCATGCTCACCATTCCCATTATTTACCCGGTTGTTCTCACCATGGGTTTTGACCCGATCTGGTTCGGCGTAATAATCGTGATTATTGCGGAAATGGGCGTGATCACACCACCGGTCGGCATTAATGCCTATGTTGTGGCCGGCGTCGCCCGCGACGTGCCATTGCATGTCGTTTTTAAAGGGTCTCTTCACATGCTATACGCGATGATTGCTCTAGCGGTTCTACTGGTGATCTTCCCAAAAATCGCAACCTTCCTGCCGCAATTACTGAAGTAGTGTTTTCAGTATCTTTTTTATGATTAAAGCCAGTCCTAGTCCGGTTACCAACCCTTTTCGACGGATGAAAATGAGAGCAGCAGTCATTGACGTCTTGTTGAAACTGGATTATGCGGGCGCGCTAACGGCGGCATCGACGCCATATTTCTTTTGCAGATATTTTTCCATCGTTTGAGGGAATAATATCCATCCCAACAGATCTTCGTCGGTTCGCACGAGATTGCCGATTGTCTTTTTCGCATCCTCCATTTCCGGCGGAAGGTCATCAGCCGGCCTGCCTGTGATCGGCGTTTGCCCGCGTTTGTAATTTTTGAGTATTTTCTGGGCCAGTTCCTTGTCAATAGGTCCGGGGGTTTTGCCGTACAATCCCAAAACAAGATCCTTAAGTTGGTTGGATATGCGGACATAGCGGCCAAAAAGAACATTCAACACGGCCTGTGATCCGATAATTTGTGATGCCGGCGTCACCAGCGGCGGATAGCCCATATCTTTGCGCGTCTGCACTACTTCTTTATAAATCTCGCCAAGCCGATCCAAAGCTTTCATTTCTTTAAGCTGACTGGCCAAATTGGAGATCATCCCGCCCGGAATCTGGTGCGCTAAAACCCCGTTGTCAATAATGGAGAGTTTCTGATCCGCCAAAAGGTGCTTATACTTGGGCGCAATCTGTTCAAGATGTTCGCTCAGCTCCAGCAGTTTATATAAATCAATTCCCGAAGCCCTGTTTGTGCCCTGCACCGCTGCAACGATCGGTTCACAGGCAGGCATCGAAGTTCTCAGCGCATAGGGCGCAAGGCATGTATCAATGATATCCACACCGGCCTCGATGGCCTTCAGGTAGGACATGCTGCCCATACCGCTGGTATAGTGCGTGTGCAAATGCAGTGGCACTTCGACTGCCTTTTTTAAAGCAGTGAACAGATCGAAGGCGTCATAAGGAGAAAGCAGTCCGGCCATGTCTTTAATGCAGATGGTATCGGCGCCCATTTTCTCCAGTTCTTTTGCTTTGGCAACGTAAAAATCGAGCGTATAAATTTCACCGCCCAGGTGGCTTTCCGTGAGGGAATAACAAACGGTCCCTTCAAAGTGTTTGCCATTGGCTTTAATTCTCTCCACGCAGGTTTCGATGTTGCGAAAATCGTTCAAAGCATCAAAACAGCGGAAAATGTCAATCCCGATTTCGCAGGATTTGTCCACAAAAGCGCGCACCACATCATCGGCGTAATGACGGTAGCCGACCAGATTCTGTCCCCGCAAAAGCATGGTGAAGGGCGTTTTCTTGACATATTTTTTAAGAATTCTGGGCCGCATCCAGGGATCTTCGTCGAGGAAACGGTGCATCGTGTCAAACGTTGCACCTCCCCATACTTCCATGGCCCAAAAACCACAGTTATCCATTTCTTCGGCAATGGGGATCATGTCTTCCGTTTTCATTCTGGTCGCGTAAATAGACTGATGACCGTCTCGGAAAGTATTATCCTGAATTTTGATTGGACGGGGTGAAACCTGTTTTGTATCTTTCATAAATAACTCCTCACTTAATTTTTCTTATCAATGTTCAATTGCCGACACCCTGCTTGACTTTATTCTTATACACCTAGCAGCATATAGTAATGATACTATTTACATTTTTTCACTGGACATTGTGGTATTAGGATTGAAGCTCGGACCGTCCGCATCCTGAATACTACGGTAACCGGATTGAAATATCCATTTACGAGGGGAACTTTAAAGAACAATCCTATAAAAATCAACAGATATTTACATCAGGGCTTTATAGAATACCGGGCATAATAATCTTAATTCTTGATAACTTATTTCATCAAACGGGCATTGATTCAATGGAATCTCATTACGATAGTCTTACAAAAAAAGCCCATGCTTTGCATGGGCTTTAGTAACCGATATTAACCTGTGGCAGGGATTTTACCTTCGATCCCCTTTGTCCTTGTTCCCCTGTCCCCTTCCAGGTCCGCCCTGAGGTCCAGGACCATCCCCTCTTTGAGGTCCACCATTGCGCTTATTAAACTTCTTTTGTTGACCGGGCGGCCGACGATCCATCCCTTTTACACCCCAATTATTTTCTTTTTCCCAATGCTTGTTTCTCTTCCAGCCCCGCCAGTTCTTCTCAGCGTCGCGGTGCGGAATGGGGCGTTGATCCCATTCATACCCTTTCCAGCGGCGATCCCGATAATCGCTGCGCCAACCCGGGGGAACATGTCTATGAAAGGACGGCACGCCTTTATAGTGCCCCCAGCCTCTGTCGTAGTGACGCGAGCGGTACCAGCGCCCTTCCCAGGGACGCCACCACCAGCCGCCATAAAAAAATATGTCATCGTTAACGTCAGGAACCGCATAGACATCGGTTTCCGGAATCACAACCACATGAGGCGGCGCGGGAAAAATAATCGGCGGAGGCAGCGGGATGTTAACACGCACCTGCACTTGCGCCATAAGCGAAGCCGGTATCAAAACCACCAATATTAGAAACACTATTTTAAAAATAAACTTCTTCATTTGATTCTCTCCTTTCCACTTAACGCCATCCCTTTGCATATCCTAAATTTCATGGATGGCATGATCGTTGGCCATGTTTTTACCTTTTGTTAGGGATAATTTCAAGCCAATAATCATCAGGATCATTAATGAAATAAATGCCCATCGCTTTGTTTTCGAAACAGATACAGCCCATTTTTTCATGCAGGGCATGCGCGGCGGCAAAGTCGTCCACCTTGAAAGCCAGATGAAATTCATTGTCGCCTAAATTATAGGGCTCTTTGCGGTTTTTCATCCAGGTCAGCTCCAACTGATGAGGTGTTGTGCCGTCACCCAAGAATACCAGAATAAAACTGCCGTCCGGCGGTTCATAGCGGCGCACTTCCTTCAATTGCAGCGCTTCTCTATAGAAGGCCAGGCTTTTTTCCAGATTCAGCACATTGAAATTGTTATGGGTAAATGTAAATTGCATATACTTGCATCCTCTCCTGCTTTCTGTTTTTTATTTATCCAAATAAAAGTGCCGGCGTCCATTACAAACATTCCTGCATAATAGCCGCAACCAATTCCGGCGTCACATCCCTTTTCTCGCCCAGCTTGATCATGCCGTGCGCTTTCAGTTGCTCGACAACAGACAGAATGATATCGGCGCTGATACCATAATTGCAAAGGCGAGTCGGTACCCCCATACTTTCAAAGAAATCTCTTGTTTTCTCAATGGCCGTATCAATGCGCGCTTGATCATCCCCGGTTTTGATACCCCATATGCGTTCCGCATACTGCAGGATTTTTTCTTTCTTCTCCTGCGAACGCATCTTTAGCATGGCCGGTAATACTACCGCCAATGTTTGACCATGATCCAACCCCTTCAGTGCCGTCAGTTCATGGCCGATCATATGCGTTGCCCAATCCTGAGGAACTCCCGCACTGATCAGCCCGTTGAGACCGAGTGTGGCGCACCACATGAGATTAGCGCGCACATCATAATTTTTTGGATCGGCCAGAGCCTTCGGCCCCTCTTCAATCAGTGTCAACAGCAGACCTTCGGCAAAACGATCCTGCAATTTTCCATTGACAGGGTATGTCAGGTATTGCTCAGTGACGTGGACAAAACTATCAACAACGCCATTGGCAATCTGACCGGGCGGCAGCGTAAAGGTCTTTGTCGGATCGAGCACGGAAAACCTGGGAAACAACAAAGGATGCGCAAAGGGCAGTTTTGTTTGTGATGAGCGATGCGTGATCACAGCGCCGTTGTTCATCTCTGAACCGGTGGCCGGCAGTGTCAAAACCGTCCCGAACGGTAAAACACTTTTGACCTTTTTACCGTAGGTTTTGACTATATCCCAGGGCTCGCCCTCATACAGGACGGCAGCAGCGATAAATTTTGTACCGTCGATTACGGAACCGCCGCCGACGGCAAGCAGGAAATCGACTCTGTTTTTGTGCACAATCTCTACACACTGCATCAACGTCTCATAGGTCGGGTTGGGCTCTATGCCGCCGAATTCGTCCAACTCATAACCCTGCAACACCTCCTTAACCTCGTTATAAACCCCGTTTCGCTTAATGCTTCCGCCGCCATAGGTCATCAGAATCTTTGTTCCGCGGGGAATTTCCCTGGCCATGTCTTTAATGCTTCCTTCTCCAAAAAGAATCTTGGTTGGATTGTAAAATGTAAAATTGTTCATGGTTTCTCTTCACCCCTCAATCTGAAATTTATTGTGGATAGCCTACCGCTTGCACCAGAACGACTTTTTGCTTATCATGAAGCTTCATATCCTTAGCGAGCGCATCCTTATCGACAAAGGCGCGAACACCCGTAGTCAATCCAACGGATGCGCAATACAGATAGACATTCTGGGAAATGAAAGCGGCATCCGCACCGGAGTACAACAGCTTGTTTTCGTCGCTGGTGCCGATCGTCATCTTTGCGTAGTCCACCACGTAGATCAATTGAATCGGCGCACCCGCGATGGCACTGCGCGACGGTTGAAGGAAGTGAGTGGTCGCCTTGCGCAGATCAGCCTTAATCAATGGATCAAGCGTATGGGTTTTGGCATTATAAAGATAAAGGCCCTCCTCTGAGGCCACATAAACGTCGATTTCCTGCCAGTTACGCGCGGAAGGCGCCGTGCGTCTGCCGCTGTCCGGCCGATTGATCCCACAGCAGATTGGAAAGGACTTCAACCGGCAGTTTCTTCGTGCTGAATGACCGGTCTGTCTTCCGGTCATTCAGGCACACCATCAACGGCTTTCCACCTTTTGTATCCGGCAGTGGAAGCTTAATCGTCGCAAAATCGGCAGCGATGGATACGGAAACAAAACAAAATAAAACTGCGGTGGTTAATAATGTTTTTTGCAGCATAGTGACCTCCGGATTTCTATAATTTCTTTTTCATCTGGAAGGGTGTTTCAATGCAATCTATTTCCATCTTCTTTATCGAGAACCACAGCAAGTGCCAACGCGTTACGTAACATGAATGCTCCATAATCGTTCACTAACATAAGAAGTACATCTGCTCCTGCTTCAGTCCACTCCGCTTCCTTCACTAATGTCTTCAAAATAGCACTTTCCCCTTTTGTGCCAGCTACAGCCGTAGAAGGTTTCTTTATCAAAGTGGTGTACTCTGAAATCAACGATTCAACCTGTTTGCCTTCATTCATATTAATAGTTTTCGACATGTCATGATTCCTTAAATATTTTTTTATGGTACCAATTTATATAGAAAAATAGCCATGCTAAGGTTACAAAACTGCAAATCCAATTTTTACCAAGTATTCATAAATTGGATCATAGTAATCAGGACATCGTGTTGGATCTTCTTCATCACCATTCGGTACCACGATAACCATACCTTGCCTGGCACGCGTTAGAAGAACACGGTATGCATTTTTTAAGTAGCGTTGATGATCATCTTTTTTAATATGCATCCATCTGTTGCCCCGAAAAGACCAGTATTCCCATTTATCCTTTACATATCTTAAATCTGCGTCCCAGGTGCAACAAACCCAGTCAAGCTCTAGTCCCTGAATTTGGAATTCCGTTGCTACATCTTCGAGGTAGTATGACGATCTTACGTCTTCCTTTGTATCAAGAAACCAATGGATAGGATCAATAGGTGTTCTAACATCAATCGCATGAGGCTTTAATCGCTCTGCTTGTGATGAAACCACGATCCCATAACGTTCGGTACCGCGCGCCTGCTTTTTCAGCCACCGTTTTGCATTTGAAAGATCGCGCGTAATAACAATTGGAAATTTCCCTTTTATTTTTTCTAATGTGGCGCGTGCCGCTTCTATATCGAGATCGAGCATTTGCTTAACTATTAATGAAACATTCTCTGCGCGGAATGACCGCATCGATACTGCAAGGTGTAATTCATCTTTGTAAACAACATTTGGACACGGCAACAGTTTGCTTATTGCGTCACCAGCAGAATATTCACTATCCGTAAGACGAGATGATATATAAACATGCCAATCGGGAAAAGAACGAATAATGGAATTAATCCATTCAGAGATACCTGCTTCACCAGTATTGATCTCCTGACCACCGCCGACAAGACAGACAATAACAGCCCAGTCTGCATGTCTGTCGAGACAAGAAACCAAATATTCTGGTTCTGATAGACAAAAATTTATATTATTCTTTTTACGACGCATAAAACTAGATGTCTGCACGCTATCCCATGCTCTTTGGGCTTCATCGAATAGAGCAACGTGTTCAATAGGTGGTTTTGTTCGGTCCAGAAGACATTCATCTCGAAAGTGATGAACATTTTGAATGAACATCTTCACATTCGCCATAACTTCACCTTTTTTAGTTTTCTTTCCATTTTCTTTATCATGGCGCAATTTATCTCTTGTCAGCGCTTCGCGTAGAACGGCGACAAGCGGACCATTGCCAGACAGAAATACACTATAAAGGTCATTCGTTTTATCGATATGAGTGGTGGCAATATTTAAACCAACTAATGTCTTTCCTGCTCCGGGAACGCCAGTCACAAAACAAATAGATTTTTGCGATTGTTCTCTTGATTGACGGATAATATCAGAAATCGCTGCAGTAGTTTTGTTGAGATTAATGGCACTTGCATCATTTCGGGATATTTCTTCAACAGAGTGTCCGTTATATAGAGCCATTGCGGCTTCAACAATTGTGGGCGTAGGACTATATCGTCCATTTTCCCAATTCAGTGGATCAATTTTTTTACCTTCACAAAAGTTCACAACACTTCCAATTACTTCGCCAAGCATTGATGAATTACATTTTACAGGAAAAAGAAGTCTATCGTTATGTTGTGTTACAGAAATAACATACTCGCCAATACTGGCAGCTTTTGTTGCAATCAAAATAGGTGCAATAAGTTGTTCATGACTAGACTCATGAAAATTTTTTAAATCCAGAGCATAGTCCCATACTTGATCAAAAGCATATGGTGTAAATATTTTTTCACCGACCTTAAACTCAAGAACAAAGATAACAGAACCTATTAGAAGCAACACATCTATTCTTTGACCCATGCGTGGAATAGAAAATTCAAAATATATCATCCCTTGAAAATGCCCGAGCGATTTACGAAGAATTTTTATTTCTTCTAACCATGCATCTCTCTGTAATTGTTCAAGCGAGAATGTGTTGCTTATTACCAATTTCCCCAATATTATTTCTGGAGATGTTTTAAGAAAATCCTCAATGGTTGCTGAATAGTAAGCGCGATTCATATATCAATTCCAAACATAAGGAAAGCTTTTAAGAAATAATGATTTTCGACTGTCTATGTCGCATGGATATCACTTATACCTTCCACAAATAAAGGATTAGCTCGACATATAAATTTCACTGTGTTTCATGTTGAATATTTGAACTTAGCAATGATACAAATTCTCGGAAACAATGCAACTATTAAATACAAGAGAGCTAAGAAATATAAATTCACAATGCATACCATTGCTTCAATAACAGTAGCTGAACCGGGTCATATCGTGAGTAAATATGCCTGAAACGTCGTGGCTATTGGTAAAATGGGGCAGCGGACAGCTGAACTGTTTAAGCCCGCTGGGCAAGTTAACGGCTACCGCGCAATGAGCCTTATACCAACCATAAATCAAAGCGCTATCTTTGTTGGCATCATCATCATCATCATCGGCTGCCTCAACGTATGTGGAATACACCTCGTCACCAGCCGCCGCGATATCATCTTTGATTTAGAGCTGGTATTCGAGCCACAGTTGCAGGGCATTCTGAGCGATCGGGATGTCCCGGTTCAACTGCTACCTTATAGATTTTTTATCCTTGGATTCCCGCCTGTGTGCCCTGAGAAGAAGGTTATCACCTTCCCGCAATCCCTCCCCCTCATGCCTTGAAGGTCACAAGAGGGAAGGAAGAAAAGTGAGTAATCAACATTATTATGTGCCTCATATTTTCCCATATATCACCGTTTCTAACAGGATAATTTTATAGTCTGCGAAGCAGTTCAAAATTACAGATGCGCACTTCGGGTAGATTGTCTTTTGTGGTGACGATATTGTTTTTAGAGTCCAGTGAGATAATGAGATCGTTGGCTTCAAGCAGAGAACCATCAACGCCAACGGTTGTAAGACGCGCAATCACTGCTTCACGCAGGTCAGCCATGATTTTGCTGGATATTCTTCCCTCCGCTTCGGCTTGTATCAGACTCATTGGCTTTAACAGTTCATGGGAGCCTGCCACCCAGCTGTCGGTACCATTAAAGAAACCACGGATAGAAATGAAATTCCGGTCTTCACGCAGCAGCTGTTCTCCCCGGTCATTTAAAAGGTGGCTGTGCGATTCATATTTTCTTCTATCAGTGGATTGCTCTGTTTTAGCGCTGCCAGTCATGTAAATTGCACGCACGTAAACTGTGGGAATACCCTTGAAGCTCAGGTACTGGGCAATTGAAAACTCCTCAAAGGGACTGTTGAATCCGTATTCCAAAGCTTTTTTGGTTCTATTGTCATTGTTTTGCAAAATAACCTTTTCACCCACGCGGGATATTTTCCACACAATATGAATATGGTCTTTAGTAAAAGTATAATAGGTCTCTGTTTTCTCGGAAAGTTTCCAGGAATGTGTTTTACGCCAGCGTTCAGGTAGAAAAT
>ERZ795055.3436-NODE-3436-length-11575-cov-4.314844_pt1 | contig 11575 bp, 8 predicted proteins | sample MGYA00375139_ERZ795055 | MGnify/ENA primary metagenome ERZ795055 (study PRJEB30184, sample SAMN05720283) | anaerobic digester metagenome | isolation source: active sludge of municipal wastewater-treating anaerobic digesters | place: USA | collected 2015-01-23 ...
GACGTTGAAGCCCTTGGCGCGCTTGTAGCGGCTCTTGATGTCCGAGATCATCTTCAGGATCTTGGGGGTGTCCGGGTTGACGATGCGGGGGGTGACGAAGATGGTCAGCTCGGACTTCTTCTCCACGAACTCGCGCGACTTGAACAGCTCGCCGATGATGGGGATGTGGCCGAAGCCGGGCACCTTGGAGAGGTTCTTCTCCTCGGACGTCCAGAACAGGCCCGACAGCACGATGGTCTGGCCGTGGCGCACGGTCACGTTGGTCTGGGCCTTGCTCACGCGGAAGCCGGGGATGGTGATGTTGTCGATGTTGATGCCGATGGACGGGTCGATGTCGCTGACCTCGCTCATGACGCTCATCTGGATGTTGCCGTGGCGATCGGCGGTCGGGGTGATGGTCAGCAGCACGCCGAACTTCTTGAACTCGACCTCGATCGTGTTGGCGGTGATCAGCGGGATGGGCACCTCGCCGCCAGCGTGGAACTCGGCCTTCTCGCCGCTGGCGCACACCAGCTTGGGCTGGGCCAGGTAGCGGCCGTAGCCGTCGGTGAAGATGAAGCCCAGGCCGAAGTTGGTGCTGCCCGAGGTGTTCAGATCCTGCTGCGCGAGCGTGATGGCGTTCGACAGCATGTTGTGCTGGAACTGCATGGTGTGCACCGCGGTGCCGGTGAAGTCCAGCGGCCAGGTGATGCCCACGTTGTCGCGCCCGGTCTTCTTCACCTCGACGAAGTCCACCTCGACCAGCACCATGCGCTTGATGCCCACGGTGAGCAGGTTCTCGACCTGCTCGCCGATGGCCTTGGTGATCATCTCGGCCTTCTGCAGCTCTTCCTTGGACTCGACCGAGCCCTCCAGGAAGATCTTGGTGCCGACCACGCTGGCCTCGACGTCCTTCAGCCCGGCCTGCTTGAAGGCCAGGTTGAGCTGGTTGGCCACCAGCTTCTTGGCGTTCGGGTTGACCTTCACGAAGCTCTTCACCTGCGGGTACAGGTTGGTGATCTCCTGCACGCGGTTGAAGTCGTCGCTGGTGAAGGCCAGGCCGTCCAGGATGACCCGGTCGCCCACCGGCCGGATGGTGATGCCCTCGCGGTCGCCGAGCAGCTTCTTCACCTCGGCCATCAGGGACTTCACGTCCTCCTGGGTGACCACGATGGTGAAGGTCAGGTTGGGCTTGCCGCGCCGCATGACCAGCAGCGTGGTCCGCCCGCCGCCGACGGCGTACAGCAGGAAGGAGTCCGCGCCCAGGGACTTGACGTCCGCGACGCTCGGGCTGCCGACCGAGACCTGGTAGGCGCCGCTGAAGGACATGGTCTTCTGCTCGCCGACGACCATGCGGATGACGCGCTCCTCCTGGGCCTGGGCGGTCCCGGCCAGGATCGGCACGGCGCCCACGGCGACCGCCAAAGCCACCGCCGCAAACGCGATCCGGATGCTCCTGTTCATTGCGATCCGCTCCTTCCTCTCCGGGGCCGTACAGAGCGAGCCTCGCGGCCGCCCGCAGTCCGACTTTCCCTAGACAGTCTCCCACGATAGCCGGAGTGTCAAGCGAAAATTCCCTCTCCTCGGGACGTCAGAATCCAGCCAGGATCCCGTACTTGATGAGCGTCGCCCACACCACCCCGAGGGCGATCGGCAGGCCGTACGGGAGGGTGATGCGATCCTCCCCTTCGCGGGGGGTGGTGAACACCCGGCGCCAGAGGCCCTTGGCGGTGCTGAGCAGCTTGCGCTTCGCCAGGAGCAGCCCGAGGGCCAGCACGGCTCCGACCAGCGCGGTGCACATGACGCAGGTCAGGCCGTGCAGGAAGCCCGCCAGGGCGCCCACGGCGGTCATCAGCTTCACGTCGCCCCCGCCCATGCCCTTGCCCCAGATGGCGAACAGGCCGAACACCAGGAAGCCCACCACGCCGCCGAACAGGGCCGAGACCAGGCCGGCGTCGAAGACGCCGCCCAGCCCGAAGAACAGCCCGCGCAGCAGCAGCCCCAGGCCGATGGCAGGGAACGTCAACCAGTCGGGGATCACGTGGCGGCGGAGATCGGTGAACGCTCCCGCGGCGCAAACCAGCAGGAGCAGCCCGTCCAGCGCGATCTCCGCGAACCCCATGGGTCCGGGATGCTAGCCCGGAGGCAGGCCAAAGGCAAGCCGAAAGGCCAAAAAGAAAGCCGCCCGGAGGCGGCTTTCACGGACCGGAACGAGGACCTGACTAGCGCTTGTTGTTCTCGGCGAAGTCCTTCATGCCGCGGTGCCCGTGCAGCTTCTTCACGGACTCCTTGGTGTTGGTCTTCGCGTTCTCGTTGCCGGCCAGCGCGTTCGCCGAGGTGGCGAACAGCAGGCGGATGTTGTCGCCGAACAGCGACACGACACCGATGGCGGCGATCGCGATGAGGGCGACGATGATGATGTACTCGGTCATACCCTGGCCACGACGTCCATGCAGCTTCATGAGAGCCTCCCTTGGTTTGGTTTCCAGTTCCTGCAAGCCGGAACCCTGTTTCTCATCCATCGCAAGACCGTTTATACCTTCCGGGGCGTGGACCCGCAATCGGTCACCTGACGTATATTCCATCTCGTCGTAAAACATCATGAATCATTGTGTTCCGCGCGTGGAGCTTGACACGGAGCAGCGCTCCGACTAGAACCGTGGCTTGCTTGACTCGCAAGTCAACGCCCGTCCGCCCAGGGCGGGCCGCAGGAGGGGCCAGCGGATGACCGAGAAACGGAGGAAGAACTCCGCAGCGCACGAGAAGAGGCGCCAGATCCTCAACGCCGCCATCCGGGTGTTCGCCCAGAAGGGTTTCCACCGCTGCCGCATCTCCGACATCGCCTCCGAGGCGAAGGTCGCCTACGGGCTGGTCTACCACTACTTCGAGAACAAGGAAGAGATCCTCAACTCCATCTTCGACGAGAACTGGGGCCTGCTGACCGAGGTCCTCGCGAGCGCGGATGAGCGCGGCGACGACCTGGAGGTCAAGCTGCGCGCGCTGGTGGACTTCATCCTGGACGCCTACCGCATGGTGCCGGACGTGATCCAGGTGGTGGTCATGGAGATCGCCCGCTCCTCCAAGTTCCTCAAGCGGCCCAAGGTGGACGCCTTCGAGAAGGCCTTCCAGAACCTGGCCACCATCCTGGCCCGCGCCCAGGCGACCGGCCACGTGCGCAAGGACCTGGAGCCGAAGATCATGGCCTACATGGTGTTCGGCTCGATCGAGCTGATCCTGACGGGGTACCTGCTGGGCACCATCGAGCCCAGCATCGGCGAGACCTACGAGGCCCACAAGCAGGCCATCACGGACGTGTTCCTGCAGGGCCTGCGGGCCCCGCGCGCCGAGCCGGCCGGCGCCTGAGCGCCCCCGCCTCAGAACATGGCCTTGGTGCCGCCGCCCCCGCTGCCCAGCAGCCCCAGGTCCAGGAAGAAGAACACGTCCGGAAGCTCCTGGCCGGCCAGCATGCGCACGCTGGCCGAGACGGCGAAGCACCGGCAGTCGGAGCGGTAGCCGAGCCCGCCCCCGTACCAGGTCGGCTCCACGTCCCGCAGGTTGAGGTGCAGGCTGCCCGAGGCCCACAGCCCCCAGGCGATCTCCAGCCGCGCGTCGAGCTGGAGCACGTGCAGGCTGTCGCCCAGACCGCGCCAGGGCTCGGGCGCCCCGCCGAACAGCAGGCCGATCTCGCGCTGGGTGCGCTCGGACAGCGGCAGCGGCAGCCCGGCCGCGTCCGGGCTCGAGGGCAGGTAGAGGTAGGTCGCCATCAGCACGTCTCCGCGCGGATCGCGCAAGCTGAGCCCGCCGTCCACCTCGGCGAGCCGCGGCGCCTCCCAGTCGACTCCCAGGCCGAGGCGCAGGCGGGCCGGATCCAGGTCCAGCCCCAGGCTGGCCATGGCCTGGCCCAGCCCGGGCGAGCGCAGGTCGACGGCCTGCAGGATCTCGAGCCCCAGGAAGCGCTGGAAGCCGCCGCCGCGCCGGAGGAACAGGCCCGTCCCCAGCCCGGCCAGGAGCTGGGCCGCGTCGGCCACCAGCCGGTCCTCGTGGTCCAGCGACTGCCAGGGCCCGCCCGAGCTCAGGCCTCGCCAGGCGCCCGCCAGCTCCACGCGCGGCGACAGCAGGTGGCCGAGCCGCTCCTCGCCCTCGCCGTAACCGCGGGCCAGATCGGCCTGCAGCCGCAGGCCGCCGTAGGTCGTGCCGCGCGTGGACGGCGCGGGCGCGAGAGCCCCGTGCGGCAGGTACACCAGCTGCCGGTGGCTCAGGCGGGCCTCGAGCAGCAACCCGTCGAGCGGCCGCCAGGGCACCCGCAGCTCGGGCTCGAGCCACAGGCGCACCGCCCGCCGGAGCTCCCCGGGGCCCAGCGCGCCGTCTCCCTCGCCGCCCGGGCCGTCGTCCAGCCCGCGATCGCCCGGGGGCGCCCCGGCCCAGGCCAGCTCGCGCGGATCGGGCGTGCCGTCCGGCCCCCAGTCGCGCCAGGCCGCCTGGAGCGAGGACAGGTTGGCCAACTCGGCCGACAGGGCGACGAGCAGCGGCCAGTCCCCGGCCGGGCGCCAGGGCAGCAGGTCGAAGCGCAGCGCGCCCAGGCGCTGGATCTCGTCGCCCACGGGATCCATGCCCAGCCGCGCGCGCAGCGCCTCGTCGTCCGCCCCGAACAGGGGCACCGCGCCCGCGCGCAGATCCTGCCGGAAGCCGACGTCCAGGCCGAGCTGGGTGTGGTCGGTGCGCCAGGCCAGCGCCAGGGCGGAGGGCGCCTGATCCATGGCGCGGCCGAGCAGATCGCTGGCGAAGTCGCGCGGGATGTCCGAGTCGCCGTACAGCCTGAGCGCGGCCCGCACGTCCACGCGCCGCGGGAGGTCGGCCCAGGCCGCGAGCTCCCCCCACACCCGCTGCCGCCCGGCCCGCCGCCCGAGGGCGGCCTCGGCCTCGGCCTTGTCGTCGGCGATGTGCGCCACCCGGGCCTCCAGCCAGACCCGCCGCCAGGGCGCCGCGCGCAGCTCCAGGCGCTCGCGCAGGCCGCGCTCCTGGAACCAGTCCAGGCTGAGCGTGGTGTCGGCGTGCTCGCCCAGGGTGACGAACAGGCTCTCGCCCAGCACCACCCCATCGCGGCCCGAGTAGTTCAGCTCGGGCACCAGCAGGCCCGTGCGCCGCTCCCCGAGCGGCAGGTAGGCGAGCGGCAGGGCGAAGGCGGGCACGCCCTTCAGCGCCAGCACCGGCCAGCGCAGCCAGGCGCGCTCGTCCGGCACCACGTCCGCCTCGCTGGCCCACAGCTCCCAGGTCGGCGCCTCGTCCGGGCCGCAGTCGCAGGCGGTCAGGCGCGCCTCCTCCAGGCGCCAGCGCCCCCCCTCGCGCCGCCAGCGCAGGGCCTGCAGGCGCAGCTGGTTGCGTCCGTCGGCCACGAGCACCGCGGCCGGCGGACAGCTCCCGGGCAGGTCGCGGGGCGGGACCTCCTTGACCAGGACCGTGGCCCGGAACAGCAGCGCCCGGGCGTGGCGGCGATCCAGCTCGAGGCGCTCGGCCACGAGCGCCGAGCCGCGCCGCCGGATCCGCACCCCGCCGGCCAGGGTGGCGCGCTCCTCCTCGGTCCAGACCTCCATCCACTCGGCCGCCAGCTCCAGGTCCTGCGCGTGGACCTGCACCCCGCCGCGCAGCAGCAGGTGGCGCCCGCCCTGATCGGACTCCAGCCGCCCGGCCTCGACCCGCACCGGACCCGCGAGATCGGCGGCGAGATCCAGCCCGTCCAGGACGGGCTGCGCCGCGGCCCCGCCGGCCAGCAGCAGCAGGGCGGCGGCCAGACCGCTGAGCGGGCGGGTGGCATGCGGGGAGGTCATCCAGCCGAACTCTCGTTCAAGTCGGGGGCGCGGCGCAAGCCGCCGGAGGTGGGGAGGCCTGGGAGGCGGGCTCGAATTGCTAGCCCCGTGTCGATGCGCGCCACGGGACAGGACTTTCTGCGCGCCTGCGGCGCTTGAAAGTCTAGTTGGCGCGCTGGAAGTTGATGAACACCAGGTTGTCTTCCTGGCCCGCGGTGAACGGCACGCGGTTGCGGAGCTGGATCTCGATGCGCACGTTCCTGCTGACGCCCTCGATCTCGCGCGGGGTGATCAAGGTGACGGCCGAGTCGAAGAAGTGGGTGTCGAGGAACCGGCGGTTGTTGCGCACCGGGATGTGGGCGTTCTCGAGCTCCAGGACCACCAGGTTGCCGTCCTCCTCCACCACCCGGTACTTCACCGGGACGTTGGTCTTGACGAACACGCGCGAGGACTCGCGGGTCTGCTGGAAGCCGACCCAGGTCATGTCCTTCAGCGCGCCCGAGATCTCCACCCGCTCCTCCACCTCGGAGCGCGGCTGCTCCTCGGCGGCGGGCGGAGGCGGCGGCACCTCCTCGGCGGGCGGAGGCGGGACCTCCTCGGCGGCCGGGGGCGGGACCTCCTCGGCGGCCGGGGGCGGGACCTCCTCGGCGGCCGGGGGCGGCGCCTCCTCGGCGGCCGGGGGCGGCGCCTCCTCGGCGGCGGGAGGCGGCGGCGCCTCCTCGGCGGCCGGCGGAGGAGCGTCCTCGCCACCGCCCTCCTCGGCCGGGACCTCGGGCACCTCCTCGACCTCCTCGACCTCTTCGGCGCCGCCTTCCTCGCTCGAGCCCTCGTCGCTGCTCGAGTCGTCCGACTGCGCCAGGGCGCGGGGGGCGGGCGCCGCGGGGGGCGGCTCCGGGGCGGGCTCCGCGGGCCGGGCGGCGGGCTGCTCCTCCACGGGCTCTGCCATCGCGACCTTCACGGGCTCGGGCGCGGGCGCGGGGGCGGGCGCGGGCTCCGCGGCCGCGGGCTCCTCGGCGGGCTCCTCGACCGGCTCCTCGGCCGCCTCGGCGGACGGCCGCTCGGCGGCCTCCGTGGCCATGGCCACGCGCATGCCGGCGTCCTGGTCGCCCTGCGCGGCCTCCGCGTCGGCCTCGGGCGGTGGCGCCACGTCCATCGGCAGGTTCAGCTCCTCGCCCGCGCGCGCGGGTCGCTCGGGCGCGCTGGGGACGCCGGCGGACACCAGCAGCCCGCCCGCGCCCGGGGAGATCACCACGAACAGCGACCCGCCGCGGGTGGACACCCGGTACTCCGCCTCGCGCGTCAGGCCGATGACCACCCGCGAGATGCCGTGCGGCTGCTCGCCGTACTGGGCGGTGGTGATGCGCTCGATCAGCCCGCCGTCGCCCTGCATGTCGGCGGGCACCTGCCCCAGCGCGCACTCCGCCACGTCGACGATCACCCGCCGCGGCGCGTCCTGCTTGAAGGTGGTGAAGTTGGGCGCGCGCTCCCCGGCGATCTCCACCACGGAGGAGTCCCCCTGGCGCGTGAGCGTCAGGCCGTGGATGCGATTGGGGTTGGTGGCGAAGGCTGACAGCGGGAAGGCCGCTCCGATGAGGGCCGCCACGACCAGAACTGCTCGTCCTCTGAGGGTCATGTCCCGATCCTCCACGAGTTCCGAAACCGGGTGCAATGTAGCACGGCCGCCCGAAGGGGGACAAGTTTCCGGCTATATAGTTTTACTTAATTATCATTCCCCGGAGGGTCTAGCCGCCTGATTCGCCATCGATTCCGCCCCAGGGGGCAGGCCGGGCACCCCTGGCCAGCAGCCAGCGGCGGGCCTCGCCCACGACGGTCAGCGATCCGGTAGCCAGGACGGGCGGGCCGGGCTCGCCGGCCAGGACCTCGAGCGCGCGGGTCACCGAGCCGAGCAGCCGCGGGGGCGCCTCGAGCAGGGAGGCGAAGCTGCGGGGGTCGCGCCCGCGGGCGTCCTCGGGCTGGATCAGCACGACCTCCGAGGCGCCGGCCGCGAGCGGCGGCAGCATGCCATCCACGGCCTTGTCCCCCAGCACCCCGAACACCAGGCGGAAGGGGCCGCCGGCCAGCACGTCGGGCAGCACGGCGCGCAGCGTCTCGATCCCATCGGGGTTGTGCGCCCCGTCCAGGATCCACGTGCGCCCCGAGCCGGGCTCGCGGAAGCGCTCCACCCTCCCCGCCCACTCGACCGCCCCGAGCGCCTGGCCCACCGCCGCCGCGGGCAGCGGCCAGCAGGGCGGGCCGAGGGCGGGCAGGCAGCCCAGCGCCACCGCCGCGTTGTCCACCTGGTGGGCCCCGGCCAGGCCGAGCGCGAAGGGACCCAGCTCCTGTCCGGCCACGCGGAAGCGGGCGGCGCGCCACGTGCCCGCGCCCTCGAGCTCGTGGCCCAGCCGCGCGAGCGGCGCGCCCTGCTCGGCCGCGACGCGCTCGAACACGGCCTCGGCCTCCGCGGCCTGGCGCGAGACCACCACCGGCACGCCGGGCTTGATGATGCCCGCCTTCTCCCCGGCGATCGCGGCCAGCGTGCTCCCCAGCCAGGCGGTGTGCTCCAGGTGGATCGGGAGGATGGCGCACACGCTCGGGTCGAACACGTTGGTGGCGTCCAGCCGGCCGCCCATGCCTACCTCCATGATGGCCACGTCCACCCCGGCCCGCTCGAACAGCATGGCGGCCAGGATGGTGGTGCACTCGAAGAAGGTCAGGCGGGTGAACTGGCTGGCGTCTCCCCGCTCGCGGTACCAGGAAGCGGCGGCCATGCGCCGCTCGACGTCCGAGCTCTCGAGCCAGCCGAGCACCTCCTGGACCGGGACCTCGAGGCCCTCGACCAGCAGCCGGTCCATGAGCTCCCCGAGCTCGTCGTCCCCGGCCTCCCGCCCGTCTACCCGGAAGCGCTCGCGGAAGTGGATCAGGTGGGGCGAGGTGAACAGGCCGACCCGCAGGCCGGCCCGGCGCAGCAGGGCCTCGAGGAAGGCGCAGGTGGAGCCCTTGCCGTTCGAGCCGGCCACGTGCACCACGCGGAAGCGCCGCTGGGGGCGCCCCAGCTTCTCCAGGACCAGGCGGGTGTTCTCCAGCCCGAAGCGGATGCCCCGCGGCTTGAGGGCGTACAGGAAGGCGGTGGTGGCCTCGATGCGCACGGCGGGGCGGACCTACAGGCGGAACCGATCGCCGATCTCGAGGAAGCGCACCCGGGGCCGGCCCAGCGCGCGCACCTCGCGCCGGACCTCCGCGAACCGGTCGGGCTTGACGTGGTAGAGCGCCACGGGCAGGTCCTGCGCCCGCAGCTTGCCCAGCTCGCGCTCCAGGGTGCGCGGCGTCAGGTGCCCGGCCGCGTCCGCCACCATCTGCAGGTCGTTGGGGAACTTGGTCTCGACCAGGGCCAGCCGCAGGTCGCGCACGCGGTTGGCCGCCAGCCACAGCGCCTGCGTGGGCCCGGTGTCGCCGCTGTAGAGGAAGGAGCCCCGCCCGCCGCGCACCAGGAACCCCACGGCCTCCCCGGGGTGGTTGACCGGGATGGCCCGCACCCGCAGCCCGCCGACGCCGAAGGCGCTGTGCGGCCCGAACACCCTGCCCACCAGGATGGGCGCCTCGGGGCTGGGCAGGGAGAAGAAGTCGGGCCACAGGCGGTTGTTGAACAGGTCCCGGCGCAGGATGTCCATGGCGCCCTGGCTGGCGTGCACGACCACCGGACGGCGGCGGTGGCCGATGATGAGATCGGCGAAGGCCGGCAGATCCCGCAGGTGGTCGTGGTGGGCGTGGCTCACCAGGATGTGGTCGACGGCCACCTGGCGGCGGAAGGCGAGCGCGCAGGCGAAGGAGCCCGCCTCCAGCAGCACGTGCCCGTCCAGCAGCAGCGAGGGGGTGAAGAAGCCGGAGCGCTCCTCACCATGACAGCCGAGCACCTCGATGTCCATGGGTCGCGCCCGCCTGTCAGATGTCGCCGAACTTCTCTTTCATCTCGAGGAACTCGAGGAACTCGCGCAGCCGGTTCACCTCGTGGATGATCAGCGCACCGCCCCCGCCGCCCTCGTCCACGCGGATCAGCCGGGCCCGCAGCAGCTTGTCCAGGACCTCTTTCACCTCGTGGACCTTGAGCCCGACCTTCACGGCCAGGTCTTCCTGCGTGACCTGCACCAGGATACCGCCGGCCACCGCCTTGCCCCGCGAGGCCATGTGGGTGAGGTAGTGCACCACCCGGCTGTTGTGATCCTTGATCAGCAGATTCTCGATCTGCTCGTCGGCCTCCTGCAGTCGCTGGGCGAGGATCTTGATCATGCGCACGGCGATCTCGGAGTTGCCGCGGATCATGGCCTCGAACGTCTTGGGGCCGATGACCAGCAGGCGCGCGTCCTCCAGGACCACCGCCGAGGCCGAGCGGGGCTTCTGGTTGATGATGGCCATCTCGCCGAAGAAGGCCCCCAGGCCCAGGGTCACCAGGACCGTCTCCACGTCGCGGGACTTCTTGGTGATGTTCACCTTGCCCGCCTGGATGACGTACATCTCGTTGCCCACGTCCCCCTCGCGGAACACGACCGTCCCCGCGGGGAACTCCCGGCCGAACCGCTCGAAGAGGCGCTCGTTGTCGGAGGACATGGGCTGCGGCTCCCTCGGCCCGTGGGCCGACCGATCCTGACAGGTCAACCGCCTGCCTACCAGAGAAGACCCGCGCCTGTCAACGCGCCCCGGCCCGCCGCGGCCGGGGCACCGGGCCGAACTCGCCCCGGCGGATGGCCGCCAGGCAGGCCCGCGCGACCAACGGATCGAACTGGCTGCCCGCGCAGCGCCGGATCTCGGCCATGGCCGTCGCCCAGGGCAGCCCCCGCCGGTAGGGCCGATCGGAGGTCATGGCGTCGAAGGTGTCGGCCACGGCGATGATGCGGGCCACCCGCGGGATGTCCTGGCCCCCGAGCTCGTCCGGGTAGCCGCGCCCGTCGTAGCGCTCGTGGTGCGAGCGGATGCCGGGCAGGGCCCCGGCCAGATCCCGCACGTGGTTGAGGATCTCGACCCCGAGCTGCGGGTGGCGGCGCATCTGGCCCACCTCCTCGCCCTCCAGCGCGCCGGGTTTCCGCAGCACCCGATCGTCCACCCCGATCTTGCCGATGTCGTGCAGGATGGCGGCCAGCCGGAGCTGCTCGAGCTCGTCCTCCGGCAGGCCCAGGCGCCGGCCGATGGCCAGGGAGTACTCCACCACCCTGCGCGTGTGGCCGCCGGTGTAGGCGTCGCGCACCTCGATGGACTCGGCCAGGGCCGCGCTGGTCTCGAGCAGCGTGCGCTGCACCCCCGCGAACAGGCGCGCGTTGTCGAGCGCCACCGCCACGCGGTCGGACAGCGTCTGCATCAGGCCGAGATCCTCCCGGTCGAAGCGGCCGGCGCGCTTGTTGATGGCCTGCAGCGTCCCCAGCGTCTCGCCCCGGGAGAGCACCGGGACGCAGATCATGTCCCGGGTGCGGAAGCTCGACTGGCGGTCCACGCGCGAGCTCCAGCGCTTGTCGCGCCGGCAGTCGTGGACCACCAGCGGCTTGCCGTGCGCCACCACCCAGCCGGCGATGCCCTCGCCGGGCCGGAGGCGCGCCCGGCGCAGCGGGGAGGCGCGCCCGCCCACCGACACCTCGAAGAACAGCTCGCCCGTGGCCGCGTCGCGCAGCAGCAGCGAGGCGGCCTCGCAGTCCACCAGGCGCAGCGCCGCCTGCAGCGTGCGGCGGTGCACCTGGCGCGGCTCCAGGCTGGCGGCCACCAGGTGGCTCAGCTCCCCCAGCAGCCGCTGCCGCAGGTTCTGCCGGCCG
>ERZ795055.3437-NODE-3437-length-11575-cov-3.573003_pt1 | contig 11575 bp, 10 predicted proteins | sample MGYA00375139_ERZ795055 | MGnify/ENA primary metagenome ERZ795055 (study PRJEB30184, sample SAMN05720283) | anaerobic digester metagenome | isolation source: active sludge of municipal wastewater-treating anaerobic digesters | place: USA | collected 2015-01-23 ...
AAAAGGTTACACAGGAAACGAGAGGCTGGGACAGCAATCGCAATGCAACAGTAAGTCAAAGAATCAAGGAATCAGCTCACGATTATCGATATTTTCCCGAACCGGATACCCCCCCTTTCAAGTTTACGGAGCAGTATGTCAAGGAACTTAGAAGCAATCTCCCGGAACTTCCTGACCAAAAAATTGAAAGATTTAAAAAGGAGTTTAATCTGCCTGAAAAAGATGTTGAAATTCTAACCTCTGAAAAGGATCTGGCTGACTTTTTTGAAAAAGTGGTCTGTGAACTTGGAGAAAAAATAACCGCCCATGAATTTGAAATTTCCAAAGACAAGATAATAAAACTTTCTGCCAATTATATAATCACTGAGCTTCGAAAGCATCTGGTCCAAAATAATGAAAATATTCGGGATATTAAGGTCACCCCGGAAAATTATGCAGAATTTATCGGATTTGTCGCTTCGGGAAAAATAAATTCTAGTGCTGCCCAGGCGGTTCTTCAGGAAATGTATCGCAATGGCAGCGATCCGTCGCAAGTAATTGAAGAAAAAAATCTTTTGCAGATGGAGGATGATGGCGAATTGGAAAATATCATTAATAAAATTTTGAATACTAACCAAAAATCAGTTGAGGATTTTAAAAATGGAAAACAAAACGCATTTCAGTTTTTGATAGGTCAAGTAATGAAAGAAACAAAAGGAAAAGCCAATCCGAAAACAACATCCGAACTTCTTAAGAAAAATTTAGATAAATAATTTCTTAAAATAAAAAAATATGGAAAAACCTAGTTACGAATTACCGCCTCAAAAACCAAAAACAGTCATGGAGAGAATTGAAGAAATGGCTTTTGGAATGGTTCAAAATCAAAAACCAGAATATGTTAAAAAATATTCCGAAGATATAAAGAAAATGATAAGAGATAAGGAATATGAGTTGAAAACGGCATGGGAAAAAGCAATCTTGGAGGGAAGGGTACCTTTGGATCCGGAAGAAGATGAGAAGTGGAAAGCCAAATCACTTGCTTCTCAGATAATAGAAGAGATAATGGACAAGAAATATCACAACTAGCCTGCGGATACATGAAAAATCGCCCTAGTAGGGCGATTTTTTTATGAAATGAAGTTCTTTACGTTTTTTTCGATTTCTTTGTAATTTTTTAACCAAATTATCCTTTTGTCTTTTTTAAACCAGGTCATCTGACGCTTGGCATAATTTTTGGTGTTATTGTACAAATTCTCTTCCATTTCTTTCCTCGAGATATTATCCTGAAGATATCTTGCTATCCAGCGGTATTCTAAGCCGAAGCTTTCCAGTCTTTTCCAGCTGACTCCATTTTTGTGTAGCTTCTCAATTTCCCTTAGCATTCCTTGCTTGAAGCGTTTTTCCAAACGCGTTTTTATTTTTTTGTGCAATTTTTCTTTTGGTATATCAATCCCGATTTGTAAAAAATCATATTTTGTATTTTGTATATTGGGGGTTGTTTTTTTCGGAACTTTTCCAATAGTTTTGCAGATTTCTATTGCTCGGATAATCCGGATTTTATTTTTAGCATCGATATTTTTTGCTCGTTCCGGATCCAACTTTTTGAGTAGGGAAAATAATTTTTCAGCAGTTTCTTTTTCAAGTTTTTTTCTTAAATCCTTATCTGGTTTTACTTCTGGAAAATCAATGTCGTCAACGATAGATTTTATCCAGAATCCGGTTCCTCCGCAAATAATCGGAAGTTCGCCTTTTTGAAGCACGCAATTAATTGCGTAAATTGCATCTTTTTTGAATTTGGAAACATTGTATTCAGTATTGGGACTTATGATGTCTAATATTTGGTGTCTGGCTAATCTTTGCTGGGCTTTGGAAACTTTTCCGGTACCCAGATCCATCCCTTTGTATATCTGCCGGCTGTCAGCGGAAATGATTTCGCCGTTGAATTTTCGGGCAAGTTTAATGGCCACATCCGATTTTCCGGAGGAAGTGGGTCCAAGTATTACAATTATTTTATTTCTGCTTCTAGATTCCATATATTTATTTTATTGATGTTTGCTTTTACGATTTTTCCAATCAGATTTTTCTTATTTGAAATTATTTTCACGTTTTTCATCGTTCGGGTTCTTCCGAAATAAAATCCTCTTTTTTCTTTTTCAACAAAAACTTCCAAAGTTTTATTTAAATATTTTTTATTATTTTCAAAAGATGTTTTTTTAAGGATTTCATTAAGAAATTGTTCTCTTCTGGACTTTTCTTCTCTGCTTATGTTGCCTTTCATTTTCCAGGCAGCGGTTTCCGGGCGAGGAGAAAATTGACCGAAATAGACCATATCATATTTTTCTTTCATCATTATTTTGGCGGATTCTTCAAATTGTTTCCTGGTTTCTCCGGGAAATCCGACGATTATATCGGAGGTAAGGGAATACAAACTTCTTGGTTTATTTTTTTCGAATGATTTTCTAATTTTTTCTACCAATTTCAGATATTGCTTTTGCGTGTATTTTCGGTTCATTTTTTCCAGAATTTTATCGTTTCCGGCCTGGATAGGAAGATGGATATATTCGCAGACTTTTTTCAATTTTGTGGCAGTTTTAATGAGCTCATCGGAAAAATCTTTTGGATGGTTGCTAACAAAGCTGATCCAAAAATTACCGGGAATATTGTTGATTTTTTTAAGAAGCTGGGAAAAATTATTTCCTTTTGCTCCTTGATATGAATTGACATTTTGGCCCAATAAAATTATTTCTTTATAACCCGTCTTAATCAATTTTTTTATTTCTTTTATTATATCTTCTTCGGGGCGAGAAACTTCTTTTCCTCGGGCATAAGGAACAACGCAATAGGAACAGAAGTTGTTGCAGCCGGTCATGACGGGAATAAGTGCAGTATATTTGCTATTGTATTTTGGTTTGATTGAAAAATAATCAAGTTCATTGTTTGTAGTCTGGTTCTTGGTATCTAGAATTTTCTTAATTTCTTTCTGGAAATATTTTATGTCAGCAAACAAATCAACTTTATTTTTAAGCCTTCTTTGCACGTCTTTTCGATGTGCCAAACACCCAGTTAGGACAATTTTGACTTTTGACTTTTGACTTTTGACTCTCAAATTATGTATTTGTCCATAAACCCGGTCTTCCGCCATTTGTCGCACTCCGCAGGTATTGAAAACTACCAGATCCGCTGATTTTATGTCTTTAGCCGGATTAATTTTTTGCGCTTCCAAAAAACCCGCAATTCGTTCGGAATCAGAGTGATTCATTTGACAGCCGAATGTTTTGATGTAATATTTCATTATTGCAGTTCCTAAAAATCAAGTATTCTAAAGAATACTTTAAATATCAATCAAAATCAAGAGGGAGGAGATGTTGTAAACATCGCAGGTATTTTTCAGCAGCGTTTTTTTGTTGAAATTTTATCACATCTCTATTGTTGTTTGAGTTTTATCTCAGAAAAAATTACCAATCAAGAGGAGGTTATTATGTCAGAGGATGTTAATATCGTGGTTAATGAAAGAAGAGGAGTTGATCTTTCAAGTGCAATCGAGATTATCAAAAAGGTGCAGAAGGCCAACGAGAAGTTTCTTTATAGAAGCTATGAAAATGGTCCTCAGATTTGTAAAAATATTTTCTTTGTTGAATTGAAACCGCAGCATGAAATTGCTGTAGCAATAAACTATGACAACCTCAGCTATATAGTTATCATAACAGGAAATATCAAACGGGCAGGGTCAAAACGCAAGGAGGCAATGAAAGTATTTAATGGCTTGGTTAAGTTTGAATCAAGACGATAACCAAAGAAGCGGATGATTTCGAATGGAATCGCCGCTTTTTTTATTTATGTTTTAAAAATATTGACATTTGAGGGTTTTAATGCGATATTTCATTACCGTAGTTCCTAAAAATCAAAATGTTCCAACGGAATATTTCAAGTATCAAATCCAAATCGACGGGGAGAGGCATATTATGGATGTAGTAATTATTGGTATTGATTGTGATTTTATTTCGAAATTGCTTAGCGTTAATACAAAAAAGCAAGAAGAAATTAATATTATTGGACTACTCAGCGAGGTTGTCATAACGGAACAAGATTTATCTAAAATTGAACTTGAAATAAAAATATTGGATCTATCAGACAGATTTGAGTCAAATGATCTTGTTTTATCGAAGTCCGAGATAATAGATAAACATCAACTGATTGAGTCGCGAAAACCGATGTGGTCAGAAAGAAAAGCGATAAGAAAAACAAGAACTAAGGAATATTTTCGAAGAAAAAGATAAATCAAATAGCCGAGAAGGCAAAGGGGGAAAAGATGAAACGGAAAGACGGAGTAAAGGTAATGGAGAAAATTTTGTCAAAAAGCAACGAAAAAAATCCTTTCCTGTGCATGGTTCTTTTTGAAAGCCCTGAGGTTGAATTTGGAGTATATGACTTTTTTGATGATAGAATGCTCCGAATAAAATGTTCTGATGGAAAAACTTTAAAACTCAGAGAACATGAGTGGAAAGAGATAGAAGTATTCGGAAGCATGAGTAAGGAGGAAGTAGCGGGCATACTCGATCAGAGCGAAGAAACTTCAGAGGCACTGCTTTCTTTCTTGAAGACAAAAAGAAGATAACCAAAAAGATAAAAATACAGCAAAAAGTGGAGAATTCCGAATCGAATTCCCCACTTGTTTTTTTATCCGGAAAGTAAGCTTTTATTTTTTTTCAGCTATTTCTTTTTTAATCTTTTCAATGAATTCATTCAGCTTTAATACGTTTTGCTCTTTGCTATCCCTGCTTCGGACTGCGACTGATTCGGCTTTTTCTTCTTTTTCTCCTACTACCAAAATGTATGGAATTTTTTGTTTTTCCGATTCGCTGATGCGTTTTCCCAAAGATTCATTTTTGTCATTTATTTCTGAGCGGATATTTTCAGCCAAAAGAAGCGAATTTATTTTTTTCGCATAATCATTGAATTTTTCCGAAACCGGAATAATTTCAATTTGGATTGGGGATATCCAAAGCGGAAAAGCTCCGGCAAAGTGTTCGATGAGAACTCCGATAAATCTTTCGAAAGATCCAAATAAAGCCCGATGAAGCATATAAGGTCTTTCTTTCCTGCCTTCTTTGTTTATGAAAGTCAGATCAAATCTTTCAGGAAGATTGAAGTCAAACTGCAAGGTTGAACACTGCCATTCTCGTCCCAAGCAATCCTTTATCTTGAAGTCTAATTTCGGTCCGTAGAAAGCGGCCTCCCCTTTTTCTCTTCTATAATTCAATTTTTTCTCTTGAGCTACTTCTTCCAGGATTTTCTCAGTAAATTCCCAACCCTCATCGTTTCCAGCATATTTATCTTTGTCTTTTGGATCGCGTAGAGAAAGGTAGACGTTATATTCTTTGAATCCGAAAGTGGAAAGCATATAGACGATAAAGTCAGTCACTTTTTTTAGTTCATCTTTGACTTGTTCCTTACTACAAATTATGTGTGCATCATCCTGAGTGAAACCGCGTACCCTAGTCAGTCCGGAAAGTTCTCCTGATTTTTCATATCGATATACTGTTCCACATTCTGCCCAGCGCAAAGGAAGATCTCGGTAGCTTCTCATTCTTGATTTGTAAAGTATCACATGAAAAGGACAGTTCATCGGTTTCAAAAGATATTCTTCTTTTGCGAAACTTTTTTTTTCATCTTTGGTTTCTTTGAGTTCATTGAGACTCCTTCCGACTTCTAAGGGCGGATACATACTTTCACTGTAAAATCCCCAGTGGCCCGATTTTTCCCATAAATTCCTGCTTCCGATATGGGGAGAACGCACCAATTCATATTCATTCTTCAAATGTTCCTGGTACCAAAAGTCCTCCATTATTCTCCATAATAATGCTCCTTTTGGCTGCCACATGACTAGTCCCAGACCGACGGTAGAGTCAATCATGAACAGTTCCAGCTCTTTGCCTAATTTTCTGTGGTCTCTTTTTTCTGCTTCCTCTATCCGTTTCAGATATTTATCCAGTTCTTTCTTATTTTCAAATGCCAATCCATAGATTCTCTGGAGTTGTTTGTTCTTTTCATCACTTTTCCAATAAACTCCGGAAATTCTTTGCAATTTGAAAGATTCCGGATCGATTTCTCCGGTGGAATCAATATGCGGTCCAGAACAAAGATCCACGAATCCGTCAATTTTGTAAACTGAAACTCTTTCATTTCCTTCTTTTTTCAGGTCATTTATAATCTCGACCTTGTATCCTTGCTGGGCTTTAGCAAAATCATCCAGAGCTTTTTCAATTGGTGCCTCGGCTTTTTCAATAGGATAATTTTTCTCAATTATTTTTTTCATCTTTTCTTCCAAAATGGGAAGATCTTCCGGAATTAAAGTTCTGGGCAAATCAAAATCATAGAAGAATCCGTTTTCCGTGGCCGGTCCGGTTCCGAATTTTGATTCTGGAAACATTTCCAAAACGGCTGTTGCTAGGACATGAGCGAGTGAATGGCGGATTGTTTCAAGGTTGTTTTTTGTTGACATAATATTTTTAATTTTAATTATAGTTTATCAAACATGGGGAGGTAGAGGGCAAAAACAAATATAACCGTGAAGTGTCAAAGCGGGAGAGAAATTATATTTGAAGGAGAAATCATAACCGAACCAAGAAAAATACACGAAGAATTAGCCACTTCCATAACTGCACACAATGTTGGAATAGACGTTTCTGTTCCGGCAAAGAAGTCTGAATGCGGAAAGGAAATTCAAATCTGTCCGATGTGTATATAGCTAAAACAAAACCCCGTCATAAAAATCTTTTGAAATTCCGAAAATTCGGAAAAAGATTCTTGGGACGGGGTTGTTTTTTTAAACCCGTGGTTCCACCCAATTTTCCCGCCAGTCGCGACTGATGGGACACTTTCTGCAACCTATACCGCCGGTAGCTTGCGGAAGCTCAGCAGTTGGTTAGTCTGCGTCACTGCTTCATTTATTATAATAAAAAAAATAATGATAAATAGCAAGGAAATTAAAAAGTTTCGATTTTTACCTCGGGAATAATATTTTTTATGGACGATTCAATATCCGGAGTATTTTTTATGGAGTAGGGAGTTTCAAGCTTGCTATTTTTTATTTTAATATATATTTTTATTTCTCCGCTTTCACATTTATCAAAAAATTCCGAAAGTTTTTTAAAAATTTCCTTGTCGGATTTTTCTGGAAGAATAATTGCTATTTTCTCCCTCTTCTTATCATTTTGGTTTCCATTTTTATTTCTAGTAACTTCGATTCTTTTGAAATTTTCCAATTCTTGCTGGTTTATTTCTTTGACGCTGTCTACTAGTAACTTAAAATTTCCATCTTTATCCGAGAGGTTTCCACTGGCAACAATTACTTTGTCTTCCTGCCAAGTTGATTCTGAATTTTCTAAAACTTTTGGGAAAATTAGAAGTTCAATCCTTCCCCGAAGATCTTCAATAGTTGCGAATGCCATCGTCTTTTGGTTCTTGAGAAAAATTTTCTGGACTTTAGTGATGACTCCCCCTAAGCTTATTTTCGTCCCGACCATTTTTTTCTCAAGACTGCTTATTGGAACAGCCATTTTGTCGAAATAATTCTGATATTCTCCGGCTGGATGGCCACTGACATATAATCCCAGAAGCTCTTTTTCCCAGGTAAGCCTTTCTTTTTTCGTCGCCGGATCCGATTCAACCAGTTGTACTGTTCCTGGAGCAAGAGTTTCAATTCCAAATAAACTTACCTGGTTGGAATTTTTATTTTTTTGAATGCTCTTTGAATAGTTCAAAATATTTTCCAGGCTGGCTAAAAGTTGATTTCTTTCCCCAAGCTCTTTCATGGCACCAACCTTGATGAGGGCTTCCAATGATTTCTTATTTAAATCTTTAATAGCTACTCTTTCTAGGAGATCAGCGATGCTTTTGTATTTCCCGCTTTTTTTTCTTTCCGCGACAATTTCCTTAGCGACAGTTGCCCCGACATTTTTGATGGCATTTAGTCCGAAGCGGATTAGCTCTTTCCCGCTCTCATCTTTTACCACTGCAAACTCTTCAAAACTTTCATTGATGTTTGGGGGAAGAACTTCAATTCCAATCTCCTTGCATTCAAAAACTTCAATCGCAACACGATCAATATCATTTTGGTCGGAAGTCAGAAGTGCAGCCATAAATTCTGCCGGATAATGCGCTTTGAGATAAGCGGTTTGATAGCCAATAAGCGCATAGCAGGCAGCATGTGACCGGTTAAATCCGTATCCGGCGAAAGGTTCGATATAAGCAAAGACTTTTTCCGCAACCTTCTGGTTGATGCCGTTTTTCACACACCCGTCAACAAATTTTATTTTCTGCTCCTTAATCAGCTGGGGAATTTTTTTCCCCATCGCTTTTCTGAGAACATCAGCTTCTCCCATGGTAAATCCTGCCAAGTCTCTAGCGATTTGCATGATCTGTTCCTGATAAACTGCTACCCCATATGTATTGCTAAGAGTCGGTTCTAGCTTCGGATGTAGATAATTCACTTTTCTGGTTCCGTGCTTTCCGGCAATAAAATTAGGAATCCAATCCATTGGTCCTGGACGATAAAGAGCTACCATCGCGATAATATCTTCAAAAACTGTCGGCTTCAGCTGTTTTAAATATCTTTTCATCCCAGTGCTTTCCAATTGAAATACGCCAGTAGTTCTAGCTTCCTGAAGAAGCCTGAAGGTTTCTTCGTCCTCCAGAGGAATATCATTGATATCAATATCCAATCCTCTGGTTTTGTGGACTATTTTCAGGGTGTTTTGCATAATTGTAAGGTTTTTCAGTCCCAAAAAGTCCATCTTAAGAAGGCCGATTTTTTCTACGTAGCTTGACTTGGTTGAAGAGGAATATTGGGTAACCGTTCCTTCTTCTTTGCCTATTATTCTTTGAAGCGGAGAATAATCTGTTACCGGGTTTTTGGTAATTACCACTCCGCAGGCATGCATTGAAGCATGACGCGCTACCCCTTCTAATTTTTTAGCGCTGTCGATCAATTTTTTTACGGCCGGATCTTTCTGATAAACCTCTCGAATTTCCACGACCTGGTCGACGGCGTCTTCAATGGAAGAAAACATCGGAATCATTTTAGAAATTTTGTCGCAAAGTTCATAGGGATATCCCAAAGCTCTTCCTGTGTCCCGGATGGCGGCGCGGGCAGCCATAGTTCCAAAAGTAATAATCTGTGCCACGTGATCGTGCCCAAATCTTTTTCGGACATAATCCAGAACATCGTCCCGGCGATCGTCGGCAAAATCCATATCAATATCAGGCATCGAAATTCTTTCTGGATTCAAAAATCTTTCAAAAATCAAGTTATATCTTATCGGATCAATATTGGTAATTCCGATTAAATAGGAAATGAAACTTCCGGCAGCACTTCCTCTTCCTGGTCCGACAACGATTCCCTGGCTTTTTGCCCAGTTCACAAAATCCTGGACAATAAGAAAATAGGAAGCAAATCCGGTTTTTTCAATCACGGAAAGTTCATATTTCATCCGTTCTGTCTGTACCAATGTTACATCGTTCCCAAATCTTTTTTGCATCCCTTCTGCGACTAATTTTCGCAGGTATGTTTCAGGAACAAATCCTTCTGGAACATCATAGTGGGGAAGCTGAGTTTCTCCCAATTTTATTTCAAAATTGCATCTTTCTGCGATAACCTGCGTGTTTTCAATGGCTCCGGGAATATGCCCGAATGATTTTTTCATTTCTTCCGGAGTTCGGAGCGACAAATCAAAATCCATGAGGTTCATCCGGTCTTTTTCAAAAACTTTTCGATTGGTCTGGATGCAGAGCAAAATATCTTGAGCAGTGTTATCTTCTTTTTTTACGTAATGGATATCACAAGTGGCGACCAAGGGAATTCCGGTTTCTTCTGATATTTTTATCAATCCTTCATTGGCAAGCTGCTGCTTCTTGTATTGCGGATGATCTTGAAGCTCCAAGAAAAAATTTCCTTTTCCGAAAATGTTTTCATATTCCTGGGCCAACTTTCTGGCCTCATCGTAGTTTCCATTAATGATGCTTGAAGGGATTTCTCCTTCGGTGCAAGCGCTTGAAGCAATCAATCCTTCGGAATATTTTTTGAGTGTTTCTCGATCGATTCGCGGCTTATAATAAAAACCTTCAAGATGAGCGATAGAAATAAGTTTCATCAGATTTTTATATCCAACTTCATTCCTAACAAGTAAGATTAAATGATTCCTAGTTTTATCAATTGCAGTATTATTCTTGCTTTGCAATCCGCCAGGTGCCACATACATTTCACATCCGATTATCGGCTTTATGCCTCGCTCCTTAGCTTTAATAAAAAATTCTATCGCTCCGTAAAGAACCCCATGATCAGTAAGAGCCAAGGAATCCATTCCTAATTCTTTAGTACGATCAAGAAGCTCGTCTATTTTTGCAAGACCATCCAGCAAACTATAATGACTATGAACATGTAAGTGGGTGAATTTCATAATTATTAAATCTAGCTTTTAAAATTCAAGGAAAAATAAAAACTACTATTCGTTAGCAGTTCCAAAATTAAAATTTAAGTTAAATAAACTTAGCATATTTTTTCTACCTTCATCCCCCGGATTACTCCATGAGCTTTGCAAGATAGTTTTTTATCTCGTTGCTTATGCTATTATTGTAACACGTTTTAAAAAAAATAAAAAAAGGGCCATTCGACCCTTTTTCCGTGCCTTTTTTAGGCTTTTTTTCTTGTCAGAATGAAAATTGCCACTCCTCCTAGAATCGCCAATGATATGACGAATTCCGGAGCAAGTGTTTTTAAAAATTCTTTCATCTTGCTTTCCTCCTCCTTGTTTTTGTTTAAACAAGAAGGTATTATATATTAAATATATGGAAAAGTCAACATTCAAATTGGAAAATGATTTAATCGAAAATGGTTATGAACTAGTCATCGGTATCGATGAAGCTGGTCGGGGACCATTGGCCGGACCAGTTGTGGCCGGTGCTGTTATTTTAAAGAATTCCGAATTAAGAGCTGTGAAATATGAAATTAGGGAACTTGATTTAATCAGGGATTCAAAGACACTTTCCGAAAAGCAAAGAGAAAAATTATTTGATTTTATCCAGGAAAAATTTTTTGTGGGGGTTGGAATTTGTGATCACAAAACAATCGATAAGATAAATATCCTAGAAGCTAGTTTTTTGGCAATGAAAAAAGCAGTCGCAGATTTATTTCGAAACGAGAGGCTTAGAAAATGTAATTCAAAACAAAAAATGATGGTATTGCTGGATGGAAATAAAAAAATTCCAAACTTCTCAATGGAGCAAAGAGCAATCGTGAGCGGAGATAAAATAGTAAAATCAATATCCGCCGCTTCAATTATTGCTAAAGTAACAAGGGATAGGATTATGAAAGAGGCACATAATACTTATTCTAAGTTCGGATTCGATAAACATAAGGGGTACGGTACCTATTTTCATATGGAAATGCTAAAGAAATACGGACCTTGCGAAATTCACCGAAAAAGCTTCGAGCCGGTCAAAATCCTTGTCAAAACAGGGAAATAGTGATAAGTTAAGTTTGTGTGAATTAATAAAATTGTATAATTAACGAATTAAAGAGTTAACAAATTTTCAATGC
>ERZ795055.3443-NODE-3443-length-11563-cov-9.193518_pt1 | contig 11563 bp, 9 predicted proteins | sample MGYA00375139_ERZ795055 | MGnify/ENA primary metagenome ERZ795055 (study PRJEB30184, sample SAMN05720283) | anaerobic digester metagenome | isolation source: active sludge of municipal wastewater-treating anaerobic digesters | place: USA | collected 2015-01-23 ...
GCCAGGTCGAAGAGTTCCCGCACGAGCCGGGCTCCCTCGCCGATATATTTCTGGACCAGCTCCGATCCCACGACCCTCATGAAATGGGCATTGGTCTCATGGGCTACCGCTTTTGCAAGCAGGGTCTTTCCGGTGCCCGGGGGGCCGTGGAGCAGCACACCCTTCGGAGGATCTATGCCAATCTTCAGGAAGAGTTCCGGGCGTTTCAGGGGAAGTTCGACAGCCTCCCGGATCTCGTTGATCTGTGGTTTGAGGCCCCCGATATCCGCGTAGGTCTCCTGCGGGGAGTCCGTAAGCTCCATACCGTAGATCTGTGCATCGAACGATGCGGGGAGAAGCTCAACTATTGCGAGCGACTGCTGGTTGAGCGTGCAGCGGACCCCTGGCTTGAGGTCATCGGCATTGACCGACGGCGAACTCCGTACAAGGAATCGCGGGCCGGCACTGCTGCGCACAATCACCCGCGAGGGGTCAACGATATCGGTCACGGTCCCGATGATCAGCGGAGGGCTCCTGAGCTGCTCGCTCTCGCTCTTGAGCTTGCGGACTTCCCGCTCGTACCGGATCTTCTGGGTTTCGATATACCGCTTATCTGCCTCGATCTGCCGGAGCTGCTCCCGGAGCTCAAGATTCCGTGATTCAAGACTGCCGACCCGCTCTATCATCTGGGCTTCCAGCTCGTGCTTGTCACTTTCGATCTGGACAATCTGATCGCGGAGCTGCTCTGACAGGGTGCGGTACCGCCTGTACAGCTCTTCGGGGGTCTGAGGATCCGGTGACTGGTGCAGGGTATCGGCCATCTCGTGTCTCAGGTACGTATATGGGAAAACTATATATAAAGTGTTTGTGAATTGACAAAGCCGCGGGTACGGCCGGCTTCTTTTGAATTCAGTGGGAATTTATACTCGCACGGGCTACTTCTTTGTGAGATTATGCAGTGCGAAATGTGCGGTGAGACAATACGGGGCGCCCCGAAACTGGTCCGTGTGGAGGGGGCTGAACTTTCGGTCTGCAGCAAATGCGGGAAGTTTGGCACCGAGGTACAACAGGTACGCCGCACGGACATCGGGGTTTCTCCAAGGGGAGCTGGAGGCCGGCCCGCTCCGAAACCTGCCGGAGGGGCAGCTACGGTCCGCTACAAACGGGACATGTTCGATTATATGGAAGGGGATGTTGTTGACGATTACGCGATTCGGATCCGTCAGGCTCGCGAGGCAAAGGGGCTTTCCCAGAAAGACCTTGCCATGCAGCTGAAGGAGAAGGAGCACCTCATCCGCAAGATCGAGAACAGCGACCTGATTCCCGAGGAGAATGTACGGAAGAAACTCGAGAAAGTCCTGGAAATCCGGCTGATTGATACCCCGTCAACAGATGAAGAAAAGAAGGTTATGGGAAAACTCACCCCGACACTTGGGGATCTCACGATCATCCGCAAGGCAAAAAAGTGATTGTTCTTTTTTTTATCGTGGAATTCAGTTTTTCATAAACAGGATGGCCCCTCCTGCGCCAGCTCTTCTCCCGATAAAGGACTGGTTGCGCAAGGACGGGGGAATAAATCACACGAAAATGTGCTCTGGAGAAACGGGCATGAGCATAGTGAGTTCATACCGGAACCATGAAACTCGCAGTTCCGGCTCCCCGTTTCAGGGCCCCTCGCGGGGCACAGTGGAGCAGATTACCGGATTCTTGAATGAGTACGGTAATTAGGGCCGCTGCGGGAGCGCCCCGTCAGGGGCGGCGGCGTTTATCGCAAATGATTGAGAACGTGAAAAATCTAAAAAAAATCACCTTTGTTCAATGCAATTTTCATAGGAAATCATCGGACAGACGCTCCCTTTGGCTTTTGCTCACGCTTGAGCCCCCGCATTACAATACTCACTCATAAGGTTTTTTACGATTTCCCCGTTGAACAGAGGACAGTCCTGTCGCAATGCGCCCTGAGCCCCGACGGGGGCAGGGATGGCTAAAAGGGGGGACTAGAGCGGGGACGGGAAGCTGGGGACTGGATTGGAACTTTACCCTTACGCATCACCATGTATCTATGCCAGGTCGATCACGGCGTTGTGCAGGATGTCAAGCGTGTTCCGCATAGCCCTGCCTGCATCGCGCAGGTGATGGTAGATCTCGCGGGTTCTGATTGCCTGCATAGCGTCGCTTGTTTTCAGGAGCACCGCCATACCAAGGATATACCGGTCTTCCAGTGCGTTATAGGCGTCCCGGGCATGGCGGATCTCGTCCTCGGTCCGGGCTTTGTCCTCATCAAGGGCATGGACCCCCCGGGCAATGCACTCGGTCCCGGAGATGAGGAATCCGGTCATGGCATGGATATACGGATCCGGCGGGACACCAAACGCGTGCATCTCCTTTGCGGTCTCTTTGGCAAAATTCAGGATATAGTCCATCTGGCGCGAGATGCTGTAGATATCCTGGCGGTCAAATGGCGTTGAGAAGGAGTTGATGAGCTTCTCTTCCATGGCGTGGCGCATCTGGTCCACCTCAATCTCGATCTCTTCCAGGTGCACGGGATTGGTCAGGGGCAGAACTTCCAGCCAGGATGCAAACGATCTGACTCCCGCAACGGTCCTATCCGCCTGAGCTTCGAGCATGGTATGGAAGTCATGTTCCCGGGGAAAGAGCGATGCGAAAATGCCACGGCCCTCTCCTGCTTTTTTTCTGCTGGTTTTCCATTCCACAGGACTTCACACTCCCGTAAAAAACGAGATGATCAAATATATACAGCCGGCAAACACCATGGTGGCGGGGATGGTAACAACCATTGCCACAAGGATATGCTCTCCCACCCCCCATGTAACTTTCCGCGGGTTCTCGGCTGCCCCGACACCAAGCACCGACATGGTGATGACGTGCGTTGAAGAGACCGGAGCGCCGGCCAGGGTGGAAAGGGCAACGGAGGAGGCCGAGAATACCTGCGAGTCAAAGGAGTGGATGGGCTCGATCCGGAAAATTTTCCGCCCGAGCGTGTGCATGATCCGCCACCCGCCGCTGACCGTTCCGAGCGCGAGCAGGACCGCCGAGGTGAACCGGGCCCAGAGCGGCACACCGTTTGTCGCGGCAAGGCCGGAAGCGACGAGCACCATTGCGATCAGGCCGAGCTGCTTCTGGGAGTCGTTTGCCGCATTCGCAAAAGCCATAACCGCCACAGCACACCAGTTGAGGCCGACGATTGTGCGGTTTGTAGAACGGCGGGCATTGCGCAGGAGGAAACCCGTTCCTTTATGCATCAGGAAACTGCCAAAAAATCCGATGACAAGGGAGATACCAAAGAACGCGAGGATCTTGGCAAGGCCCCCCAGCTCGTGCGTGGGACCGAGGAACTCTCCAACACCCCAGAAGATGCTGCCGGTACCCGCTGCAGCGATACCGGCCCCGACAAGTCCTCCGACAAGCGAGTGGGTCGAGGAGGCAGGCATGCCGAGCCTGCCGGTGATGAGGTTCCATGCTGTTGCCGTGACAAGGGCCGAGAAGATAACGACAAGCTCCTGCGGGCCGGACGGGATGCTGACAAGGCCGGTCAGCGTGAAGGCAACGGCGCTCCCTCCCAGAATGGTTCCGGCAAACGACATCGCCGCAACGATGAGAATACCTGTCTTCGGGGTCGCCGACCGTGAAGCAATGAAGGTGGCGGCAATTGAACTCGCGTCCTGGAACCCGTTGGTAAAGGTGAAGGCAAACGCCAGCAGGATGGTGATGATTGCGAGCTCGAACACAGATGGTATGCTCCGGGTACCTGCCGTTTTCGGATCTTGGGATGGAAGTACGCCAACCGCTTATTTACATTGGCCATGTAAAAAAGATAGTCCTTTTCTGACCAGGGCAGAAGGGCGGGATGATCCCTGCCGGCATAAGGGCACCTGTTCCCATATACCGGGCTCCCGGACAAGCGTCTTTCCCTGATCCGTGTTCTGTGTCGTGGTGCTGAACGCTATCTTGCAAAAAGAGCAGTATCCCGCTTTGCACCTGGAGTTTCAGCTGCCATGAATGAATAAACCTGCAGGGAAAGATGGATCATGCCCTTTTTTTCTCCAGCCCGTTACTTTTCACAAGGTTCGTCATGGTCATGGGTACAGATGTCGCACGGATGTCAGGTCGGAGCCAGACATGATGCTGACCCCCGCTGGTATTCCACAACGGGATCATTCCGCGAGGTGGCGGGAAAAAAACAGATTTAGATGTTGGTTCAGTGCCTGCGCACCACGATGAACGCAACGGCACCGAGGCCGATCATTTGTCGGGAAAATCAATAAAAAAAATCCAGAACTCCCATGGGCTGTGCTCCCGCTTCCATACTCTCTGCCGGCTGGGCTGATGACGAATTACCAGTTACCTCTCGCAGATCATCCCCGTGCGCCCCATCTCCTGATCGGTAAACCGGGGCTGAAGAGGTATCATCGCATGGCAACAATTGAGCTCTGGAGAAATCACCAGACAGACACTTCCGAAAGTGTCAGTCCGATCATTGAGAGCAGAGCAGAAGAGAAGGGCCGAAAAAAATTAAAAAATGGGGGGGTACCCGGGCCCTGACTTTGGAGGGGAGAGGTAACGACCTGGTGTGGTTGTTTCTCGTTGCTTTTTGTTGTTCTCAGGTGTTCAGTGTGCTATACTGCCAATATCAGCACGGGAATGTGCTGATATTTGTATAGTATATTTTACATTTTGTTTCAAATACTTTCTGATTTTGACAAAAAAAGTTCCTGCAGAAGGATGGATCTGTTGTATATCCTGGAGGTGGAGCCCCTTCACCCGTCCGGAAATTTTTCCGGAATGGGTATTCTCCCCCCGTCTTGAGGGGGGAACGGGTACATCTCTCTGGAGGCAATTTTTTTTTGGACTCTCCGTACCGGGCCGGTTGCCCTTTCCCAGAGCGTTGCCTTGTCCTTATTGTCAGCCGGATCAGGAGTTCTTATGTGTTCTTTTTGGGAAAGGTGCTTTTCCGGGTTCGTTCGGATGCTGTGGACGTGTCTACCGTTTTCGCAGCACCGGACCGAATCTCCATTTTCATCGTGCCGTCAGACTGCATGATCCGGGCCATCGCGGGCTCCGGCGGGACTTCCGGGCCAGCGGGTCTGCGTGCACTCCGGGAGATGATCACGGTGCTGCCCTCTGAACGATCTTCGCTGACCGGAGGTGCCGATGAACCCGCAGGCTCGGGCGGGACGGTTTTCAGCATATCCGGTCCCCGCTCACGACCCTGACGAATCTGTTCAGCGTTCTGCCGGGTCATGGCCGGGAAAAAGGTTTTGAGGTCGAGCAGCTCGGCGGTAATTCCCCTGACCAGCGGCTCCAGATCCCGAACCTTCTTCTCAAGCGCTGCAATCCGGACTTCCTCAATACCGGTTTCGTAAATTTCCATAATCCTAATCGTTTCTCCTCGTTATTGTTTTTATGCCCAAGACTCCGGATCCGATACAATTGCTCTGCGGAATTTACGTTTGTATAGTGAGGATGCTTTCGTTGCTTTACGCCACCCGGTGACGCCCCGGTTGCAACGACATCCAGGTACCCCACACGATAGTGCCGGAATCTTCTGCACCCGTAACGCTGAATTATCTGAGAACTCCACCGGCCCCGGTACTGGCTGGGGTGGCTTAACCAGGGGATCATTTCACCAAAAAGTTCTTTAAAGCAGGTAAAAAAGGTAAAAAGACGATAAGATAACGACGTTCAGATCGGTGGTTTTATATTATTCCAATGCAAAAAGAGAGTATTGTCCGGATTCTGTGAAAAATTCAATTCCATTTGCACGCACAAATAAAGGGATGGAGATTCTGCAAATGCCGAAATCGTCAGAGAATCATTCGCCGGTCTTTCTTCTTTGCGTTAATAATGACACCCAACTGCTGGATATCCTGAAAACCTATTTTGAGAACAAGCCGGGTTTTTCTGTTCTTACCTGCCCGACCTCAGCCGAAGCACGTGCTCTGATCAGCCAGTACCAGTTCGATGCAATCATCTCGGACTATACCCTCCCTGATATGGACGGGATTGAATTACTCAAAGAGATCCGTTCCCAGAACGATTCGGCCCTCTTCATCATCTTCACCGGCCGCCACCTTGCCAGAGTAGCCATTGAGACGCTGAACAACGGCGGGAACTATTATATCCAGAAAGGGGGTGACATTCTCTTCGATCTCCAGAAGATGGAGGAATTCATCAGGACCTCTGTTTATAACCGCCGCATGTCCCACGTGGTACCCGACAGTAACACGCGGTACCGTTCCATTATCGAGCAGCAGCAGGATCTCCTGTGCTGCTTCCTTCCCGACGGATCCTGCACGTTTGCAAATGCTGCGTATGCAGATTTTATCGGCAGGGCGGAGATTGAGATCACCCGCACAAACTTCCTTGCCATCATCCCCCAAAACGAGCGGGACCGGATCCAGAAACTCCTTTCCGGCCTGACACCAGAGTATCCCGGTACCTATATCGAGCACCATGTACTCAGCACCACGGGTGAGCCGCTCCTGTTCCAGTGGAGTTACCGGGCATTTTTCAATGAGGAGGGAAGCATCAGTGAGTATCTCGCACAGGGAAGGAACCTGTCGTCCGTGATAAAACTCGACGAGATCCTCCCCCACGGTTCCTATGAGACCAGACCCGGGATAACCCGGCAGGTCGTACCTCCCCCGGGTTCCATCCGGACCTCACTGGAGGATCTTGCCGATTCCGCTGACCGGGTCCCGTACCCGATCTTTGCCGTTGACAAACAGGGAGTGGTGGTTGCCTGGAACCAGGCGATTGCGGACCTGACCGGCATCAATGCCTGGGCAATCATGGGAAAAGGAAACCATGCCTATTCCTTCACCATCTATGGCAAGGCCCGCCATATGCTGGTCGATTCTATCATTCAGGGCGCATCCGTGCAGGATATTGAATTACCCCCCGGTATCATTCGTGACGGGGATACCTACCTCGGTGAGGAGGAGCATGTCACGATCAGGAAAAAACCAATGCGGATCCGGATGAAGGCTACCCCGGTCTACGATAGCAATGGCACGATACTTGCCGCAGTCCAGTCCCTGCTGGTCAGCGAGGAACCGCAGGAGCAAAACCTGTTCGATGATATCCGTGAGCAGTATATTGGAGGAATCTCGAGCATCATCCTCAAGGTAACCGGCGAGGGTCTGGTCGGTAATATCACCGGCGCTCTCGGGTCAGCGACCGGGGGATACGGGGTCTATGTTACGGATAAGCGCCTGATGGTTGTCCGCAATCCCAACCGGGACGGATCGCTGCCGGAGGGAATGACACTCGGGAAGTTCATCATCGATGAGCTCTTCGGCATCAATGTCGATCTGCGCCCGCGGTCCATCGCTGATCTCGAAAAGATCAGGGTCTTTGAGGTCTGGCGCAACAATATCACGGCAATCGAGATGAAAACACCCCGGTTGCTTGCCGGGTTCGTTATCATCAGAACTGCCAACGGGGGATCCTACCGGATCTTTGTCGACCATTCAAAGGCATTCGTACACCTCGAGCAGCTGCTGAACATGTTCTATCACGGCAGCATCCAGAAAGACAAAGAGGTTGACGATGCGGATCTGGAATGGCTGAATGAGATTCATGAACTGGAACTCGTCGACAAACTGCAGATCGAGGACCCGTTCCGGGACATACCTCACGAAGTGATAACAAACCTGCCACGTACCCCGGTATGCCCCTCCATCTCGGTCAGCCAGGGTCAGTATCGGGAAATTGCAGAATCCATTGAAAACGTGCCTTACCCGATCTTCGCGGTAGATCTGCAGGGGATCGTCATTGCCTGGAACAGGGCAATCGCCCGTCTCACCGGCATTGAACCATGGGATATGATCGGGAAAGGTGGTTATGAATACGCCTATCCTTTCTATGGTGAACGAAGACCGATGCTCCTCGATTACCTCATCATGCCTCCGGATACTCAACTGAGTAGCGAACTCCCGGCTATCACCCGGGAAGGTGACACTTTTATTGGCAGCCTTGAGAGGGTCAGCATCCACGGGACGCTGACGCTCACCTGGGGAAAAGCAAGACGCATCTATGACACCAGGGGCGAGCCAATCGCCGCTATCCAGTCAATCCTCTACAGCGAGCAGGAGGAGATCACTGCCTCTTCCGGCAAGCAGGACGAGGAGCAGTATCTCGGCGGGCTTTCCAGTATCACGGTCAAAGTCCCCGGAGACGGAGTTATCGGGGCTCTTGCCGGAGCACTTGGCTCTACCACGGGGGGATACGGGATCTATTCAACGAATCACCGGGTTTTTGTTATCCATAACCCAAAACTGGACGCCTCCCAGTCCAAGGAAATGCAGTTCGGGGAGTTCATCATAAACGAGCTCTTCGGCATCACGGTCGACACGAACCCGCGTACCATTGCGGAACTCGAGCGTATGAAGGTTTTCGAAGTGACCCGGGAGGACATTGTCACCATCGGGTTGAAAAAACCCCTGCTCTTTGCCGGGCACATCACGTTCAGGGTACGGAGCGGCGAGGTGTTCCGGGTCTATACCGATCACAAGAAGGCCTATATCCACCTTGAGCAGCTGCTCAGGCTCTATTATTCCGATCTCCTCCGGATTGAATGAGAGCCTGCCGTTCCGGCAGCGCAGGTACTGCCATCACCTCTGGTCAGGCGGACAACCCGTACGGAGGAATGCCAGCCGTCTGGTCATGGTAATGAGGAACGGGGATTGAAGGTTTAAAAAAAACCCTGTGCGCTGTTAAACGGATTTATCATTAAATACGACAAAATTGATAGAAATTAAAGATAATGGCAGGGATTTATTGATGGTTCGTGGAAGTTCTTCATCGGTTATACTCATCACGCTGGTCCTGGCAGTATTGATCCTGATAGTCCCGCTCAGTGCTGCCAATACCACAGTCGAGACGACCGTTGCTTCAAACCAGACAACTGCTCCCCCCATTGAAACTACGGTGACGGCGGCATGGACAACAGTTCCCCCCACCGGCACTACGGTAAGTGCAACCGGGACAACGGTTCCCCCAACGGTACCTGCTGCGACAGCAAACCAGACAGCGGTCCCTCCTACCGGGACTACGGTGGCTGCAACGCCGACAAAGGCCACACCACCTGCGACATCGATCGTGGTCCCCCGGCCGACAACGGTTGTTTCCCCGGAAGAAACAGCAACACCGGTTCCATCAGCTGTTACCACCGGTGCAGTGTCCGTGTATTCATCCCCGGCGGGTGCCGGTATTCTGATCGATGGCGTGTATCTCGGGACTACCCCGAAGATCCTTCCGGGAATACCCTCGGGAAACCATATCCTGCGGCTGACCCTGAGCGGGTACCATGATTATGAGGGGTCGATCTATGTCGTGGCGGGACAGACAACACAGGGATATGGCACGCTCCAGCCGCTCAGTCAGGTCGTGTCGCCAGCGCCAACCACAACGGTGGTTGTTCCCGTGGTTGTCCCTGTTGTCACGGCACCACCGGAACCGGCGCAGGATACCGGGCTGCTCGGGAATTCGGGCGTTCTTGCAGCCATTATCGGAGCTATTGGTGTCGTCATCGCATCCTTTGCAAAAATCTATACTCACGGCAGGCAGCCCCCGAAAAAAGAGTGAGGGATAGCCTTACTAAGACCTGCCCCGGCCGGACCATGCTATCCTCCGGATGCTGGAGAGCAGCCGGTATACGGGGAACTGGAGCCGGGTCACGGCCCTGTACGAAGTTTTTTACCAGCGCGGACCGGAAACGGGATTTTTTTATGGATTTTGACAAAACCTATAATTACCAGGTTTTGCCATGCGATCAACAAAAAGGGGGCGGTTAATCCTCCTCCTCTCGGGTATTCAAACCGGATCCGACCCCAGGCCCCGGAAGCCTGGTTTCCTCCCCTACTCATTCGCGGGTAGACGGCACTTTTCCTGGCTCACGCCGGAATCTCCACTGGAAATGACGGGCAGTCATATGTCTGACATTATACGATTCCCAGATTTGAGTAAGGGGGTCAACGATAACCAAGAGATAATCAGCTACAACACCAAAATCCTGATGCAGGAGGCACATCCTCTCTCAATTCAAGGTGCTGATGGGCGCCGGACCCGGTATGGACCACGAATCGGGGAAAAGGGCAGGACCGATCAGGGTACCGGTGTGATGGGTCTCATGAAAAAAATTTCCAGGGAACAGAAAAAGGCGGAGTACCAAAAACATTCCTACGGAATCTCCGGTATGGTGAGTTGTCATGGATCATAAGGCACGGTTTGCCGCTGACTCGCTCGAAAAACAATACCCGGAACCGGACCGGCTCCCAAAAGATGCCTGCCTCGTGGTTGTCCGGAACGGGGGAGTTTACTTAAGGAAAGAGAGCACTCCGACCATTGGCGAAAGAAGATCTTCCGACCTCCTGAAAGAGCCGGGAAAGAACGCCCAGTATCTCGGTCACCGGCGAGCCGTTCCCTGGTATGCCATCGATCTTTCCGATGACCTGCCCCTGCCCGAAGGGCTGGTATACGCCGGTGTACGGGAACTTGCCGGTCTTGTCCCGGACGAAGAACTCGCTATTGCCGGGCTTGCGGTTCAGATAACCGAATATCACCGGACCACCCGGTTCTGCGGGAGGTGCGGTACGGCAACAGTCCCTGCAGGAACCGAGCGGGCCAAAGTCTGTCCGTCCTGCCACCGGGTCATCTATCCCCGGCTCTCCCCGGCGGTCATCGTTCTTGTCAGAAACAACAATGCTGTCCTCATGGTGCGGGGAAAAAGGGCGGCACCGGGCCGGTACAGCCTCATTGCCGGTTTTGTTGAACCCGGCGAAACCATCGAACATGCCGTTCACCGCGAAGTCCTTGAAGAGGCGGGGATTACGATAAAAAATATCCGGTATTGTGCAAGCGAACCATGGCCCTTCCCCGATTCAGTCATGCTCGGGTTCGTTGCCGATTATGATGGTGGTGAACTTGCCCCGGATGGCGTTGAGATTGAGAGCGCTGTCTGGTTTGACCGCGACCATCTCCCGCCCCTCCCGCCAAACCTGAGCCTGACCCGGGCGCTCATCGACGACTGGGTTGCCGGAGCGTAAACCCGGTTCTGCGCCCGGGGGATACGATCATGTAGGAGGGGAGAAGAATACTGTATTGAGGCAGATTCCATGGTGACACTGACACAGGAAATCAAAGAATCATTGCAGGGAACGAAGACCTATTTCCTTGCAACATCGTCAAAAAAAGGCATTCCCAATGTTGTCCCGATTGCAGCGGTCAGGCTCCTGGATGACGGGACCATGCTCATCTCGGATCAGTTCTTCTCAAAGACGCTCGGGAACATGATGGAGAACCCGGAGATCGCCCTGTCGTGGTGGGGGGAGAAAGGAGGTTTCCAGATCAAGGGTACCGTCACCATCCACACGGATGACGAGATCTTCCGGCAGAACATTGCCTGGATGAAGGTGGCCTGGCCCGGATTTGTACCCAAGTCTGCGGTGATGGTGAAGATCACGGGTGTGTACGCTGTTAAACCGGGCCCCGAACCCGGGAAGAAGATCCTGTGATCCGGTAGCAGAAAGCGGCCGGCCTTCGGCAGCGAGCATATCCTCCG
>ERZ795055.3450-NODE-3450-length-11554-cov-4.213149_pt1 | contig 11554 bp, 6 predicted proteins | sample MGYA00375139_ERZ795055 | MGnify/ENA primary metagenome ERZ795055 (study PRJEB30184, sample SAMN05720283) | anaerobic digester metagenome | isolation source: active sludge of municipal wastewater-treating anaerobic digesters | place: USA | collected 2015-01-23 ...
CGCCTGATGAATCCGTTCCTCAAGGACCCGTGAATCCAACCGTGCGAGATTTTCCATACCAGGAATGATCGTGGTCGTATTATTGTTCATAGGAACACCCTGAAATTGCTGCGATATAGTCGTCGATACCCAAATCACTTATTTTGTCATCCTGAGCGACAGCGAAATATCTTGCTTTTGAAAAAGATTCTTCGTCTCTGATGCTCCCTAGAATGACAGCAAAAGACTTTTCTAAAAGGCCTTTAACGTCAGTAAAGTGCTGTGCGTTTTTCATCATTCTCATGCTTGAGTACCACTTAAATTACATACTTAATGCCCAAACGCTGGGCGGCGTTGTAATCGTCGATGCCGATTGCGTCGGACATGCCGATGGGCAGCGATGTGGAGCGCCCTAATGGGGCAACAATCTTTTTCAGTTCCGTATCGAAGGAAACAAAGACATCGACGAGCCGCTCCGCCACCTTTTCCGGGTCGAGACGCCGGTAAAGCCTCGGATCCTGGGAAGTGATCCCCTTGGGACACAGACCGATATTGCAGATATTGCAACGATCCGCTTCCGACCCGACACAGCCGGCCGCCGCCTGCATGATGTACTTCGCCGAATGGACCCCGCTGGCCCCAAGCATGATGAGCGCCGCGGCGTTGGCGGCCAGGTTCCCGTTTTTGCCGCAGCCCCCCCCTGCAAACAGAGGCAGTTCATTCTGCTTGCCGATCTTGACCAGGTTCAGGTAGGCGTCCCGGACACTGCTGGCAATGGGATGACCCATGTGGTTCATGGACACATTGTAGGCTGCACCGGTGCCGCCATCCTCACCGTCCATGACCAGACCCGCCGCGTAGGGATTCCGGGTCAGGTTGTTAAGAACCGCCAGCGACGTACTCGTCGCGGAAATTTTCGGATAGACCGGCACTCGGAAACCCCAGGCCATGGACATGGACTGGATCATCTTCGCCACGGCTTCCTCGATTGAGTATTTCGTCTGGTGCGTCGGAGGGCTGGGTAGGTTTACCCCCTGAGGGACACCCCGGATCGCGGCGATGAGGCGGTTGACCTTGTACCACATCAAAAGTCCGCCGTCGCCCGGCTTGGCTCCCTGGCCGTACTTGATCTCGATGGCGCAGGGATCCTCCACCATCTCCGGCAGGGCGTGAATGATTTCATCCCAACCGAAATAACCGCTGGCGATTTGAAGGATGACGTATTTCAGAAAGCGCGACCGCAGCAGGCGCGGGGGACAGCCGCCTTCGCCCGTGGCAAAGCGGACAGGCATGCCCATTTCCTCGTTCAGGTAGGCCACACCCATCTGAAGACCTTCCCACATGGTGGGCGACAGGGCGCCGAAAGACATGCTGCCGATCACCAGTGGATAAATCTCCCGCACCGGCGGAATCCAGCCTTCTTCTCTTGTCACCCGGAGAATCTCTTCCGGCGGTAGAATCCTGCCCAAGAGCGTCCGGAGTTCAAACTCATGACGCCCTGCATCAAGGGCCGGGTCCGTCAACATGGAGATCCGGACGAACTTGATCCGGTCCAGAAGGCTTCCCGGATCGTTCCGACGACCGCCCCGGCGCCGGGGTTCGCCGTGCTGGTTATTGTGAAAGCGCAGTTTGTCGGGCTCGTCGTTATGGATTGGCATGATGGCGTGATTCGGGCAGACCAGATCACACATGCCGCAACCGATGCAGGCCAAAGCCGGATCGGTCCGCTGCCGGATACCATGGTAGACACTGTAGAGATTGCCCGGCTTCTCCGTCAGTCCCAAGGGAACTTGAAGGGTCCGCTTTCGGTGCACCCCCAGTTCGATTGCCCGCACCGGGCACACGGCGGTGCATCGCCCGCAGAGGGTACACTTTTCCTTGCTCCAGAGAATCTGCCAGGGCAGGTCCTTCGTACTTAAGACAGAGGGGGTAATTCTTCCCATTGGCTCCATTTTTTAACCTCCTGACGATCCCGCGGCACATAGACCGTGTCGTACTTCATGGGCTGAAAATCCATTTGCCGGTTTCGATCCGGGATGGCAGCGTCAAGGCCGCACATCTCCGAGCAGAAGGCAAACATGCCCGCATCGCCTCCGACGACACCAGGACGCAATTTCTTGCTGTCCTGGACCATGAACAGGGTCTTATCCGGAAGACACCCCATGACGCAGTTCGGACCGTCGATAATAAGTGGCCGGCAGCTTTGCTTCAAAAGGCGCAGCAACTTGCCGTCCGGGTGTCGCGCCAGTTCCTCATCCTTGAGCGGTGTAATGATATGCTTGTACATATCCAAACCCAAACCCAGGTGGTTCGTTGCATAATGGAGGATATGTGTAAACACCTCCGAATCGGACTGATAACCTGCATAGCCCGTACAGCCCCGGGACATGAGAAACTCCCGGATAGGCAGGAAGGCCGTGTTCTCACCGTTGGTCATGGTGGCGATGCCCTGGATGAAAAAGGGATGACAGGCGTAGATATCGATGGCGTAGTTGGTATTCTGCCGTCCCTGGGCCATGATGATCCGGGCGTTAAGTTCCGGGCGGTCCAGGCCAAGGTATTCAGCCACCGCCATGGGATCGCCGACCTCCTTGATCATGATCACATCGGGCCAAAAGCTGAAGACCAGCATGGACCCGTCTTTTTCCCCAAGCTCACGCAAACGCAGGCGTACCTTCAGCAGGCGTTCCTGAATCTCTTTTTCGCTGAGGGACTCCCATTCCGTAGGATACTCGTAAACCCGGATCAGATAATTGTCCCGCTTGGGTGTTCCGGTGGGTGGATTTTTCACCGATTTGATGGATAGTTTGTATTTGACCATGAAATCGAGGTCCATCATGATCCGGTCGAGGGCGTTGATCCCCTCGTTGGAAAAAATACCCGACAGGATGGGGTTTTTCCGGAACAACTGGAATTCCCCGCCCAGATCCGACAGAAAGAGCCCGACACCGGAGCCGTCATGCCCTTCCTTCATCACGTCCAGGGCACGAATCGCTGTCATCGGTGAAATCGGTTCGTGACTGGTTATGGCAAACAATCGACACATGAGGATCGATCCTTTCGTAATCTAAGTGAATAAATGAATGATAGACACGGGCTCCTGATCGAGAACTTCCGTTACTCAGTAAATGCCAAAGCCATGCCATGATACCGGCACAGACTCAAATTGGACACATCGGGGTGAGACTCACACATTTGACCAGAGGAAAAACGTAAGAATAATAAGGCACAAGCTTTCATCTATGCAAGAAATATTCGGGCACAGGCTCTTTTGACCAAACAATTCATCGACGTGAGGAAAACATGAAGCAACGGACACCATTACAGAAAGGAACGTCACTGCTCCCCATTTTTACTGCGTCGCCTATCAGAAACACAGTATTGATACATTATTGTTATTGAATTAATTCATATGGCACATTTATGTACTATTAAAATATAATCGCTACCCTACGCACAAAGCATACCGGGGCCAATATTCCCGAAAGAGATAGCCATGCTTTTCATGGAAAGTCAGATTAAAATTGATAAATAGATGAATTAAAAGAGTTTTGATTGTTTTTTCCTTGGCTGCTGCCATCACAAACGTTTCATACTCAGGCGGCCTGCGGTCTTGCTTCAACTCGTAATAGGCGCGGATTGGAAATGGAACGATATTTGCTCAAAGGTAACCGACCTGTTCTTTCCGTCTTGTGGAGGAAAGGACACCCCCTTTTCATTGCTCAGAAGAAGTGAAAGATGAATAGAAAACAGAACATAATAAAAAATCTTGACCGGTTAGGGAGTTATAAAAATATTTTTTTTCTGCTATAGTTGTGCGCCCGATTGATATCGGACTTCATCTCAGGCAGAAATCAGAAAGATTGAAGAGGATAAGACCATGATTAAAAACAGTAAAGAGGCAAATTCCTTACACGAGATTTTCGGTTCCAACGTGTTCAGCGATGCCATCATGAAGGAACACTTGCCCAAACCGACTTACAAAGCGCTGAGAAAGACCATTGACGAAGGTCTCGATCTCGACCCCGCCGTGGCGGATGTCGTCGCCATCGCCATGATGGACTGGGCCATTGAAAAAGGGGCGACTCATTTTACCCACTGGTTTCAGCCCATGACCGGTATTACGGCGGAGAAACACGATGCCTTCATTTCCCCGACCGCCGACGGCAAGGCGATCATGGAGTTCTCCGGAAAGGAACTGATCAAAGTGAACCTGATGCATCCTCTTTCCCTTCCGGCGGAATGCGAGCCACATTCGAAGCTCGGGGCTACACCGCCTGGGACTGCACATCGCCGGCCTTTGTCAAGGACGGCACCCTCTGCATCCCAACGGCTTTCTGTTCCTACACCGGGGAAGCCCTGGACAAAAAAACCCCCCTGCTGCGTTCCATGGAAGCCCTTTCCAAACAGGCCATGCGTGTTTTGAAACTTTTCGGCAATAAAACCGCCGCCAAAGTCATCACAACCATCGGACCCGAACAGGAATACTTTCTGATCGACAAGCGCATGTACGATCTGAGAAAAGATCTGATTTTTACCGGCAGAACCCTGTTCGGCGCCAAACCACCGAAGGGTCAGGAGATGGAGGATCATTACTTCGGCAGTCTGAAGGAGCGTATTTCCACTTTCATGAAGGAGTTGGACGAGGAACTCTGGAAACTCGGTGTCGCCGCCAAAACGAAACACAACGAGGTGGCTCCGGCTCAGCATGAACTGGCGCCGATTTTTACCACCGCCAATATCGCAACAGACCATAACCAGCTTACCATGGAAATGATGAAGAAGATTGCCTTAAGGCACGGCATGGTTTGTCTGTTGCATGAAAAGCCTTTCGCCGGCGTAAACGGGTCGGGAAAACATGTCAACTGGTCTATGGCGACCGACGACGGACAGAATCTGCTTGAGCCCGGACATACGCCGCATGAGAACGCCCAATTTCTTGTGTTTTTGTGCGCCGTCATCAGGGGTGTTGATGAATATGCCGACCTGCTCCGGGCCGCGGCCGCGACGGCCGGTAATGACCACCGCCTCGGAGCCAACGAAGCACCGCCTGCCATTATCTCGGTCTATCTGGGAAGCCAGTTAATGGATATCCTGGAACAGATCGCGGACGGCGGGGCGACCAGTTCCAGCCAGGGCGGGTTGTTGAAGATCGGCGTCACGACCTTGCCGGATCTGCCCAAGGACTCCACAGACCGGAACCGGACTTCTCCTTTCGCCTTTACCGGCAACAAGTTCGAATTCAGAATGGTGGGGTCTTCCGCTTCCACAGCTACAGCAAGTTTCACACTGAACACCATTGCGGCGGAAATACTGAGGCAGATCGCGGACCGTCTGGAAAAGGCAAAGGATTTTCAGGCCGAGGTTCAGAAACTGCTGCGGGAAATCGTCAAGAAACACAAGAAGATTATTTTCAATGGCAACAACTACTCTGATGCCTGGGTTGAAAAGGCAAGAGAAAGGGGGCTTCCCAACATTAATTCGACCGTGGCCGCCATACAGGCCATGATTGCGGACAAAAATGTAGCGCTCTTTAAAGAACACGATATTTTGACCCGACATGAAATGGAATCCCGCTGCGAAATCAACCTTGAAAACTATATCAAGGTGATCAACATCGAGGCATTGACCATGCTCGAAATGGCAAAGCGGCAAATCCTGCCTGCCGTGATTAAATATGCGGCCGTGGTGGCGGATTCCATCAACACCATTAAAAAGACGGGTGTAAAAGCCGATATATCTGTGCAGGAAGAATTGCTGAAAGAGATCTCTTCGCTGGCGGCCGCATTCCGGAACAATAGCGTCGCGCTGGAAAAGGCGGTAACGCAGGCTGTAGGCATATGCGGCGATACCTTCGGGCGCGCCTGTTTCTACCGGGATCAGGTTTTTGTGAAGATGGGGGCTCTGAGGGCGACCGGCGATAAACTGGAAACCCTGGTTGACGAGGATTACTGGCCCATGCCGACCTACGGCGACCTGCTGTTTAACGTTTAAGCATTTCAGCAACCGACACAAAAGGGGCGGGAATACATCCCGCCCCTTTGATCTTTAAAGAACAAATTTGCCCTTTTGTGAATCAAAATAAAGAACAAATTTGTCCGATTCTGCTTATCATCCCAGAGAAGGTCAAAACCGGGAACAGATCGCATGTCATTTCAAGAAGCGCCGGCGACAAGAAATCTTAGAAGAAAACAAGATTTCTCGCACGGTCGAAACGGCTTTTTTGTTATGTTTAGGGAAGCGGAATCAATGATTTTGATTATGGTTTACCGACTTCCTTCTTGTCTCCCTTCCCTTTTCGAAATTTCGACGGATCGATCCCCAGTTTCCGGACTTTATACTGCAGAATGCGTTTTGTCGTGCCCAAAAGCCTGGCCGCCTGGGTCTGGTTCCCGTGCGTCTCCTTGAGCACATCAAGGATGAGGGCTCTTTCCTGCGACTCAATAACCGAGCTCAGCCTTCCCCCCTCTTTCTTATCCCCTTCACGGGTTTTCGTCTGCAGGGAAGGCGGCAGATGTATTATCTCAATGGATTCCCCTTCCGCCAATAGAACAGCCCGCTCAATGCAGTTTTCGAGTTCCCGGACATTGCCCGGCCAGGGATTGGCCAGAAAGACCTCAATGACTTCGTTTGCAATGCGTTTTACTGGTTTTCCCAGCTCCTTCGCATATTTCAATACGAAATGATCCGCCAGGAGGATGATGTCGTTCCCCCGGTCCCGCAAGGGAGGCAGATAAATCGGGAAGACGCTCAACCGGTAGTACAGATCGCTGCGAAACTGGCCGGCGGCGATCCCGTCCTCCAGCCGGCGGTTCGTTGCGGCGATCACCCGGGCATTCGTCCGTACAACCCTCGATGAACCCAGAGGCTGGAACTGCTTTTCCTGGAGCACCCGCAGAAGTTTCGCCTGGGCCGCCGCCGATAATTCCGACACTTCGTCCAAAAAGATGGTGCCGTCGTTGGCCTCTTCGAACCGCCCCCGGCGCTGGCGCAAGGCGCCCGTAAACGATCCTTTTTCGTGGCCGAACAGTTCACTTTCAATGAGGGTATCGGGAATGGCGGCACAGTTGACCTGAATCAGGGGGCCCTTGCTACGGGGACTGTTCATGTGGATCGCCCGGGCAATCAGTTCTTTCCCCGTGCCGGTTTCACCCAGCACCAGAACTGTTGTGGTCGAATCCGCCACGTGCCGGATCAGGGCAAAGACCTCCTGCATTCCCTTGGAATGACCGATAATCTCAGTGGATATTGTTTTCCCCTGGTTGACGAGGCGCCGCAAGCGGCGGTTTTCCTCTTCCAGGGCCAGGATATGGACGGCCTTGGCAATCAGTTCCGCCACGGAGGACAAAACGGCCAGTTCCCGATCCAAGTCGGACACTTCTTTGGTCCCCTTGTCGGCGGATAGAATCCCCACAACGTTGGCATCGTAAATGATCGGTACGCAGAGAAAAGACAGCTCGTTACGGTTCAGGGCCCGGCGGGCGCCGGTGCGATCCAGGAAACGCGCTTCCTTCCCGAGGTTTGGGACCGCCATGGGGCGACCGGTCTGGGCCACCTTGCCGGTGATCCCCTCCCCCATGCGGTAGGAGATTTCCATACCTTCGAGGTTGATGCCATGAGCCACCTCCAACCAGGCCTCGCCGCTATCGCGGTCCAGGAGAGAGATCATGCCCCGCTGCATGCCCAGACGGCCTTTCATCTCCTGTAGAACCTGTTCGAGTTGGTCCCGCAGATCCCACGGCTGGGCCAACGCCCGGGCAATCGCGTGCAGGGCAGCCAGTTCCTCGTAATTATGCGTACTCACAATGATTCTCCATGCATTTTTTACTGATGGCTATAACACGAAACCGGCTTTTCAAACAATATGAAACAAAAATGAACCGTTTACCGACCCATCCTGCAACGACACAAAATGGTCAAAGCCCACTGTTGGCGACTTTTACCGTTCTGGTACGAAACTTGTAAACTACAAATCAAATCAACACTGACAGAGGTACACCATGCCTACATTTTCCCGCGTGAGCACCGGCGTTGAAGGGCTCGATGAAATCCTCAATTTCCTGCAGATGGGCGACAACGTGGTCATGCAGGTAGACGATATCGAAGCATACAAATCCTTCGTCCTGCCCTATGTCAGGACTGCCCTGGCCGCCCATCGGCGCGTCGTTTATATGCGCTTTTCCCATCACGAAGCCCTGCTGAAAAACACCGGACAGATCACCGTCTACAAGCTGAACGCCAACGCCGGATTTGAATCCTTCTCCACCCAGGTCCACAATATCATCCGTCAGGAAGGTCGGGATGTCTTCTATGTCTTTGATTGCCTCTCCGATCTCTTGTTGGCTTGGGCGACAGACCTGATGGTCGGAAATTTCTTTGTTATTACATGCCCTTATCTGTTCGAGTTGAACACCGTCGCTTATTTCGCCCTGCTGCGGGGCCGTCATTCCTTCAAGACCGTCGCCCGGATTCGGGATACGACCCAGGTCCTGCTCGATGTTTACAATTACCAGGACAAGGTCTGCGTCCATCCCCTCAAGGTCTGGAACCGCTACTCGCCGACCATGTTCCTGCCCCACATCCGGGAAGGGGAAGAGTTCATCCCTTTGATGAGCAGTGTCGACGCCAGCAACCTCTTTTCTTTTCTCGCCCATAAAGGGTCCATGAACGCCGAGCGCCATCTGGATTACTGGGACCGTCTTTTTCTGCGGGCGCGGGAACTGCAGGAAGACGATGGGCCGGAAACCGCCGCCGAGAGACAGAAAATGGTCGAACAGCTTTCACGGGTCCTTTTGGGACGGGAAAAGCGGATGCTGTCGCTGGTCCGGAAATATTTTACGCTAAAGGATATTCTGGAAATTAAAGACCGCTTGATCGGTACGGGTTTTATCGGCGGGAAATCCCTGGGCATGCTCCTGTCGCGAAACATTCTTCAACGGGACAAATCTTTCAACTGGTCGGAACACCTTGAACTCCATGATTCCCACTATGTCGGCTCCGACGTCTTCTATTCCTACATGGTGCAAAACGGCTGGTGGAAACTGCTGATGGCCCAGAAGACCAAGGAGGGCTATTTCAAACGCGCCCGGGAATTGAAAGACGTCATGCTGAACGGGGTTTTTCCTTCGGAAGTCAAGGCACAGTTCCAGTTGATGCTCGAATATTACGGCCAGTCGCCCATCATCGTCCGGTCTTCCAGCCTTCTGGAGGACGCCTTCGGTAATGCCTTCGCCGGTAAATATGAAAGTTATTTCTGCGCCAACCAGGGCACACCGGAGGAGCGCTACGAGAATTTCGAAGAAGCCGTGCGAAAAATTTACGCCAGCACCATGAACGAAGACGCGTTGATCTATCGCTTCCAGCGGGGACTGGATCAGCACGACGAACAGATGGCGCTCCTGGTCCAGCGTGTCTCGGGAGCCTACCGGAAGCACTACTTCTTCCCTGAGATCGCCGGTGTCGGTCTTTCTTACAACACCTTTGTTTGGAAGCAGGGCATGGATCCCCGGGCGGGGATGCTGCGCATGGTCTTCGGTCTGGGCACCCGGGCCGTGAATCGCGTGGAAAACGACTACCCCCGCATCGTGGCCCTCGACGCCCCCCTGGTCAAGGCCCATCACGACCTGAACGACACCCGGCGCTTCTCCCAGCATGACGTGGATATGCTGAATCTGAATGAAAACCGCTTCGTTTCTCTGCCGCTTTCGGAAGTCCTGGAAGAAGGACTGGAAGCAAGAATGGAACTCCTGGGAATTCGGGACTTTGAAGCCATGGAAAAAATGGCGGAAGCGGGGCGGCCGTTGAAAGATTACTGGATTCTGACCTTCGACGAACTCCTTTCCACGACGGAATTTCCTGAAATCATGTCCCGTATGCTCAAGAAACTGGAGGGGGTTTATGAATATCCCGTCGACATCGAATTCACGGCGAACTTCAACCTGGAAGGCAAACTGCAGGTGAACCTGCTCCAGTGCAGACCCTTCCAGACCAAGGGCCAGCAGACCCGGATGGTCATCCCGGAAGAAATTGAGGACCACCGCATTTTACTGCGCCAGGAGGGCAATTTCATGGGCGGGAGCGTCTCCCAACCCATCTCCCGCATCATCTACATCGATCCCCAGGGCTATTCCCGGCTTACCCTGTCCGGGAAATACGATGTGGCGCGTCTGGTGGGGCGTTTGAACAAATTGATCGACAGCCGGCGCGACCTGCCGACAATTCTGATGGGACCGGGCCGCTGGGGAACGACCACCCCTGCCATGGGTGTCCCCGTGACGTTTTCGGAGATCAACAATATCGCCGCCATTGCCGAAATTGCCTACCAGTACGGCAGTCTTATCCCGGATCTCTCTTTTGGGACCCACTTCTTCCAGGATCTCGTGGAAATGGACATCTTTTACATGGCCATCTACCCGGAACGGGACAAGGTGTTTTTCAACATGGCATGGCTGGAATCCCGGATCAACAAACTGGCGGAGCTGCTCCCCGCCGATGCCGCCTACGCCGACGTCATCCGCGTCATCGACATGGATAAGCAGGATCTCCGGCTCATGTCAGACGTCGTGTCCCAGCAGTTGATCTGTTACAGTCAGGCGTAAGGGTTCAGGCAGCGAAAGGATGAATGAGAATATTTATAATTTCGTATCACAGAGCTTGCTTTCTGAATGAATTTTCTCATTCTTCTTCCTTGGGCTTCTCCCACCGCGTTAATATCTCCCGCACTTCTTTTAAACTATCCTCGGTCATAAGGACCAAAACGACATCCCCACCCTCAAGCGTTGTACCCCCGCTCGGGACAAAGAAGTTTTCGTCCCGGTTTACGAGCACAATGAGGCTGTCTCTGGGCAGCCCCAATTCGACGATCTGCTTCCCCACGATTGCTGCGTTATAGGGAATAATAAATTCAAGGAGTTGCGTGTTGCTCCCCGGCACAGGCTCGTACTCAATCGGATACTTCATCTTTCGGCGCATTGGGGCATCAAGCTTCAGGAAACGGGCGACAACAGGAATCGACCACCCTTGGAGCAGCGCCGAAGTAAGAACGATAAAGAAAACGATGTTGAATATCGCCGCGGCGTCCGCCACGCCGGCAAGGAGGGGAAAAGTCGCCAGAACGATGGGGACGGCCCCCCTTAGACCAACCCAAGAGATCAGGAGCTTTTCCCGCCATTCGATACGCTCAAAAAAGAACGAAAGAAAAATGCTCACCGGACGGGCAATAAACATGAGGAATGCTGAACAGATAAGACCGTCCCAAATGATCGGAACAATATGCGACGGGAAAACGAGCAATCCTAATGTAAGAAACATGGCTATCTGACTAAGCCAGGCAAGCCCGTCAAAAAAGCGCATCATGCTCTTCTTGTGAACAAATTCGCTGTTGCCGGCCACGATGCCCATCAGGTAAACGGCTAAAAAGCCGCTGCCTCCGGCGACAGTGGTACCGCCATATGCAAGCGCAGCCATGGCAAGGGACAAAACAGGGTATACCCCTTCGTAATAGGATTTTAACCGGTTGAGAATAAAAACCAATGCCTTCCCGAAACCGAGACCCAAAACAACGCCTAGTCCCATC
>ERZ795055.3451-NODE-3451-length-11553-cov-73.282484_pt1 | contig 11553 bp, 10 predicted proteins | sample MGYA00375139_ERZ795055 | MGnify/ENA primary metagenome ERZ795055 (study PRJEB30184, sample SAMN05720283) | anaerobic digester metagenome | isolation source: active sludge of municipal wastewater-treating anaerobic digesters | place: USA | collected 2015-01-23 ...
ATATCCCTTTTAAATTTTCTTACTAAACGAATAAACATTATTTGAGATTATTGAGGGTTGCCCTGGCCTCATCAGCGCCGGCGAAACGCGTATTGATCGCCAAAGCAGCGTTGAGTTCTTTTTTCGCCTGCTCCCGGTTGCCGTTTTTATAGTAGGCCATGCCCAGATGATATCTGATTATCGGCTGGTCGGGTATTTTTTCCACCGCCTCTCTCAGATATGTAACAGCCGTCCCGGGGACATTTTTCTTATAATAAATCCATCCGAGGGTGTCTGAAACATGAGCATCTTCCGGCATCTGCTCTTTGGCTTTTTGCGCCAGATTCAGGGCGACATCGATATTGCCGCCATGCTCTGCATAGAGGAAAGCAAGGTTATTAGCCGCCGGAACAAAATTGGGATTTATCTTTAAAGCTTTTTCATAATACTCCTGAGCCTTACTGAAATTATTTTCATTTTCATAGATCATACCCAGCGCCATCAAAGCCGGAAGTGCCTTCGGCTCTTTGTCAACAGAAGCCAGATACTGCTTTTTTGCCTTATCCGTCAAATGCTGCCTCATATAGAACCCACCCAACAAGATTTGTAGTGAAGGCAGATTGGGATTGAGTTCAATGGCTTTCTTCATATAACTTTCCGCGGCCGGTAGATCTTTTTTTGTCTCGTAGAGTAATCCCAGCATGCTAAGAAAAACAGAATTTTGCGGCACAACTTTAATTTGTTGCTGTACTCTCTCAATCGCCTTGTCCGTACCTTTCCTACTTAAATAAACGGATGCAATCAGTTGAAGCGCCTCCACATTATCAGGCCGCAGAGATAATGCCTTTTCCAACCGCTCCAGGGCAGCTTTTTCGTTCTTTTGATACAGTAAAACTTTACTCGACTGGATATACCCTGCCGGATTACGCGGCGCATAGTTGATGACAGCATCATATTCTCTGGCCGCACCGGTTAGATCTTTTTTTGATAAATAGGCATTACCCAGAAGAATGCGTGCCTGCACGTTGGCTGGGTTGTTCTTGAGTATCATGTTAAGCTGATTGATAGCTTCGGAATAATTTTTTTCTCTCAAGTGAATATCCGCCATAACAAGTCTTGGCTGTTCCCATTTGGGATTAAGCTTGATGGCTTCTCCCAATGCAGCTTTTGCTTGCTGGACGTTACGATTGCCTGAGTGAGCAAGAGCCGCTAAATAATGCGCCATAGCCGACTGCGGATTATCTTTCACATAACCCTGAAATAAGTTTAGCGCCTGATCAAACTCATTGCGGCTCAATAAAATTCTTCCCTTCAACAGCAGGCCGTCCTGGCTTTTGGGATTGATCTTCAGAATTTTTTCCGTCAGCTTCAAACTTTCGTCATATTTTTTTTCAGCAATATAAAAATCGGCCAGCCTTGCGATGACGCTGATGTTCTTCGAATCCTGGTCGAGCGCTTTTTTAAAGGATGCTTCGGCTTTATCTTTCTTCCCTTCAAGCAAATAGAAATTGCCCAGCTGAATTTTCAAATTGGTATTTTGGGGTTCAATTTCAATTCCTTTCAAAAATTGCTTTTCCGCTTCATCTCGTTTGTTGATGATCGTATAAAAATTACCTAGCTTCATAAAACTTGCTGCATCATGAGGGGCAATTTTTGTTGCTTCGATATATTCACTTTCAGCCAATTCTTTTTTTCCGGACCGGAGATAAAATTCAGCAAGGGCAAAACGTCCGCGCAATGACTTATCATCAATCTTGACGGCAGCTTTGAGCATTTCTTCAGCGCTGGATAAATCCTTTTTGATAATGTAAAGATTGGCAAGATGAATATACGCTTCAAGTTTATTCTCTCCTTCAATCGCTTTTTTGCTCTCCGTGATCGCCTCATCCAGATTTTTGTCCAAAAGAGAAATGTTACTCAAAAGCATATGAGCCGAAGAATTTTTTGCGTCTTTGGCTAAAACAAATTCGGCCTGCTCTCTCGCCTTTTTGGTATCTTTGGACAGCAGATACAACCCACCTAACTGATTACGGGCTTCCAACATATCCGGATTTATTTCTACTGTCTTGATCAGAGAAGCATATCCTTCCCTCAGCAGCCCCATTTTCAAATAGGCCATTCCCAGCTTGTAATAAGCTTTCGAATGTTTCGGTTCCAACTGGATGATGGTTTTATATTCAATAACAGCTTCTTTAAGCTTATTTTCTGAAAAGTACGTCTCCCCTTTTTTCCAGTGACGTTCAATTTTTGACTCTTTAGAGCATCCGGAAAGCAAAATAAGAAAAGCGATAACTGATAAGATGCAAATTACACAATACATCCTTCTTTTTTCAGTATTCATACCGGTCATCTCCTCTAGGGGCTTGGATAAGTTGAAGTATCATGTTTTCTTTATAGCCACTCGTTATTTATTTTTCAAGAGATAAATAAATTTTGAATTGCAGCACCTTAAATGTTACTGAAGAAAAAGAGTAAATAAATATTTTCTTGCTGTCCTTAACAGCACACAAAAATATTTGAACAATCGCGGGGCAATATTAATTTCTAGTTACTCACATTTCTTTCATACAATAAGTTGGGTCTGCTTATTTTTATTTGCCAATTTATTTTAAAAGTGTTATTTGTATAACGTATAAATACAATCTCACAACAATGAGGTAATAAATTATGAAGAAAAGTCTGTTCGCTTTTTTATCGGTAGTTTGTGTATTTTGTTTTTTCCTCTATGCACAGGATGCTAGTGCAGAAAATCCTGCAAACAAAATACAAACATCGCACGCCGAAAGCGTGTCAACGCATGCCTCAAATAAAGGAATTGATGCTGCAAAGGCTCAAAACAATAAGAAAGTTGCAGGCGATATTGTTACGGAAATTGATAAATATGTTATCGGACCGGAAGATGTACTCCATATTTTTGTCTGGAAAGAAGAATTTCTTACCAAAACCGTTCCGGTGCGTATTGACGGCAAGATATCCCTTCCTCTTCTGGATGATATTCAGGCAGCCGGTTTAACGCCTTTGCAGTTGAAAGAGGAGTTAACCAAAAAACTGAGTGGCTTCGTGGATAACCCTACCGTAACCGTCACGGTAACAGAGGCAAACAGTTATAGAGTCTTTATTTCCGGAGAAGTCAAACAACCGGGAATTGTCCGCATCCGCAGTGAAGTTACCCTGGTTAACCTGATCATTATGGTTGGTGGTTTTACAGAATGGGCAAATAAAAGAAAAATTTTAATCTTAACGAAGGAAAACGGCAAAGAAAAAAGGGTTACGGCTAATTATAATAAAATAATTGATGGAGATATCCCGGATATTATTATCAAGCCCGGAGATACGGTGATTATTCCTTAACCTGGTTTCCAGCTTGGAATGTTTTAAAATTAGCACCCCCGATTGGAATTATTGACTCTCGGCATTATGAAAGGATTTATATGATGACTCATTACCGCACCATATTAGTTGTCATGATGTTTTTATGCATTCTGACAGCTCCCCATGTTTACGCAGCCGATATTCTCAAACAAATTCATCCCTATATTAGGGTGACAGGCGAATACAGTGACAATCTTAATTTGACCGCCGATAATCAAAAAAAGGATTTTTACACCACGATCACGCCCGGCATTAGATTCTCCAACATGGATGCCCAATCAGGCGTTAATCTGGACGCCTCAGCCGGTTATGTATTTTACAACCGATATGATGATCTCAATTACTTCACCGCCAATGTGAATCTTGAAGCCAGATATCTGACCAGTTCGCATTTTAATTTTTATTTAAGAAACGCCTTCATCCGCTCAGACGACCCGCGGGAAAGAGAATATTTTACAGTTACCCAAGATAATAAATTTGTGCTGGCGACTGAAACGCAACGGGCTGTGTTCTGGCGCAATGTGATTGAGCCGGTCGTCGAATACCAATTCGGTCCGGAGAACCGCATCGGCGTCAGGTATCGTAACAATTATTACCGTTCCGAAGATATCGCAAACAATGACAGCATTGAAAACTATATCGGTCCTTTTCTTACTTACTGGTTCAACCGGCAACACGGCATCTCTCTGGATTACGGATACACCAACGGCTATTTCGAATCGGATCCCGACCTCAACGGCCACAGAGTCGGCGGCGCCTATATGCTGCGTTTCACACCCAGGGCAACAGCCTCATTAAAGGGCGCCTATACCAAACAGACTTATACCGATGATCTGCTGGACTATGAAATCTATGAAACATCAGTCGGGCTATCCTACCAGTTCAGTCCGACATTATCAGCAGCGGCAGAAGTCGGCTATTACTGGATGGAACCCACAATCGGCTCGAAGCAAGATGGTGTCACCTTCAGGGTGGACATCACCCAGCTAGATGCGCGCACCACCTATCGGCTCAGCATGCAAGGCGGTTACACGCAGGATTTGTTCACCTCTCAAAATCTTGGCTTTCGAGAATATTACCGGGCAACCGGATCCATCACACATTTTCTGGACCGGAGATTATCCGTCGGTTGTACGGGCAGCGTGGAGCGCGCTGAATCGGAGCCAGACCGGCGGGATACCATATGGACTGCGGGCGCCAACATCACTTATCTACCCCTCCAGTGGTTACAAGTTTCGCTTGGTTATGCTTATCAACAAGACGATAGTAATTATGCGATAAATGAATATAAAGAGAACAGAGTCATGCTAAGTTTCACGGCAACTTACTGATAAGGGTCTCGGAAGCGCTTTAAGGAGCAGTTATTTATGATTAACCCTGAAAAAAAAATTACCTTTGATGAATATCTTGAAATCCTACGACGCAGAATGTGGTTCATCATTATTCCCTTTATACTCATTGTGGCCGGAGCATCACTTTACGCCATCATTGCTCCCCGGGAATATAAAGCATCAACCCTCGTTCTGGTATCGCCGCAAAGAGTTCCTGAAGATTTCGTACGCGCTACCGTTACCTCCAAAGTTGAGGAACGCTTGCAGTCGATAGCCCAGGAAGTCATGAGCCGTACCCGTCTGGAAAAAATAATCACGGAATTCAGATTATATGAAAAAGAGAGTAAAAGTCTTTCGAGGGAAGAAGTCGTTGAATTAATGCGCAAAAATATCAAGGTGGAATTGCCAACCAAAAAGGATGAAAAAGGGTTTTTCACCATCAGTTTTATCAGTCGAGATCCCAATACTGCGACGTCAGTCGCCAACCGGTTGTCTTCTTTATTTATCGAAGAAAATCTTAAAATCAGAGAACAACAAGCAACCGGAACGACTGAATTCCTGACAACCGAGTTGACACAGTCCAAAGCAAAGCTGGATCAGATGGAAGCAGCTGTTGCGCAGTACAAAAGTCGTTTCATGGGTGGGCTCCCCGAACAGAGAGATACCAACTTGAAAATTCTTGAGCAAATGCAGAATCAGCGTCAGCGTATCGAAGAAAGCCTCAGAGCCGCTGAGGATCGCAAGCTCTTTATCCAAAAACAAATCACGGACATGGAAAAGCCCGCAAGTGCAGCCGCTGCAGCCGGCATCGGGAAAGACAGTCCGTATTTGAACTCATCATTTTTAGCCGGCGATTCAGGCGGAACCTACGAAACCAAGAAGGACAAACTGAAAAGGGAACTTGAAGAACTGCGGGCAAAATATACAGACAATCATCCCGACGTCATTTCTATCAAGAAAAAATTAGCTTACCTAGAAAAGAATAAAGATTCTTATGGTAATGATGTAAAAAATGATCCTCGCTACAAAGAATTAAAAAATCAATTAATGACAACGTCGCTAGAAATAAAACGTCTCCGTAGTGAGAGTGCATCTTTTTCGTCTCAGATCAATAAATACCTGGGACGGATTGAACAGACTCCCGCAAGAGAGCAGGATATGGCCGCTCTGTTAAGAGAGTATGCAAGCACCAAAGCAGCTTATGAAACTCTGCTGAAAAAGAGCCAGGAAGCCCAGCAGGCCGAGAATCTTGAAAAACGACAGAAGGGGGAGCAGTTCAGGGTCATCGATCCCGCCAGAGTTCCCGAAGAACCCTTCACGCCAGATGTTCCAAAAATTTTACTCATCGGCCTAGTGGCCGGGCTGGCTGGAGGTTTCGCGCTGGCATTTATACGCGAACAATTGGACAGATCATTTTACGATGCAGCGGATGCGGAACTTTCACTCGGACTCAAAGTGCTGGCGACAATACCTAAAATTGAAGAAAAAGCATCATAAATTATGTATAAGAAATTTTTTGGTTTTAAAGAGAAACCCTTTGAAATAGCGCCGGATCCTGCCTTTGTATATTTGAGTGAAGTCCATCAGGAGGCCTTGGCTCATCTTCAATATGCAATTCAGGAAGGCAAGGGATTCAGCGTTATCACGGGGGAAGCAGGCACCGGGAAAACGACGCTTGTCCGCAAACTGCTAGGCAATATGGATGGCAATGTACAAACCTGTTATATTTTTAACCCGGTAATGAACCGCGTCGATTTTCTCAATTATATCTGTCATGATTTGGGCATTGACTCGGACGGCATCAAATCACTGGGCCAGAGCCTTACCGCACTTCACAATTATCTGCTTCAATGTTTCACGAACGATGAAAAGGTTTTTTTGATTATTGATGAAGCTCAAAGTTTAGAGTCGGATTTACTGCACGAGATCCGATTGCTGACCAATCTGGAAACTGCTAAATACAAACTGTTACATGTTATCCTTCTGGGGCAACCGGAATTAAACGTGACTCTTTCAGAGCCTCAGTTTCGTCCTCTCAAGCAGCGCATAGCCATTCGTTATCACCTGCGCCCCTTGACACTGAAAGAATCGAAAGAGTACATCATTTACCGATTAAAACGAGCGGGATCAAAAAACTTACGGATATTTGACGACGGCGCGATAAGGGAAATTTTCCGTTACTCGCAAGGGATTCCCCGCCTGATCAATATTGTCTGTGACAACGCATTACTGACGGGATTTTCACGGGAGCAAGCCCGTATTGGGGGAAATATCATTCAAAGTGTTATCCGTGATCTTGAAGTGAAAGAGACACCTCCGTGGAGTCTGAAGGTTAAGATAATTCTATATGTTGTTGTTATTTTGATTCTTTTAGTATGTGCTGCTTTTGGTTTGCTGTATTTTATTTCACCGGACTTATTTCATGAAACATTGAGGATGCGAAACTATGGGTAAAATGTTTGATGCTCTGCAAAAAGTGCAGCGCGAAAAATATGTAGAACCTGCAGATGAAGTTCAAAGCTCTGTGCCGGAGGACTCTGTTCTGGATGATAAACTGGTATCTGTTTTTGCTTCTTCATCCATGATAACCGAACAATTCAGAAGGCTGAGGACTCGTATTTTTAGACCCGGGATGGAAAACCCGCCCAGAATCATTATGGTCGCCAGTGCGATGCAAGGAGAAGGCAAAAGTTTCGTAGCTGTTAATTTAGCTAGCATTATCTCTCTTGAACTGCATAGCTATGCACTTTTGGTCGATTGCGATCTTAGAAACCCTTCTGTCACGCGCTGGTTCGGTCTGCAGGCAAAAAAGGGACTTTCCGACTATCTGATTGGAGAGGCTGAGATACAGGACCTTTTAATCAAGACCCCCATCGACAAACTGAGCATTCTTTCCGGTGGAAGCATTCAGGGCAATCCCGTTGAGCTGATCGGTTCCAACAAAATGAAAACTCTGTTTCAGGATTTAAAATCACGATATGATGATCGGTATATTATCATAGATTCCTCACCGATTTTAGCAACAACGGAGCCCAGCGTTTTAAACGAAATGGTTGACGGGATTATATTGGTTATCAAATCCGGTGAAACGCCCCGTGAAACCATTCAACAGGCCGTAAAATTGGTAGATAAAAATAAAATACTTGGCGTTGTACTAAACAACATGCAATTTAAAACGAAAGCATTGCTTCAACGATATTTTGGTTCTGATCGTCAGTACTACGATTACCGGCAAGCCCAATTGCATCCCGAACCGGGATTTTTGGGGAAATTATCCTTACTGGCTGGTGATATGAAAAAAATCCCGAAAAGAGTACGGGCATCAAAAAAGGATGACCTATAATATTTATTGTTCTTATAGATGTCTAATTTGAAGGGGGATAAGTGTCGATAATGGGTACCGTTATTGAAGATGATCCCATTTTTTTTGATCAGTCAAGTTTCCTTCAAATATTGCGGGTGGAAAAAATGCGAACGAAGCGGTCAAAGAAACCTTTCTTGCTTTTGCTGCTGGACGTTTCACACCTCATTGAAACTTCGCACGATATGAAATTAGTTGACAAAGTTAAAGAAGCATTAAACACATCTTTGAGAGAAGTTGATATCAGGGGTTGGTATCACCATAATAGAACCATCGGGGTGCTACTCACTGAAATGGCATCCATTGATGAAGCTTCCATTGACGCCATCACGCATAAAATTTATAATCGTTTTTGTCAAAAGCTGAATCCCAAATGGATTAACAAAATAGATATGTCTTATTTTATTCCTTGATTCATAATCAGTCGTACCAGGTTGCAATCAAAGCATTCTTGCTGACAGGGAGGAACAGCAAGCGGACAATCTGGCAAACCCTTTCAAAACTTGTAACCATAACTTCCAGTTACATATTACAAAAGCACGTCAACATGATGGTGAAATTTACATTATTTGATGAAAATAACCATTGATCTGACTCGCGCGGTTACTTGTTACTTATTGCCATAATAATTATAGATATTTGATTTCACAAGTTAATTTATGATTTTTAACGGATGGTATATAAATTGCAGAAACAAAGCGCATATAATGAACTATTGTATTGTATTACATGGTAGTGTAGAAGAGCTTTATTGCACGGTATAAAATTTTATGAATCTGCCAAAATTAAAAATGAAAAAAAACGCATCCATTCATCCTAAAAATTTATTGAAATTGATGGATCCTGTTAGAGAAGATGATCCCTCTTTTTTCAATAAGTTAGATTTCCATAATCTATTGCGGGTGGAAAGAATGCGAACTGAACGATCCAAGAAACCATTTCTTCTTTTGCTGCTGAATATTTCACGTCTCATTGATACCTCGCAAGACATAAAAGTGGTGGATAAAGTTAAAGAAGCATTAAAACCATCCCTCAGAGAAATCGATATCAGGGGTTGGTATAACAATCATAGAATCATTGGAGTGCTGTTTACCGAAATAGAATATATTGATGAAGCTTCTATTGATACGATCATCCATAAAATTTATGACCGTTTTCGTGCAAGGCTGAATCCCCATTGGATCAAGAAAATAGATATTTCCTACCATGTTTTCCCGGAGTCACAGCAGGGATTGCTGGCAGACGAACCTTTTAACATCAATCTCTACCCCGATCTTGTAAGAAAAGATTTTAGCAGAAAAATTTCTCTTTTTATGAAAAACAATTTATTTGATGTCCTGGGCAGCGCCATTGCCCTTTTGCTTTTTTCACCTATTTTTTTGATTATTGCCTTGGCCATCAAGGCCACTTCGCCCGGTCCTGTTTTCTTCCGGCAGGAACGTGTCGGATTAAATGGCAAAAAATTTCTTATGTATAAATTCAGATCCATGGCGGAAAACAATGATCCCCTCAAACACAAAGAATACGTCTCAAGGTTTATCAATCAGCAGAATGCGGCGGCAGTCGAACCGGGGATATTCAAATTGACGAATGATTCCCGCATCACACCGGTGGGTCGTTTTATACGCAAAACCAGTCTTGATGAACTTCCGCAATTTATAAACGTATTAAAAGGCGACATGTCTCTTGTTGGACCGCGTCCGCCTATTGCATACGAATGTGATCTGTATGATATTTGGCACCGCAGGCGTTTACTAGCCGCCAAACCCGGTATTACAGGACTGTGGCAAGTTATGGGCCGAAGCCGCACAACTTTTGATGAAATGGTCCGGCTTGACCTGAAGTATTTGCGGGAATGGAGTCTATGGCTGGATTTAAAAATTATTCTGATGACGCCCAAAGCCGTTATAAGTGGCCACGGGGCACTTTAACATTTTAACTTATTTTGTCATTTCCTATCTGTGGAAAGTATATTTTAAAGGAGTTCATTGTTTATGTTGCGCATGGGTGTAATCGGATATGGGTATTGGGGCCCGAATATCGTCAGAAATTTCAGCACGGCTGATGGGTCCGAAGTAAAAATGGTTTGCGATATGAATCAGCAAAGCCTCAAGAAAGTGAAAAAAAATTATCCACAAATCAATGTCACTGCTGATATTGATGAGTTGATTAAAAACCCGGAAGTTGATGCGATTGCGATTGCCACGCCTGTCTTTACCCACTATGATCTTGCTAAAAAAGCGCTTCAAGCAGGAAAGAGTGTTTTTCTGGAAAAACCTTTTACCTATACAATTGCCGAAGCAGAAGAACTGGTGGAACTGGCAGCGAAGAAAAATTTGAAACTCATGGTGGATCACACCTTTCTTTACACAGGAGCGGTGCGTAAAATTCGCCAATTGGTTGATGAAGGAGTCCTCGGCAATCTTTATTATTTCGACTCCGTCAGGATCAATCTGGGCTTATTACAACATGACGTAAACGTTGTCTGGGATCTTGCACCTCACGATATCTCCATTATGGATTACATCATTGATAAAAAACCACTGGCCGTTGTAGCAACAGGTGTCGGCCATTTTGGCCGCGGCCTGGAAGATGTCGCCTACCTTACTTTTTACTATAGCAATAACATCATAGCCCATATTAGCGTCAACTGGCTCTCACCGGTTAAACTCAGAACCACCCTGATTGGCGGAGAGAAAAAAATGCTGGTTTGGAACGATCTTGAACCGGATGAAAAAATTAGAATCTACGACAAAGGTGTTAAAGTAAGGACGAAGGAAGGACAATACAATCTGCTTGTTGATTACCGCTCGGGTGACGTGTGGGTGCCAAAGGTTCAACAAACTGAAGCACTCAAAGTAATGGCTGAAAAATTTGTTGACTACGTGAGAAATGGCGGAACAGTTGTCAATGACGGTATTGCCGGCTTGAACAACATTAAAATGTTGGTTGCAGCCAACAAGTCGCTGACTAATAAAGGTGAAATGGTTTATCTATGAGCCATGTATGCATAGCGGATGATGTCAAGCTCGGTAAAGATGTAAAACTCTCCAAGTTTATCAATCTTTATGGCTGCCGCATCGGCGACAACACAAAAATAGGCGCTTTTGTTGAGATTCAAAAGAATGTTTTTATCGGCAAGAACTGTAAAATATCAAGCCACACCTTCATCTGCGAGGGCGTAACGATTGAAGATAATGTTTTCATCGGGCACAACGTTGCCTTTATTAACGATTCATTTCCGCGAGCGACCACCGGAGATGGGAAGTTGCAGACCGAAGCCGATTGGAAAGTGGAGCCGACGCTGGTGAAAAAAGGCGCTTCTATTGGATCAGGATCAACCATTCTCGCTAATGTGACGATCGGCGAGAATGCAATCATCGGCGCCGGCAGTGTCGTCACAAAAAATGTACCGCCCGATACAATCGTCGCCGGCAATCCAGCAAAAACGCTAAGGAGAGTATAAGGCACAAGGACAAATTACTGTCCCCCGCTGGCGGGGGTGGCGTG
>ERZ795055.3454-NODE-3454-length-11548-cov-5.654659_pt1 | contig 11548 bp, 9 predicted proteins | sample MGYA00375139_ERZ795055 | MGnify/ENA primary metagenome ERZ795055 (study PRJEB30184, sample SAMN05720283) | anaerobic digester metagenome | isolation source: active sludge of municipal wastewater-treating anaerobic digesters | place: USA | collected 2015-01-23 ...
ACATACCGGCAATTATGCCGTCTGGGACGGAAAAAAGCTTAGCCTTAATACTCCTTCTTAACTTCCTGCATTTTCCTTAACCTTTACTGTAAGGGTATAATAGGAATAAGTATCATTGACTGATTCAAAATTATATTCCAGCCTGCTGCCTGATTTCTTCGCCATTTCAATAAGTCCGAGATTTCCGGTACTGTCTGATTCAGGGTCCTGATCGGTAAGTGCTTTTACAAACATCTCCTTAAGACCGTCACTGCTGAGATTATTTACAAAATCAATCTTCCCCTTCAGCTCTTCCACCCTGGATGTAAGAATGAGGTTTCCTGTTGTGAGATAATAAACATGATCGATAACACGTATCATGGCAACAGGTTTGCCAAATTTCTCTTCTTCATCCCTGCCGGGGCTGTTACCTTCAACATTATCAAGCAGTTCAACAAGAGTACTGAATACCCTTTTCCGTTGCATCCATTGAATATTTGTCTCTTCCGATAGCTTTGTCTCGGTAAATGAAATCACTTCCTTACCCACATCGTGCGAAAGATGTCCTGACCATATCAGATAGATGCTGTTATCAGCCATCAGCTCTTCAAGCTGCTTTATGCTTTTCCCGCTGTATTTTTCCTTTTTTTCAGGATTATGTGATCCGACTCCTCCCCTGTCAACAGTCTTGCTCAGTACATAATATGAACAATCGTTGTCAATCTGAATGAAATCATAATCGAGCCTGTTTCCCGTTTTCTTGGCCATTTCAATAAGTCCAAGGCCTGCTCCTCCCTTGTTGCTAAGCTCTGAATGGCTCAGCATCTGCCTGTACACGCCACGGATCTCTTCAGAAGCAAGATTGTTCACCTCGTCAAGCTTCTCCCTGAGACCGTCTATTTTTTCATTTGAAATAACATTTCCTGTTGATACACAGTAGCCGGCGCCTGTTTTTGAATATGCTACTACTGACATTCCTGCGTGCTGGACATCATCACTGTGCCTTGATACATTCTGAAGGCTTTCGAGGACAAACATGAACAGCCTTTTCCTTCCCAAATTGCCATATTCCGAATCTTTCATCTCATTCTCCAGAAGCATAAGCAATGGCACCGAATTTTCATTGGTAACAACACCCCTGTAAACGAACATGAGGTTTTCATTCATCATTTTATCGCGGATCAGACGCGTAAGGTCCATGAGTGTTGTCCCGTTTTAAATTCCGTTAAATATATTAAAAAAGCTTAACTTCAGCAAACAAGATGATTACTGCAGCCTGTTATAACTCAGTAATATAATTCTGTATTATGTTTCCTGTAGCCTTCTCCTTGAGCATTAGTTTTGTCTTTCCGTCAGGCATCACCTCTTTCTTAATAAGGAAATGATCCTTGTCAAAATCAATGAGTTCCACTCCTGATCTTATTCCTTCTTTTCCCCTCCAAATTTCAAGTTCCACATTTTCCCATCTTTTACTTGCAGCAGACTTGTAACATGCATCCATTATTGCATTTACAACATAGCCATCATAAAATGTTTCCCGGGGCTGCCTGTTGTTTTCGAGTGACTCAAGCATGTCTGTAAACATGTGAGGATAGCCGAGAGCATGAACCTCGTCTCCCACAGGGAAAAGCCATCCTGCATCAAGTTCAGTTTTTTCTGAAACATACTTGTCAGCGCTGCCTGTAGTGAACATTTCAAAACCTGTCCTAAGCCAGTGGTCGAGCCTCACTGTACCTTCAGTCCCCGAAACCTCATCCCTCAGGTCCATTCCACCCCTGAAATTCCAGCTCACTTCAATCTGCGAAACTGCTCCTGTTTCATATTTTACAAGGGCTATTGCATGATCTTCTGCTTCAATGGGCTTAACCTGTGTATCGGCCCAGCACATGACCTCAACAGGACGAATATCCTTACCTATAAAGCTCCTGCCGATCTCAATACAGTGACAACCCATGTCGACAAGGGCACCTCCTCCCGACTGTTTCTTATCCCAGAACCATGCGCTGTGAGGTCCCGAATGGGCTTCCCTCGATCTTGTCCATAGTATTCTTCCGCAAGATCCCCTGTTTACCATTTCAATAGCCTTGAGTGTCTTTGGCGTGTAAACAAGATCCTCGAGGTAACCATGAAAAACGCCTGCCTTCTCAACAGCTTCAAGTATCTCCCTGGCCTCAGCGGCATTCATTGCAAGCGGTTTTGTACACAGAACATTCTTGCCAGCCCTGCACGCCATGAGTATGGCTTCCCTGTGCAGGTAATTCGGTAATGCAACTATTACGAGATCCGTTTCCGTATCTTCGACAGCCTCCTTTATACTTGAAGTGTATTTGGGGATACTGTATTTTTCAGCAAATTCCCTTGCTGCCTGTTCCGGCACAGAGCAAACTGTATTTATGATGTCCTTCCTGCGGTGCGCATGAAGCGACATTGTATAAAATGTTCCGATGAGTCCGGTTCCGAGAAGAGAAATCTTTTTCATAATTTCAGAATTAATATTTTAAACTATTGATAATGTTGCATTTAAATTACTCCTGCAATGGCTGCATAAATGCATTTTCTTCTGATCAATATCCTCAACATAAGTGCTTGAACGCATCACACAGTCGGGAATATGACAATGAACAAGACCAAAGGTATGACCGAGCTCGTGTATCACTTCTTTCTTAAAACGCTCCATAACAAGATTCCCGTTTCCGGTCATCCCGTACCTGTCATTGCTCAGCCTGAAATATGATGCAATGCCTGTTCTGCCGTTAAGGTAAGCCTGTCCGAAGATATAAGTAAGGATGGGAATGAAGAGGTCTATGCTGAATAAACCAATTGTTTTTGTATTGTCTGATCCGAACAAAATGTCGATTTCTTTTAGCAGCTTTGTTCCGTTGTACTGCCTCCGTGTGGGATCAAAAAATTCTGAGATGTCTATAAACCCCTCACGTACAACAACAGGCAGTGAGAATTCCTTTCCTGCAGTATCAATAACACTTCTAAGGTATACCTCCTCGATGTACCCAACTGAGACGAGTGTTATGTTACGGAGATCCATAAACTCAGTCGGATGACTTTAGTCCGAATTTTGAGATTTTATTGTACAGAGTAACTCTGTCAATATCAAGTGCCTTGGCTGTTCTTGAAATGTTCCAGTTATACTTGTCCAGAATCTTCTGAATATGATCTTTCTCAAGGTCTTCCAGGCTTTCGACCGAATTGCTCATAATTGATTTTTCACCCGGAAGATCTTTCAGGTAGATCCTCTTCCCGTTTCCAACCACTATTGCACGCTCAATCATGTTTTCAAGTTCCCTGACATTACCAGGATACGTGAATTCCTCAAGCCTCTTCATGGCTGCCGGCTCAATTGTAGCAGGTGGCTTATTCATTGATGTGCAATATTTTACAATGAAATAATCAACAAGAAGAGGTATGTCTTCCTTCCTCTCTCTAAGTGGTGGTACATTGATATTCACCACGTTAAGCCTGTAATACAGATCCTCGCGGAACTCACCCTTTTCGACCAGGCTTTTAAGATCCCTGTTTGTAGCACAGATTACCCTGAAATCAGATGAGATCTCCTTGTTACCTCCAACCCTGGTGAATTTTTTTGATTCCAGCACCCTCAGCAGGTCAATCTGCATCTTTGTTGATATTGTTGCAATCTCATCAAGAAAGATTGTTCCATTATCGGCCATTTCGAATCTTCCCTTCCTGTTGTACATTGCTCCTGTGAAGGCTCCCTTTTCATGTCCGAAAAGCTCACTTTCAAGCAGGCTTTCAGTGAGAGCGCCGCAATGCACGCTCACAAGAGGGAAAAACCTTCGTGATGAATTTGCATGTATAGCCCTGGCAACCAATTCCTTGCCTGTACCACTCTCTCCTGTTATCACAACCGACGAATTTGACTGGGCGACATTTTCAATCTGCCGAAGCACCTTTTGCATTACCTCGCTGTTTCCTATCAGGTCTTCAACACTTTCAAGAGAAACAACCCTGTCCTTCAGGCTCTCATTCTCATCTGTAAGAATTATCTGCTTTGATGCATTTCTGATAAGGTGCGACAGATCATCAGGATCAAATGGTTTTGTGACATAGTCAAAAGCTCCGTCCTTCAGAGCCTGGACAGCTGTGTCAACCGTAGCAAAAGCGGTCATCATTATTACAATTGAATCAGCCTTAATAAGCTTTATCCTTTTAAGCATTTCAAGACCATCCATTCCAGGCATCTTGATATCAGCGAGGATTATATCAAAACTCACTGATTCAAGCATTTTAAGGGCAGTCATGGCACTTTCGGCGCACTCAACATGATAACCATCCTCGATGAACCAGTTATAAAGGGAATCACGTACTGATTCCTCGTCATCCACAATGAGTATAGATAGCTTTCTGGCCATATTATGATTTTTCTAAATTTTAATAAGAGGCAGGACTATAGATATTGTTGTCCCCTTGCCCAGTTCCGATTCGACGCCAATTTTGCCGTTGTGAGTCTTGACAATTCCATGAACTATAGCCAGTCCCAGGCCGATACCGCTGGTTTCTCTTTTTGTTGAGAAGAATGGTTCAAAGATATGCGGGATATCATCCGCAGGAATGCCGATTCCGTTATCACTAATGTCAATCTTTATATGATCATCATCGGGATTGCTTGTCCTTATTGATATTTCACCGTTTTCCTTCACAGCTTCAGAGGCATTTACAAGCATGGCAACACAGGCCTGTTTCAGCTGATTCGGACTACAGAAGACAAGGTCGGATTTAGCCCTGAATTCATTAATGAAACCAATATTTGCAATTTTTATCGGGTGAGTCATAAGGTCAAAAGTCTCCTGCAGGATCTTATGAACATGTTTTGATTCGAAATCTTCCTGTTCTTTTTTCGAAAATTCAAGCAGTCCCCTGACTATTTCACCACACCTCTTTGTTTCGCTCTCAATAAGTTTCAGATGCTTAAGGGCAGCTGCCTTTTTCTCGGGAGTCACTTCAGGATTGCTGAGCTGCTTCTGAATAAGTTTTGTATAAACAAGAATCCCTGATAAAGGATTGTTTATTTCATGCGCCACTGAAGAAGAAAGTTTGCCAAGTGACGCAATTCTCTCAATATGAATCAGTTCATTCTGTGCAGCTCCAAGTTCTTCCGACTTCTTCTGAACTTTGTATTCAAGCTGCTGCGACCAGTTCTGAAGTTCAATCTGGGCAGCCTGCAGATTATCGAGCATCTCGTTAAAAGCTGTCGATACCATTCGCATGTCATCAAGCTGATTTGGCTTGATCTCAAGTCTTGTATCCCTGTTTCCTCCTGCCACCGACTGGCTTGCTTTCAATATCTCAAAAAGCGGATTCTTGATCTTCTCCCTTGTGAAGAATATCAGGGTGATTATAAGCAGAATTGTTGTGACTGTTGCCAGGATGAAAAATTTTGTGGAAGATCTCTCCACTGTTTCATCAAGATCTGAAAGTGGCATCTTAATTATAAGCGAGCCAAGTACTTCATCATTCTCGCTGTGGTAATGGCAGGCGCTTGTATAACAGGAGCGTTCATTTAGAATAGGAGAGCGGATGAGCAGATGCCTGTGACCATTGTCATTTTCATTCATCGTACATTCACTCTTCATTTCAATAATCCTGTAAGCTTTTTCCTTCCTGGGAAACAGTATGCTCATATCCTGATGGCACATAAGGCAGTTTGGATTGCTGTGATCAGTCGAATCCTGAGGGAAAGAAGAATATACGAGACTGTCCCTGTCATCATACATGTTTACCTCATCAATGCCTGAAATAGTATTAATGATATCGAGGGTACTCTGAAGCTCGCTTTTGTCATTTTCGAGCATTGATTTGTAAAGAGAACCTTCAACTATTGAACCGATGTTATTCCCGTTCTGACGGATAACAGTATTAAGGTTCTGTTCGTAAACCGATCTGAAGATGATGCCGAAGAAGAAAAAAAGAATTATTGATGAAACAGTAATTATTATTACAACACGGCTGTAGATAGAAGACCGGAATCTAAGGTTATTCTTGAAGAAGGCCTTCAGGCTGCTACCATTATCTGTATTATTACCGGGCTGATCCATAAAAACTTCTGATACTGAAAATACTTCAGCTGCACATTAATTCTACAATATGCAGCAGAGCATGTTATTATATGCAAGATACAATAAATCCTGTCTTGAGGAAAGACAGGATTATGTTTTTTTGTCCTTTCAGTTCAGGAAAGATCGCTGAAAATCCTGCCATACTTCATCAGGCAGTTCGGCAAGTGGTCTGTCTATCAGTTCGCCTCCATCCTGCAGGGTGACAAATGAAGTTTCAGGCATGTAACTCTGCATTGATCTGGCAAGAAAATCCCTGAACTTTTCAAGTTCTTTCTTTGTCCAGGCTATTGCTTCTTCTGCCATGAAAAGGGAAGAAGTCTCAGCCTTCCAGTTACCCGGTTTTACCTTGTAAATCCATCCCTTGCCATAAGGATCCTCAGCCACTTCAGCCCGGCTTTCCGAAAGCATTTGATTTACGCCTGTAACAGTTCCTGAGACAGGGGAATATATCCTCAGCACTTTGCCATCATTTTCAGCCATTACAATAAGGTCTCCCTTCTTTATAACATCACCATCACTGTAAATGGGATTAAGCTTCAGATTTCCCGTGATATGCAGCAGAAAATCGTCTATTCCAAGTCTTGCTGTTCCGTTCTTTTCGAGAAAAGCCCAGGTATGGTTTTTGTTGAAGTAAAGGCCTTCAGGAATTCTGAGAACAGCCGCGGTAAGAACACCGGCAGATTTCTTCAGACTGCGTGCCAATGCTGATTTTCTGTTTATTGCCACCCAGAACGGGATTATGAGCAAAAGGAAGGCGATAATAATCAGGTATTCGATTCCCTTTGTCTCAAAGATGTTGGTGTAAGTGAATCCGTCCATATTGCTTAATTATTAAGTTAAATAATTGTTTATTTTTTCATTCTAATGCTGGTCCTTTGCCCATGACGGTGATTCCCTCAGGACAGGCATCCTGGTGATTATCCATCTGAAAATCCAGATCTCTGCAAATATAACTGTCAGTGTTACAATAAATTCCATCGCAGAAGGCACATATCTTACAGCTTCATCCCATTTGAAGCCTATCACAGTAACATTAAGCCTGTTTATTATAATGCCAAGCATTGTAACAATTGCAGCTATGCGCGCGACAAGTACTTTATTCCTCGTGTAGCTGTAATAGAACAGGACCATGGGGAATATTACAAATCCTATGATCTCTGTAAGATACCAGTAACCCATTGGTGAATTAATATAAGCCCATCTTTTGCCATGCACGAATGTTACAATCTGCAGGAAGAAGTAGGCGAACATTGCAACAGAACATATTTTTGACAAGCCGATAATTATGCTGTCATGTTCACTGTGATGCTTCTCAGGAATCTGGTCAGAAAAGACCTTGTGAGTTATTGATCCTTCAAATATGACCATTGACAGTCCGGCAAATATGCTTGATACAAAAAACTGTATAGGTATGAATTCGGAATACCAGAGAGGGTGTATTTTTTCCTTTGCCATGAGATACAGGGCTCCAAGTCCTGACTGGTGAAGTGTTGACAGTGTGATACCGAAGATCACAGCAGCCACAGTCATGCCCGACAGTATTTTCCTTGCCCTTCTTGCGCCAAGCCATTCAGCCACTGCAGGTGAAAACTCAATAAGCTGAGCAATCATATACAGAAGGAAGTGCCAGGCAACAAGGAAAAGAACTGAGCTTACCCCGAAGCTATTCCCGATAATCGGATTGATAACATTCCATGGCCTTCCCAGGTCGAGGAGCAGAGCACCGGCATAAAAAACGTAGGCCAGAAAACCGTTAAGCACAGTTACCCTGACAATTGAATTATATTTCTTCATGTTCAGGATGTAAACCATGAAAGTGAGTACATAAGCGCCACCGGCAAAGGCTACTCCTGTAACAACATCAAATCCGATCCATAAGCCCCAGGGAACTTCCTGTGTGAGGTTTGTAACCGATCCGAGACCTTTCCAGAATCTTACAACTATTATTACAAGGCCTGCGAGCATTACAGGCAGTGAAATAATGTTGAACGGAGTCAACCATTTTCCTTTTGGCTTTAGCTCCTTCAGGATGAATTGTATTATATTCTTCCCGTCATTGTCTCTTGCAATTGTGATATCAGTCCTGTCCATTTTCCTGGTCGTTTTTGTTATTGTCTTTCGTTCCTTCTCTTATTCCCAGCAAAATAGCCGGCCACAATATAAAGATTGTCGGTACGCTGTACAGAAATCCCTTTGTAAGTTCAGGGTACGACTTTGACTGGATATTTGTTTTCATACCCAGTTTCTCAAAGGGAACTGCTGAAAGATACAGCCATCCGGTACCACCTGCCTCATGTTCCCCGTAAATATGATCGACATATACACCGGGATTTTCGATTATGCGTTTGCGTGCTTCTTTTATCAGTTCTCTTCTGCTGCCATACATCAGTGCGTCGGCAGGGCAGTTTGCCACACAGGCAGGCTTTTCACCCTTTTGTGTGCGATCATTGCACATTGTACATTTTTCGATCTTCGGATTATAGCTGTGATATTCAAACTTTGGCATGTCGAAAGGGCATGATACCATACAGTATCTGCAGCCCATGCACTTGTTGCCTCTCCATATCACCGCTCCTACATGAGTCTTGTGCATAGCCTGTGTGAGGCAGGCGGCAGCACAGGCAGGCTCGTTGCAGTGCATGCATTGTGTTTTTACATAAACCTCACCGTTTTCAGTCTGAACTGCATTTATCACAGTACGGTACTTGTCGGTTGTCTTCCTTACCTTGCCTGCTTCAGGCGTATCTTCCGGGGGAGTCTGTCCATTTGCTTCGGCACATGAAACCTCGCAGGTCTGGCATCCAACACAACGTGTTGAATCATAGAGCACTCCATAAAACTCTGTATCGCTTTTTGCCTCACTGCCATACACTTTCTCCTTACCCGCGGCAAGTGTAAGTCCGGTCAGACCAAGGGCTTTTAAGAAACTTCTTCTTCCTGTGGACATATATTTTACTTTTTAAAATAATTCATAGAACCATATCTGCCTCGAAGGATCTATATACTTCATCTGAAAGTCCTCCCATACTTCAGGACCCATCCCGGAGAGGAGTCCGTCACGGAATTCACCTCCGTCCTGCAGCACAACATTGCCGGGAGTCAGTTCATGAGCTGCAAGCGCAGCCGCAAGGAAATCCTTAAGCCTTGTGAATTCCTGGCCAAGATACTGACGGTATTTGTCAGCATAGAAAAGCAGCTGGTTTTCACGAACCCAGTTTGAAGGTTCAATCCTGTATATCCATCCATCGTTATAAGGTGAAGCATTAATAAGCCCTGTATTTGTTTCAAGAAGTGAATTGCACTCAGTTATTGTTCCTGATACGGGGGCGTAAATGTCGAGATGTTTTCCGTTCTGCATAATTGAAAGAATCTGCTCCCCCTTCTGTACAAGTGTTCCTTTTTTCTTCATCCTTACCCTGGTAATAGTACCAGTAACATGCTGAAGGAAATCATCAATTCCCACCTTGACAATCCCGTCCTGCTCCATGAATGCCCAGGTATGAGCCTTGTCAAAATAAACTCCCTTCGGAACAATTATGCCTGCTTCGGAAAACACCTTATCAGATTCCGGGAGAGGCTTGTAACCAGCTTTTTTATAGTTCTTTACATATCTAATTATAAGATCAGCCAGCAGTATAAGAACAAGAACTCCGGCAGCAAGTATCATTAATACAACGAAAGGCGATTTTGTCTCCTGTGATGCAGATGTATATATCCTGGCTTCATAAAGCTGATCGACTGCCTTCTGACGTTCAGCAAGAAGAAGATCGCTGTAACCGTTTTCAAACAACAGCTTCTGTCCGTCTGTCAGAACCCATCTCAGGAAGGCCTTTGCAGCCTCACTCTCAGGCTGTTCAATTCCTGCGGCATAGATACCTGTGCTCAGCGTGTGGGGATATTTACCTATCCATACACCACGCAAGAACAGTCCAAGTCCCGAATAAATGTTTTCAACCTGATCAAGAACAGAGTTATTGTTCCTGTCAATCGGAACAATAGCAAGATTACTTTTCATAAGCTGCTTTTCAAGGTCAGCCACAGTGGCCAGATTGCAGAAACTTACTGCAAGAGCGTCATTAGTAATTGCAGTTAAAAGAGAAGCTGCATCCGGAACCATAGTTCCTGTTTTAATAAGATCAGTCCCGCCCAGGAAAGCAGCGACAGGTTTTTCAATGCTGCTTTCTTTCATGTAGTAAAAATGAAAACTTGTTCTGACTCCCTCTTCTGATCCGGAAGTTATCTGTTCACCTTTAAGTATTGCCCTGAATTTCTCTGCTGATATACCTGATTTCATAATATCATTTAAAGCCGGATTCCTTGTATTCATAACAGGTACGATAACATCGCGGCCAACAAGTGTATGCCAGCCAGCGACTGCCGGATTTAATTCATTATCTGATGAAGTAACAAAGCCCAGCATTCCTCTGCTTATTTGCTCATCCAGTGTCTGTTTTCCGTCAGGCATAATAACACTAACCTTAACTGACTGGTTTGAACTGCTGTAAGCTTCAGCCCAGGATTCAGCAAGAGAAAATGCTGTGGGAGAAGCTGTAATCCTTAAGGTGTCTTTTGAAGGAGCCTTTGCACTCATCATTATACTGCTGATGAGGCAGAAACTGATTAAGGAGACGATTAATTTTTTCATAGCCTGAATATTTTGATTGTTTTTGCTCTTTTTAAGCTGTATATAAAAACTCAACACCATATAACCAAGTATGATGCCAAAGAGAAAAACAAGCTGTATATATCTGTTTTTCTGCTATTTACAAAATCATTTTCAGGCTATTAAAATGATCATTGTGTTGAATATTTAAACAGTGTTATAAACCCGGCTGCTATATCTGCTGCCAGATCAGGCTCTTAATGATTTTGTTGTATTTTTCAACACCTGCTTATATTTTCAACACGGCCTTTATTTTTAGCAGGTTTGCGATGGAAAGATATCAGCCGGCCCAGCCTTCTTTGTCAAGATTTCTGTAATTAATAGCTTCTGAAATATGTTCGGCTCTTATATGTTCTGCTTCATCCAGATCTGCTATTGTTCTAGCCACTTTTAAGATCCTGTCATAGGCACGTGCGGATAGCCCTCTCACCTCCATTGCCGTTTTAAGCAGGCGTCCTCCGGCTTCATCGAGCTGGCAGTATTTACGTTGCATGGAGCTTGTCATCTGTGAATTGGAATATACTCCTTTGACACCATCAAATCTGATTGCCTGAATATTGCGGGCCTTTACGACTCGCTCACGAACTGACGAAGAGCGTTCAGCACGGACTGTATTTGAAAGCTTATCATAGTTTACCGGAACAACCTCAATATGGATGTCTATCCTGTCGAGCAGTGGTCCGGATATCCTGTTAAGGTACTTCTGCACCATCCCTGCAGAGCATAAGCATTCCTTCTCGGGATGGTTATGAAAACCGCACGGACAGGGATTCATTGAAGCTACGAGCATAAAGCTTGCCGGATAGTCCACAGT
>ERZ795055.3459-NODE-3459-length-11539-cov-4.870515_pt1 | contig 11539 bp, 8 predicted proteins | sample MGYA00375139_ERZ795055 | MGnify/ENA primary metagenome ERZ795055 (study PRJEB30184, sample SAMN05720283) | anaerobic digester metagenome | isolation source: active sludge of municipal wastewater-treating anaerobic digesters | place: USA | collected 2015-01-23 ...
ATTAGACTTGGGTTGTTTGGGCTTCTCTTCAAGGCTAACAACCTTACCTTGCTTGTCGAACTCCACCACGCCGTAGCGCTCGGGGTCGCGGACATAGTAACCAAACACCAAGCCGCCGTGACTCAACGTCGCAGCCTGCTGCAAGGTCTCGGACATGCCATGACCGTAGAATAGGTTGTCCCCTAGCACCAAGCAGACACTATCGTTGCCGATGAACGTCTCGCCAATAATAAAGGCCTGCGCGAGCCCCTCCGGCTTGGGCTGCACCGCATAGCTCAGCTTGATGCCCCAGGCGCTGCCATCCCCCAGCAGCGCCTCGAAACGCGGCACGTCTTGAGGGGTTGAGATGATGAGGATGTCCCGAATTCCCGCCAACATCAGCGTTGTCAGCGGGTAGTAAATCATCGGCTTGTCGTACACCGGCATCAACTGCTTCGAGACCGCCAGTGTCAGCGGATGCAATCGTGTGCCGGCACCGCCCGCCAGAATCATGCCCTTCATGAGTAACCTCCATAAACCAGAGGCGTTTTAGACCGAAAGGGGACGCCGCGGAAAGCCCCTGACGCCATTCCAGTGGCGGCAACGGCGGCGATGCCCATCGTAGGACGAGGGGGAATGGTAATGGTAGGACCCGCCCGGCGGTGTTCGCCGTCGACCCAAGCTTCCATTACCAGGCTCGTTCGAGAGTTGTTTTGACGGCGTGCGCCGGGTTGCCACCATTGTGCGCGCGCGGTACCGAATTTACTTCGAAGAGTCCACGCCCCAAAACGACATCACGCCCTTGAACCAGGCTTCTTGGGCCTGACGCGCACCTGCGAACGGATCGAAGGCGGTGGTCGGGGTGGCCTTTTCCCAATCGGGTTCGCGGGCCTGTAGATGCAACGCCACGGTGCGCTTGAGAGCTGGGTCGGCGTTGGCGAGCGTCGCCACCGCTTCGGCCAAGATGCCATACGCCCCTTCGGCGCTGGCCTGCTTAAACACCCCAGCCGCAAACAACTTCTCGGGAGAACGAATGCCCCACGACATGGCTGCCAGCTCCACCATGCTGCGGGTGTAGGCAGCGCCGGTTTCGGAAAGTTCGCGGGCATCGAGAGCGACGCGCAGCTCCTGCAATTGGCGCTCGGCGCGATCGGGTGTCAATGTCCCCTGGCACAGTGCCTCGTACAACTTGGTGGTCGAAATGCCATAGGTGCGAGCGGTTTTCATCGCGTCGAACAGCAAGCTCGCCAAAGCTTTGGGATCGGTCGTGGCCTCAGTCATGGTTCCTCCAACCGGAAAGGGGACGTGGGGCACCATGCCCAAGCGCGCCCACGTCGTCAATTCAATTTTGCAGCGCAACATGGGTCGCCCCACCACGAATGCCTGGCCGGTTTCTTTGTGGAAATTCATTTCAGCGCCATGCTCGGCGTGAAAGGACGTAAGCGGTGACGCCTAGTAACGCTTCACGTATTGCCCGCGAGCTGCCTGCCCAAGACGCTGATTCTTGGGTGCTAGGACTCGGCAAGGTCTTCAAACGCGTAGCGCTGTTTCGCCTGCAAGGCACCGACGCCAAATTGTGCGCCGCGCATGGCATCGGTTTGCCGCCGCTCGGCACGACGTTGTCGTTGCTCGATCCTTCACCGCTGCGCTGGGCCGTCGAGGCCGCCTCCCCGATCGTGGGGGCAGGCGCTGCCCCTGGCGGCGGCGTCATTGCCTTGGCGTTGGGCGTCACCGCGCCGCGCGCCTACGCGATTATCCCGATGGTCGTGAATGGCCGGCTGGACGCGCTGGCTTACGTCGACCAAACCCGCGAACCTTTGCCCTTGTCCGCCGCGGCCGAGCTGTTTGCCTTTGCCGATCGCGTGCTCAAGGGCCCGGTGGCAACACAACCAGCCAACGTGGTGCGCTTGGGCTGCCGCTCCACGGCCCGGCGCCGCCTACGCGCGTTACGGTGCCCCACACTGTTGCCTGCCACGCTGTCACGCACATCGGAGCTGCCCACAGAGCCCCCAAGCGTGGCGCCCATCACACCGTCAACACCGCCCACCCCGCAAAGCCCGCCGCCCGCAGCTCAATCGCCAACTCTGCCCCCGCCATTGCCACGCCGATTTGTGGCGATCACCCCCGAATCCCTGGAGCCAGCCCCCACGTCAGCGCCCGTACCGGCTGCGCCCCCCATCGCCGCAGCGGCCGCGCAAGATGCGTTGGTAAAAGCAGTGCTAGACGACGTGGCCAAAGAGATCCACGCCGAAGACGATCCGGTCTGGGTCCGCCGCGTCAAACGCACATTACTGACCACCGCGCGCTACGCCGCCGCTATCCTTTTGGGTACGCTCGTGGCGGGTGCCGCTGCGCTGTGGCCCATGGCACCGCCTGCCGACAGCGAGCCTGGCGACATCACGGTGCAAATCCCCAAGAACGTCGGCCTGCCACAAATCGCCGTACAACTGTACGACCAACATCTCATCAAAAATCCCACGGTATTTGCCTGGTTGGCTCGTCTGTCGGGCGCCGATCGCGAATTGAAGGCGGGGGTCTACCGCTTGCCCACAGGCGAATGGGCTTGGAGCGTGCTTGCCGAGCTGTACCACGGCCAAGTTCACACCCGCACCATCACCTTCCCAGAAGGGCTGACGCTCACCGATGTGGCGGGCCTGCTGGAAGCGCACGGCCTAGCTCGCGCCACCGATATTCTACGCGAGGCGAACGACCCGGCTCTACTGACACGCCTGGGAGTCCCTGGTACCAGCTTGGAAGGCTTCTTGTTCCCCGAAAGCTATACGTTGTCGTTGGGCTTGTCGGCCGCCGAGATCCTCACGGTGATGCACCAGGAGTTCCGCACCCGCTTAGGCGCCCTACCCGGTGCCAATACGCTGTCTCCTGAGTTGCTCTTGGCCAAGGTCACGCTCGCCTCCATCGTCGAACGCGAGGTGCGCAATCCGGAGGAGCTGGCGCGCGTGGCAGGTGTGTTCCACAACCGCCTGAATCAGGGGATGCGACTCGAATCGTGCGCCACAGTGCAGTACATCCTAGGCAAACCCAAGGCCCGTCTGACGCTGCAAGATGTGCGCATCGATTCCCCCTACAACACCTATTTGCATGAAGGCTTGCCCCCCGGCCCCATTGCCAACCCTGGCATCAAATCGTTGGCCGCCGTGATGGCACCCGAGCAGCACGACTATCTGTTCTTCTTCGCGCGCCCCGACGGCTCGCGCACCCACATCTTTTCTAAGAGCTTTGCTGAACACCAAAAGCTGCAGAAACTCCAGACTCAGGAAAAGAAGTAGCGTGTCATGCGCCTACTCATCTCCGCGGCCATCGGTATTCTTGTCTATGTCATCTGGTACGGTGTCACGACCGGTCAGTACTGCTCGGCCATGTGGTTTGGCAGCGCGCCACCGGTGATCATCTTTATCGCGGCTGCCACGTGCTATCGCTTGTTGGGCCAACGGCAACGTCGGTCGTAGCCTCGGGATGGCTGCTCCAGTAACACGCTGATATTCCTACTGTTTTCAAGCAAGCAGTAATACCTGCGATGGCCTCAGGCCAGCCGTTAAGCGAAGCACCACTGGCGAAGTTGTGCTGCCCCGGAACAGAGCGCCCAAGTGATGGGTTGTAGCAACATGACAAGGCGCCGATGCGACTAACCATCAAACTCACGTTGGCGATCACTGCCGCAATCGTTGTGGTGATGGTAGGGCTTGCTGGCGTGGCTTACCACCTGTTGGACGACGTCATGATCGCCGACATGGTGCAAGACGACTGGCTCATCGGCCGAGCGATGGCCGCCGCCGAGGAACAAAACTGGGAGGATGCCACCAAGGCGCAGCAGTTGTTGGCCGAGATCAACCAGCACGCTCCCAACCTGGAGGTGCGGTTGGTAAACCTGCGGGCCAAGCCCAATGACAGCACCTTCCCCACGCTGGCGCTGGGCGATTTGGCCACGTTTCATGATGACGAGACCTCGCGGCACTTGGCCGTCCAGCAAGGGGGGTACCTCTACCTTTACGTACCGCTGCACGTGGACCCAACGGGGACCACCGCGCTAGAGCTACGTGAATCGTTGGCCGATCGCGATGTCTATCGCCACACGACGCTGCTGACGCTGGCTGGCACCGCCGTGCTGATGACGTTGCTATCGATGTTGGCCGCCTTTGGCGTCGGTACGCGCCTGATTGGCCGGCCGATCCCGGCCCTGGTGAACTTCGCCGCCGCCATTGGTGCGGGTGAAACTGACCGGCGCATCGTCTTGCGCCAACGCGACGAAATTGGCGTGCTGGCGAACGCGATGAACACGATGGCCGAGCAGATCGCCAACGCTAAAACCCAGCTCGTCGCCGAAGCGATGGCGCGCGTCTCCATGGTGGAGCAACTCCGGCACGCCGACCGCTTGAAAACAGTCGGCACATTGGCTTCCGGCTTAGCCCACGAAATTGGCACGCCGCTCAACGTGATTGGTGGGCGTGCGAAATGGTTGCTCAACGACTTCCCCGACGATCCGCGCGTCCAAGAGAGCGCGCGCATCATTGACGAGCAGGCGTCTCGGATCAATCGCCTGATTCGGCAGGTGTTGGACTTCGCGCGCCGCCACCCGTCGGAAAAGGGCCCCACTGAGGTGCGTCAGCTGCTCACGCAAGCCGAGCACTTGCTCACAAGCTTCGCCACCAAAGGTTCTGCAACGCTTAAGATCATCGCCCCCGATGCACCGCTGTTCGCCTGGGTGAATCGCGACCAAATCACCCAGGTGTTAACCAACCTCATCATGAACGCCGTACAGGCCATGCCCCACGGTGGCCGCATTCAAATCGGCGCGCGACCGTTGCGTGTCACGCCACCGCTCGATCTGGGCGGCAGCATCGGCGATTACATCGAGATCGCTGTTGAAGATGAAGGGGTTGGCATCGACCCTCTGCAGCTGCAGCGCATCTTTGAGCCTTTCTTCACCACCAAAGATGTCGGGCTCGGCACCGGCCTCGGCCTGTCGATCGCCTACAGCATCCTGCGCGAAAACGACGGTTGGTTTGTAGTCACAAGCGTGCTCGGCCAAGGCAGCCGCTTCGCCTTCTTTGTACCTGCCACACCTACACCAAGGAGCTCCCATCTATGAATCCGCATCCCACCGAGCCATTCACCGCTAACTCGCAAGCCGACACCCCGTCTCCCGCCCAGGACGCACAGCCGCGCCATCTCTTGCTCATCGAAGATGATGCCGAGTTTCGCAAGCTGGTCGGCGCGCACCTGCGCCGTGCCGGTTTCGTCGTCACCGAATGCGCGAGCGGCTACGCCTTCGTCTCTGGCTTAAATACTTTCACGAACTCGCCGCGCCCAGTGGACTTGATCATCTCAGACGTGCGCGTGCCCGGGCTCACTGGCCTGGAGATCGTCGAAGGGCTACGTGCACTGCAGATCGATGTGCCGGTGATCTTCATGACCGCGTATGGCGATGCGTCGACGCATCAACAGGCTCAAGCGCTCAAAGCCATCGGCACCTTCGACAAGCCGTTCGACATCGAAGACCTGGTGACCGCCGTACAGATGCTGTTATGCCCAGCCGCTGGTCCCCCGAGAAGCGCGCGCCCTTGACGAACGCGGCGCAAACGTTCACAAGGTCCCGACCTTGACGTGAGGGGACCATGAAATACCGTGTTTGCCGTGGTTTTGCCGTGGCCATCGCTGGCCTCTGCGTGGCTTGTAACCAGTCTAATCTAAGAAATGCGCCCCAGAGCGATGACAACAGCGGCGCCGACACGACGCTGGTACATGGAGACAGCGACGTACCCTTACCCTTAGGCGATGGCCAACAGCAGGCCGGCGATAGCGAGGTCAATGGCGACCTCGATCAAGGTGGTGACAACAACTTGCCGCCGGGCGATGGTTCGGGGTGCGGTATCACCATCGCACACACGGTGCCACCCTACCTGACGCTGGAAACTCCGCTGTTGCGCGCCACCATCGCTGGCAGCGACAACGCCACGCTGTACTACCGCTTGGCCAACCCCGGCACAGACTTCGCCGCGATCACGATGACCCACACCGGCCAGCAATTCACCGCCGACCTGAGTGACGCCACCTTGTCGTATGCCGGCATCTACTACTACTTCCAGGTCGCAAACGGCGACTGCACCACAACGAGCCCGGTCAACAACCCCAGCACCGTCCCCTACTTCGTGGACATCGTTGGAGGCATGCAGCTAACCCACGACGTAGAAATGCACTATTACCGCCCGAGTGTGTTCGGTGACACCGTGGTTTACTCGATGTTCGATGGCGACGAGAAGAAAGACAAGAGCTTCGCGTTTGACCTGAACACGCTAGAAGTCACCCAACTAACCGATGGCATGACCTCACGTTCGGCGGCCGGCATTGTCGAAGGGCGTGTGGTGTTCGAGAATATTCGTTTCTTGTCCGATGATGACGCCACGCGTGACCTCTACATGGCCAACAGCATCGGCGGCGAACAGCTGCGGATAACCCCGCGCGACACCGACGAATACCTCGCAGACTTTTTTGGCTCGATGATTGTCTGGCGGGATGATCGCAATGGCGATGGCCTCAGCATCAACGGCGACATCTTTGGGTTCGATCTCGGCCCAGATGGCGTCGCTGGCACTGCAGACGATGTCGGCGAATTCACGATATCGACCGATAGCCACGAAGAGTCAGCACCCAGCCTTTGGGTCGACCGTTTGACAGGGCGCGCTCGTGTGGTGTGGCATCGCAACAGCGAAGCCGCGAGCTTCGATGGCGATATCTACCTTTATGACTCCGGCCCCGATGCCCGGTTTGGCACCGCCGACGATTTGGGTCCAATCCAAATCACCACCGATCCAGATGACCAAGAATCACCCGTGGTGTTCGACACCCGCATCGTTTGGCGCGATGACCGGGGCACGGGTTGGGACATCTATTATTACGACCTGGGCGCCGATGGCCTGTTCGGCACCCACGACGACAGCGGCGAACAACGCCTCGATGTGCCGACCTCTGAGGCCGACAACCTCGCGATCTGGGGTGACCGACTGGTTTGGGATGACTACCTGAACGGCACCTACGACGTGCACCTGTACGATTTCGCGACCGAAATCGAAACGCTCATCACCAGCATTCCGATGGCGCAAATCTACGCTGACATTCACGAAAAAACGCTTGTTTGGGAAGACGCACGCGACAACGACGAGAAGGATGACATCTACGTCTATCGTCTGCCGTAGCGCCTTCGCCACGAAACAGTAGCCAACCCGCCCATTCTTCCTTACTTTGTCGCGATGCCTTTGCAAAAACTTAGCCCCGAAGCCCGCACCGAGCTGATTCGCCGGCTGAAGGCGCACTACCAAGGCGCCAAGGTCGAGCTCGACCACGCCGATGCCTTTCAACTGCTGGCCGCCACCATCCTGTCGGCGCAATGCACCGATGAGCGCGTTAACCAGGTCACGCCCGCGTTGTTCGCCAAGTACCCAACGCCGCAAACGATGGCCCAGGCCCCTATCAGCGATCTGGAAACGCTCATCCACTCCACCGGCTTCTTCCGCAACAAGGCCAAGTCATTGTTGGGGATGAGCCAGGCGCTGGTGAGCCGGTTTGGCAACCAGGTGCCGCGCACGATGGAGGAACTCCTGACGCTGCCGGGCGTGGCTCGAAAAACTGCAAACGTGGTATTGGGAAGCGTGTGGGGAATCGCCGTCGGTGTGGTGGTCGACACCCACGTGATGCGTTTGTCGCAGCTATTGGGGCTATCACAAAACGACGACCCAAAACGCATCGAGCAAGATCTGATGGCCATCCTGCCGCAAGCGGATTGGATCTTTGTCGGGCACGCGTTGATTCTGCACGGCCGCCGGGTGTGCATCGCGCGGCGCCCACAATGCAACAGCTGCTTCCTCGCCGACCTCTGTCCGAGCGCTGGTGCCAACGCCAGCCCGCAGCCTACGCAGAGGGCCCACACGCCCAACCGTGCGAGCGGCAAGCGGCGTAGCGCACGTCAACCGTGACGCGACAACTCCTGCCCGGCGTCTTCCATCAACTGCCCGGCCTCGGTTAACAGGCGATTGGCCTCGTCGCGGGCTGCGTCATCCGGTTTGCGCGCCGCCGCCAAAGTCTTGCGCAGGCCTTGCGAAAACGCCCCGAGCGCTTTCTGCAACTTCTCCTGCTCGGCGCGCTCGCGCGGTGGCAGCGGTTGCGTGAGCTTCACGCGCAGCGTGGCGCGCGCCTGGTTCACCACGGTGGTGAGCAGATCGAACGTCTGCAGCTGCAACTGATTCACGTTCGCGGCAAAACCGCGCGCTAACACGTCGGGGTCAGCGCCGCGCTCAGCCCCCCGCGCGAGCTCCAACAGCGCTTGGTCGAGCCGTTGACGCAAGGTCTTCAGGCGCGGATTGCCCGTTTGATGAAACGCATCTACGACACGACGCAGATAGTGGAGCTGACCCTCGGGATCGCCGCTCGCGGGCGGTGTGCCAAGGCCGGCAAACGGATTGCTCGCGGACGCAGTCATCGGCCTACGTAGCAGGAATCGCCGCAAGCGCCGGAGGCACGACGACCTCCTTGCCGTTCCCTGCCTCGGAGCTACCGTCGTACACCACCGGCGCTGGCTTCATGCCATCTAACGTGGCCACCACCTGGCGCGCCTGGAGGCTGTCAGGGCTCGACGACAATTGCAGCGCCAACGCGAAGAGATCGAGGCCTTTGCGCAGCTGCAACCCGTTTTGCGAGGCCATCTGCGCGTGGTTTTGGTTGTTCACGAAGGTCTGCAGCTGCTCGGACGTCGGCAGGTACAACCACGTGCCTGCGGCAGGCACCGCGTCAGCGGCCAAACCGTTGTAAGCGCGCACCGCGGCCAACGTGGTCGACGCGTCGATCGCAGGGGTGGCCAACATCGCAGCATGCGTCGCCAGGTCGTTGGGCTGAGCCACGGCCACGAACCGCCCGGGGGTCGGCTGCGCCGTCGGCGCCAGTGCGGCCACGTCACGCAACCCGTACGCGGCCAAGGCCCCTTCTTTGAGCACGGCTTGCGGCAACGTCTTGCCGAACAGCTCGGCCAGCTCGCTGGCTCGTTGCTTGTCGGGCTCGCTGGCGCTGGCCGGAAGCTGCGCCAAGCGGCGTTGTTCAGCGATCAAGACCTCAAAGTTTTGGCTGAAGAAATCATCTTGGCTCGCGCGCGACGGCGAACGTAGGCCGTCTTGCACCGCAGTGAGCGCGTCGCGATACGGTTTGTCGAGCATCGCCTCGGCGGCGACCTCGCCGCCTGCACCGAACGGCGCCTTGGCACTAACGTTGGTGGCCGGTGGATTCTGGGGCGCCACAGCCCCCTCCGAGGGCGTGCGCAGCATTCCCAAGAGCCCGCCAAAGGCGCCCAACCCGGGCACGAACATGCCGCCCAAGTAGAGCAGCGTACTGCCCACGCCCACCATGTCTGGTGGCTTCTTCTCGCTCATCCAGCGCTCGACCAGGTTGGTGAGCGACAGCAAGCCGGCCACCACGCTGACCACGGTGCCGATCCCCGGGATCGACGCCAAGATCGCCAGCACGCCTTGGAAGATTTGGTTTTTGAACAACTTGTCGAGCACACCAAAGATCTTGGTGAGCTTGTCTTCGCCGATTGCCGTCGCCTGCGTGGCCCCCGCAGACATCGCTTGCAGTTGCACCCCAGACTTGGCAGCACCAGCTTCGGCCGGCGCCGGGGCCAACGCACTGGTCGCAGAGGTGTTGAGGACAGGCGTTTGCGCGGTGGGTAGCGGCGTCGCGCGAGCGCGCACGACAGTGTCCTCGTCGGGCAGACCTCTGATCTGCTTGGACACAATCTTGGCGTCGACCTCGGGCGCAGCGGACGTTGCCGGTCGGGGCGCAAGGGTACTAACCGAGGTAATTGCCGTGCCATCGATAGGCTTCACCATGGCGGCTCCTGCGTCTTGCCTATTGTGCAGCTTATTCTAGTGCAAGCGCTTCCCCACTTTGCCTGACGGCGATCCGAATGTCCACCGAACAGTCGCCAAGCACCCTCTCGTCAGCCGTCGAAATGTTGTGCTACGTTGCTTGTCGTCGTTTGATGTTCGGGAGCAATAAATAAGATGGGCAAAATTGAAAGTCCTGGCAGTTCGAGCACCGCTCTCCCCGTAACAAAAGCGTCGCCCGTAGCCCCACCCCAAGAGAGCACCGAGCCCACCACGCCATTGGCTGCGCCTCATCGCAGCGCAGATGGCGTCGACCCTGCCCCGGCGCCAACCTCCCCGACAAACGCCACCCCAAAAACCCTCAATCTGGAATTGCCCCGCTCCCGAGCCCTCGGCGTTAGCACAGGCGCAAGCCTCCCCAATTCCATCTTAAACCCTATGGGCGTAGGCAATGTCACCGGGAGCGCGTCGGTTTGGGACAACCTGAGCGTCGCGCGCGACAACGGCGCGAACCTGCGCAACGCCGTGGTGAATGACCGGGCCCAGGTGGCTAACCCAAACAGCGTGCTCAATCGCGACACGAGCCCCGTGGCTCACCCCGACATTAGGCGCATCGTCGAAACCAGCGCCGGCGCACCGCGTACCGCCGAGGTCGTAGCCAGCAAGTTGGCCGAGCTGTATGGCCCGTTTACCGCCGACAACAGCGCTGCCAATCGGGCCGCGATCATCAGCAACCTGCTGTGGATCGCGCAGACCTCCACGGGCATTCATTATGATCACGCCCGCGAACAAGCACTGAGCACCGACACCTATTCGCCCAACAAAACACTCTCGTCACGCGCCGGCGTCTGTCGCGACATTCACACCGCCACCTCGGCGATCTTGGCGTCGCTCATGACTGCCCAGCGCCAAGGCAGCCAAACCCTGCCAGGCTCGCCCAACGGTCAAGAGCACCAGGTGCAAACAATCAGCTTCCAAACCCCGCGCGAGTTCCACGCTTACATGGTCTATCAAGACCCGGCCACCGGCCGCTGGAACGCCTTCGAGTATGGCAAACATTACACCTTGCAGGCTGACACCGCCCTCGATGCCTTCCGAAATTTGCCAGGCAACATCTCAGGTTACCAGCGCTACACACTGCGCGGCTGGGACGGCAACCCCACGGTCAACGACCGCGGCGTGGTGGGGGCGGCGCAAGCCAACGCCTTCTTTGAGGAAGACCCAGGCGTGGGTCATAAAGGCGAGTTGCGTATGAAAGCCAGCGCCACCCAATTGGGCGCCAGCTACTACGTCGACTCGCGCTTGGCGTTGGTCGGTCAGATCAACCCAAGCGCGCTCAACAACGGCCTGCAAGGCGGCCTCAAGCTCAACTACCACAAAGATCTGGAAGGCGTGGGTGACCAAAAACGCGGCTACTACCGCGCCGCTGTTGGCGCCTACACCGATTTCATCGAGGTCTCCAAAGCCACCGGTCAACGTGGTGCCGCCGATCGCGCGCGCTTCCAGGTGGTCGTGGCGGCGTTGCAATTTGATGGCCGACTTGAGAGCGAGCGTTACAAGCTCTTGGATGAGCATCTCACCGCGCGCTTTGGCGCCGATTGGAACGAACGCTTGGGCCTGCCATTCGCCGCGGGGCCGGGTGCTGCAGGTTTCATGGTGGGCGCCATCAGCGA
>ERZ795055.3472-NODE-3472-length-11519-cov-4.598482_pt1 | contig 11519 bp, 8 predicted proteins | sample MGYA00375139_ERZ795055 | MGnify/ENA primary metagenome ERZ795055 (study PRJEB30184, sample SAMN05720283) | anaerobic digester metagenome | isolation source: active sludge of municipal wastewater-treating anaerobic digesters | place: USA | collected 2015-01-23 ...
GTACGAAATCATCCGTGGGGCTAGCGCTGGGGCTGATGTTCATGACGTTGCGCATTTCGTCGAACAGCGCGGTCTGCAAGCGCGTGCTTTGGTTATCGGGCGGTGCCACGGTGTCGCCTTCATCGCAGGGCGTTTCTTCCCACGGCACTTCCGGATCGGGCTTGCCGATGCCGCCGTTGTCTTCCAAGAACGCCTGCACCAAGAAGCGGTAGTAATCCATGCCGACGTTGTACAGGTTGACGTTGGCGCTGATCGCTTCGCCGGTGCGCGGATCAGAGGACGTCGGGCCGTAACCCAACAAGCCGCGAGTGGTCTCGATGTCCTGGTGCCAGACGATGAAGCTGTAGCGCAAGTCGCCGATGGTGCGCTCGATGCCGCCGTCGTTGAAGTCCCGCAATTCAACCCGGAGCGTGGCACCAGCGTCGGCCAACGTCTGGTTGGTCTCGGCGATGAAGCTCACCATGTCGGGTTTGTACATGGGCGGGAAGCCCTTCGAGAAATAGTAGATCACCGGATCGGTGCGGTTGGGATTCCAGCGCTGAATCAGGCTCTTCGCCGAAAGCAAGCCCGACATCGGGTCTTCGAAGGTGTTCAACACCTGGAAAGAACCGTAGCGCTTATTCACCGGATCTTTCTCGGCAATCACTTGGGGCACGTAGTTGTTCGGGCCCGGGCGATAGAACGAGAACTTATAATTGATGGTGGTGGTGCCGGCGTCGTACACAAACGAGGTCATGTCCCAGCAGCCGCCGTTGACCAGGATTTTGTAGTTCACTTCCAACGTGAACGCCATGTACTGGTCGGCATCATCCCACTCGAATGAGTCGGCCACCAAGTTGGTGGAAATTGGCGCGCCGCATTCATGCAGGAAGTCGCCGTAATACCACGCGATTTGGGCCACCGGGTCCATGTTGCTCTTCTCGAAGTCGACCTTGAACTTTTGCCGCTCTTGCCACGGCAACTCGGTGTTCTCTTCGAGGTAGTTGGTGCGCTCGCCGTCGAGGCTCTCACGTAGCTTCACATCCACGTGACCGCCGGCGAACTCCATCATCACCCGTTCCACCGAGCTCGAACGATCATCGTTCGGGTCGTTGGGGTTGTCGGGCTGGAGTTGACGCGCATCCAACATCTGCATGGCGTCTTCGGCAAAACGGAAACGCACGAGCTGCGTGTCGCTCTCCATGCCCGGGAACACGTAATCGCCCAAGACGTTCGGCGACGAGGTCGCGACCGTGGTCACCTTGAATAACCAGGTGTCATCGGTGCTGTTTGAGCCGAACTTGGGGTTGGCGTTGGTGAACGATTCTTTGGTGAGGTACACCGACTCGTTCATCAAACCGTTGCGAATCGGGCGGTGGTCCACGCAGGCGCTCGCAGCGAGCGCCAACAACACAAAGCTTAATAGTTTCATTTGTCGCATGGTGATTCTCCCTTACCGCCAGATCGCGGCCGACGTCGCGCGGTTGTCGGTCACGCCAATTTGCACACGGTTGTTGAGTGACGACACCGACAACAAGACGTTGCCGTTGGCCGAGTAATTGAAGACCAGGTCGCAGTTAGCGAACACTTCTGGGGTCACGTCGGCACGGAACTGCTCCACCGCGGTCGGCATGTCGACGCCATAGTGAATACCGAAGTCAGGGCACAAGTCGATGTTGCCCTTGAACATGCTCTGCGAAATCCGACCGATCAGGCCGTCGGCTTCGACGAAGAACGACATGACCGTTTCGCGGCCATACAGGCGCACCACGTCGGCCGGCACCCACTCGTACTTGCTGCCCGCCACTTGGCGGTAGTAGCCGTTTTGGTCATCCATCGGGTCGCCCGAGGTTTCCAAGCGAGTGAGGCCCGTGACCGTCTCGGTCCCCGTCTCCGGAGCGCGTCGGGTCGCCAACGTCACCGACAAGGTGGCCAGCTGCCGATCAAACGCTGTGACGCGAATACCGCTGCCGTTCAAGGCATAGGGGTTCGCGTAGGTGTCGCCCAGCGTGTCGGGTTGCGACATCGCAAGGGTGTAGAAGGCGTCGGTCGAGCCGGTCACCCGGTTGATGTCATTACGCAAGTCATCAAACACGGTGTCCACCATGTTGTGACCCTTGCCTACGAACACCGCGGTCACGGCGCCGAAGTTCATGCTGTACTGCACTTCGAGGCGTAGCGGCAGGTTGTCACCGGTACGCTTGAACGACACGTCGACCCAGGACCAGCGCTTGTCGTCGGTGGAGCCGAAGGTCTTCACGGCGCCCGCTTGGATGGCGCCGTCGTAGGTGAACACGTCGGCCACCACGTCGAGCAGCGGCTCAACCAAGAAGATCGGATCCAGCACGCGTCCATCCACCGCGGCCTGCTGAGCGGTGCTCATGTTTTCGTAGGCCGTGCGGATATCTGCCCAAACCACGGGGACCCAACTCTTGACGTCGTCGCCGTTGGTCCAGGTGAACTCACCAATGCGCTTGGCCGTGGTGGCGAGCGATCCGGCGGCAGTGAAGCCAGGTACGTCAATGAAGTAGGTGTGGAAGGGGTTGCCCACCGGGGCCGCCGCGTGCAGGCGGGCTTCCAGGCGTTGGGCGTATTCCACGGCCAGGTCTTCGGGCACAAATTCGGCCACGGCGGCGTTCAATTGCCGAGTGAAATCAATCTCATACAGGAGGTCGTTATCGTCCGGGCGAGCGCCGTCCGGAATCACCTTGGCTTTGGCGTCGGCCGCGGTTGCAGCCGAGGTATCGCGCCCGAAGCTTAAGGTCACGCCGTTGAACTCCACGTCCACGGCGTCGCGTTGGGTGTGGGTGGCGTAGTTGGCGCGGCCCAGCATCAGGTCGCTCTCGATGCACTTGTTCTTGAATTGAGCAAACGTCATGTCGGTGTCGAGCGACAGCACGCAGCCGTTCGGCAGCGCGGTGTCGGCGCCCGAGTCAAACGCGAAGCTCATCGGGCCATCGGTGGCGTTGCTGTCGAAGGTCACGCTGCCCAGCGACTCGAAGGTGGCGACGCGCACCAGGTCACTTTCGATGCCGGAGATTTTGCCGCGCGGGTCGAAGATCAGGTAGATGCCCGAATCTTGGAAGGCGACGATCGTTTCTTGCGGCACGCTCTCGTCGGGGGCGGTAAAGATGATGTCGCAGATATGGTCGGCCAAGCAATCGGTGGGCAAGGCCGCCGGGTTGGCACCGAAGAAGGTTTCGCGCACCATGCGGTACATCAGGTTGATGTTGTCGTAGTTGATCCAGGCGTTCGGCTTGCTGGCCTGTTCGGCGCGGCTTGAATACTCGTTGAGGATTTTTTGGTCGGCCGCACCCACGTTCAACTTGGCATATTGGCGCAATTCGAAGGTCACCGCGCGCTTCTCGTTGGTGGTGCCAATCGTGGTAGGCACCGTGTACTGGCCAGTGAGGGTGCCCAGGTAGCCGGGGTACAGCAGGCTGCCTTCCACCAAGCGCGTTTCTTCATTGAAGAAGATGATGACTTCGAAATTCGGGCCCCAGGTGTAGGCGTTCGCGTAAACGCCCGTGGGGTCGCAGAACTTGCCGTTGGTCGGGATGGACGTGAAGGTGTCGGGCACACCAATCAAGTCATCGGCGCTCTTGGGTGTACCATCGGCGTTCCAAAGCGGAATGCCACCCACCGAGACGTTCGGGATGATGGGCTGCTGCACCATCATCTGGATGATCGTTTGGTTCTGCGAATCATCGCAGAAACGCGCCCGGCCTGCGGCGTCGCCGCTGCTGGCGTCGTCGTAGCCTTTGCTACCTTCTTGCACCCAGCTGGGTTGGTTGCCGTACCCATTCTGTTGTGTGGGGTTACCGGTGTTGGGTTCGAAAACCTGATCCGGACCATCCTCGCAGCCGGCCAAGAGGCCAAGTGCGAACAGCCATGACAAACGGGCTCGCATCAAATCACCCTCCTTAACAGGGCTCCAAAAAGGCGCCGCAACGCGCGGCCTACTTTAATATTGCGGCGATCTCATGCCTCAACTGCGGGCACTTCGCAAGGTAGTCAAAGCAACTACCGTACAGCTGAAAAAAATGAGTAAGGGAGAGTTCTCCGCGTCACGGCGGTCGAGTGCACGCCGCGAGTGTGCCGCGGTGCAAACCAATGTTGGTAGAGTCTTTTGAGATCGCGAGGAGGGAGAGGAGAGCTTTGACAGTGAGACTAGCAGCCGGGCGCGATGGCGATCGGGTTGGTGGACTGGCTGCCCACGTCACGCATCGTCGGGGCGCCAAACGCCGGTACGTTCCAGGTGGCGCCGGTGGGGCCCACGCCGGTCATAGGCGGCATCAAGGCATCGCCACCGGGGAAGCTACGCGCGTTGCTCACGGCGTTTCGGACCAGGCCCACTTGGCCTGCGTGGCTTGCGGTCACGCCGTTCGGCGCACCCAGCGTCGCGTTCGAGTGCGGGTAAGGCACTGAGTTACCTTGCGCAAGGCCGATACCAGCAGAGATCGGGGGGCAAAGGACGACTGAAGGCATGGTAATCTCCTGTTGTTTTCAAAACGTGTAAACAACAACCTGTCATTTTTGCGTCATGGCCACCGGCTTCCCGGCGACACTCAGGTTGTCGGCATAAACCGCCCGGTGTTGCCAAAATCAGCGTCCAATCCGGCGAATATTTGCGCAGTGCTCGCAAGTGGTTGGTTTTAGATAACGTTTTGAAAACACGAACCTTTTTGCTCGACTTTGGCCTCTTCGATGAGCTTGTCAAGGTGCGCTGCAATGTTGATCTGCGCCAGTTTCATCGCGCCCGGGGCTAGCCCGGCGTAGATCTCCATGGCCAAGGTTTCAATGGTTTTTGGCTGCGACAACGCACGCACAATTGCTAGCTCTCGTTCCGCACGATGATCCAAATAGCGTTGGATTCGTTCACGCGCCAATGCCACGGGTGGCCCGTGGCTTGGCAGCATGAAACCCAACTCCAGTTGTAAAAGCCGCCGCAGTGAAGCGAGGTAGGCGCGCATGCCGCCTTCGTGTGGAGGTACCACCACGGTGCCGTTCGTTACCACCGTGTCGCCTGACAGCAACGTGTGCAGGCGCTCCTCATAAAAGCACAAGTGGCCGCGCGCATGCCCGGGGGTATGCAGGGCGCGCCAGCGCGCAGGGGGGCCCATAAGCATCGGCAGCTCAGTCACGTCGCCATCGCAGAGCAAGCGCGTGACGGTGAGCTTGCCGGCCAAGACCTCGGCGGTTGCCGGATGCGCCGCGATTCCCACTCGCAGCTCGCGGCTCAGGGTTGCTGCGGCGCCGATATGGTCGGGATGATGGTGCGACAGCCAGATTTCGCGCACATAGCGACCCTGTTGTTCGAGCGTACGCACGAATTGCAGGAGGTTGGCTTGTTCGGCAGGCTCCGGGGGCGCTGGATCGACCACCACCAATTCCGGTCCACCCAAAATGTAGCAATTGGTCCGCGTGGCAGGAGGTAAGGTGGGGGACAAAAGCGGCAGGATTTGCACGCCAGTCAACAGCTCAGCGCCGATGAGCGGTGGCCCCGGCTCGCGCGCGGCGAGTTGGGTACAGATCTCCGAAAACGCTCCGGCCTGGGCGAAGGCTTCAAGCGTCTTCAACACCGGGTATGCCAAAAACAACTCGCCCATCGCATGCCGCGCCAGCGCCGCGGGTGCCGTTAGCCACTCTCCGTGATCCAACTCACCCGGCCAAATGCTTGGCGTCTGACCCTCAGGTAGGGCGACCGCAAAGTACTGAGCCTCGAACATCGTGCGGCTGTAAGGCGGGGTGACCCACACGCCAATCGGTACCAGCCCTTCGCCATCTAACGTCAATGTGTGATGGTTTAGAAAGGTCGCGAACGTCTGGCTACGTTCAAGCACCGCTTTGCGTCCATCGTCCAGTTGCGCCTGTGACAAATGTTCAGCGCCCAGCGCTAAAAGCACGCCCGCCTCTTCAAAGAGCTCGCGGATCCCGGCTGCGACAAACGCTGAACGCGAGCGGGCGCGCTCGACCGGCAGCTCGTGATCAGCGATATCCACCGAGCCTCCCGGAAGTGCGTGAAAACCGCCCAAGAACGGCAGCTGCCGGCTGCGATGCACGATGTAGAACTCACGTCCGTACCCCCCTTGTCGATACAGCGCGGTCACGGCGGCCAGGCGCAGCGTGGTGTTCATGTCGGGCTCGTTGGTTTGAAGTCATCGGAACGCACACCGTAGCGTTTTAAGAGCCGGTGCAGGCTTTCGCGTTCGACCCCGGCGCGCGCAGCAGCGTGGGTGACGTTGCCTTGGAACTCGCGCAACAGCGCCACCAAGTAGTCGCGCGACACGCGATCACGGGCCGTCGTGAGCACCTCGCGGTAGGGGAGCTTGACCAACACCTCCACCGGTAGCGATCCCTCTTGGTTGTCCTGTAGCTCGGGCGGCAAGTCATGCGCCGTCAATTGCGGCCCCGAGGCCACCGCGACACCGCGCTCGATGGCGTGCTCCAACTCGCGGACGTTGCCGGGCCAGGCGTAGCCGGTGAGCACACGCAAGGCTTCGGGGGTCAGGCCGGTGAGGGTGCGGCCAAAGCTATGCGCGTGCTTCTCCAAGAAGTGCGCTGCCAAGAGCGGGATATCGTCGCGGCGCTCCAAGAGCGTCGGCAGTTTCACTGGAAAGACATGCAAGCGGTAGTAGAGGTCGTCGCGAAACTGGCCGGTTTTGGTTTCGGCCTTGAGGTCGCGGTGAGTGGCGGCAATCAAGCGTACATTCACCTTCACCGGTTCATTGTCACCCACGCGGCGCACTTCGCGCTCCTGCAGCGCGCGGTTTAGCTTGACCTGCACTTGCAACGGCAGCTCTCCCACTTCATCCAAGAACAACGTGCCTGAAGCGGCCGCCTCAAACAGGCCTGCCTTGGCTTGGGTGGCGCCCGTAAAGGCCCCGCGGGCATGGCCGAACAGCTCGCTCTCCATAAGCTCGGCGGGCAACGCACCGCAGTTCACCGGCACGAACGGACCATTGCGCCGGCTGCTCTGATGATGAATCGCGCGCGCCGCCAGCTCTTTACCTGTGCCGGTGGCGCCGGTGAGCAGCACCGTGATGTCGAGGGCGGCGGCTTGTTCCAACAGCCGGAAGACGTTTTGCATTGCCGGGCTTTTGCCCACCAGCTTATGCAACGCGTAAACCCCGTGCAGTTGTTGACGCAGGCTTGCGGCCTGTTCCTTCAGGCGTTTGCGCTCCAACGCTCGGGCTACTACGAGGAGGGCGGCGGCAGGTCGTCATAGGCGCCTTGTTTCATTGCTAAAACGGCGTCTTGGACGGAGGCATAGGCCGTCATCATGATGACTTCGGTATCGGGGGAGCGACTCTTGGCGGCTCTGAGCACGGCAAAACCATCGGCGCCAGGCATTTTTAGGTCGGTGACGACGACGTCGAATTCCTGCGCCGCGATCAAGGCCAGAGCGCGGCCACCTTCGGCGGCGGTGCACAGCTCATAGTCGTCCCCCAGAATCTTGGCGAACAGCCGCACCATGTTTTCTTTATCATCTACGACCAGCACGCGCCCGCGAGTCATTGGTGGCCCTCGTATCGGGGTAAAGTAAGCGTAAAACAGGCGCCTGGCGCCGTTGGCTCGACAACCGTCAGGTCGCCGCCGTGGGCTCGGGCAATGGCTCGGGACACGGCCAGGCCCAGGCCGGTGCCCTGTGGTTTGGTGGTGAAGAACGGCTCGAACAGCCGCGCGCGTGTCGCCTCGCTGATGCCTGGGCCAGAGTCTTTGACACGTACCTCGACCCGTTGTGCGTCTTCGCGCAGTGTCACATCGACGCGCCCGTCGCTGCCGGCTGCCTCGCGGGCATTCTTCAATAGGTTCCAGATGATTTGTCGGAGCTTCAGGGCGTTGCCTGGCACGGTGGCGCGTCCTGATAGTGATATTTTCCCTGCGTCGTCGGGCGCCGAGGTGTCGAGCCTTGCGATTACTTCTTCGCAGACATCGTACAACTCTACAGGGGTGTCGCTCTGTTTGAGTGGCCGCGACAGATCCAACAGCCCTTCGACGATCTCTTTGCAGCGCAGGGTCTCGGCCTCGATGATGCTAAGCTCCTCTTGAATCGGCAGCTCGGTTTGCTTCTTGAGCACGCGAGCGTAACCCAAGATGACGCCCAACGGGTTGTTGATTTCGTGGGCGACGCCAGCCGCCAAGCGGCCGATGCCAGCCAGCTTTTCGCTCTGCACCAGTTGGACCTGATGTTCTTTGAGCGCCGCGGTCATCACGTTGAACTGCTCTGCGAGCGCACCGAACTCGTCGTTGGTACCGAGGTCGATGCGGGTGTCCAGGTCGCCTGCGGCCAAGCGTTTGGCACCTGCTTGCAGACGGTTCACCGGCCCTGTGATCGCGCGTACCACGAGTAGACTTACCGCCAGCGCTAACATCGGCGCGATCGTCAAAAAGACCAAGCTCCAATGAAAGGCCCGGCGTTGCACCGCGAGCGCAAAGCGATGCACCAGGGCGATCGACTCCTCAAAACGTTTGGCTAGGCTGTCGGTGTCGCGCTGAATTCGGCCGACCGTCGTAAGAACGCGGTTGTGCTCCGCTTGAATGCCAGCAGCGTCATGCGCCAGCACCGCTGGGACCAAGGTGTCACGAAAACGCTCGTCGAGCTCGTTACTCGCAGCGCCGATGTCATCCACCCAAGCGCGCTCATCGGCTTGTTGGACATGGGTGCGCATGGCCTGCACCAGTTCGTCGACCCGGGCCTTGGCGGCGGCATGCAGGCCCATGTGGCTGTCGTTGCCTAAAATGATGGTGTGGGCTTGATGGGCATACTGATCGCGTACCGCGGCGGCTAGATCTAAGGCGGTGCGCATCCCCTCGACGCGACGTTTCGTTTGAGTCAGGCCCTTTGCGATGTCGGTGAAGCCCACGAGCGCGAAGCCCGAGGCGGTGGCATACAGCGCAATCAGCGCGCCAAACGCGGCCAACAGGCGCCATGCAGTCTTGGGACGCGTTTTGGACATGAGGAGTCTCCGCATTTGGGTACGCTAGGCCAACGTCGAGGAGCGCGTAGTCCTGCGCTTCCCCAGGCTCTGCCTACCTTACAACGTTTGTCGCAGATGTGTTGTATCAAGCGATTGTGGTTTTCGTACGCAGGTTTTGCGCAACTAGCTCATCGTTCCGCCGACAATGCTGCAGATGCACATAGGCAGGCGCACCTGTCGGCGCGAAGGAGCTATCATGACGCTGTCCAAAATTGGCCCGACCACGAACGTTGTTGCGGGTGCCAGCCTCCAGGTTGCGGAGTCGTTCACGGCGGCAGCTGCGCCAGGGCCGAAATACCAAAGCACCAGCGCCGACAACGTCGACCGCCTGAGCACCAAGGTCTTTTCGTGGACCGATTTGCGCTTTCCGGTGAAGACCCAGCCGCTACCGGCTTACGCTCACAGTCTGGTAGCTCAAGACGTCTGGGCGCGCCTGTTGGGTGACCCTTCTGAGCCTAAGGTCACCAAGCACAACTTCCCCGCCGACGGCCTGAAAGTGGGCGCCACCTACCAAGCCACGGTGGTTTACTACATGGCCGGCATCTGGAACGTGGAAGGCAAACAGAGCTTTACGGTAAAAGAGCGTACCGAGAGGGTGATCGACAACAAGCTAACCTCAGTGTTCGTGGTGGCCTATACCGGCACCGCGCAGTACGGTTCGGCCAAAGGCACATTCTACTTTGACCCCGCAGCACAACGCATTGTCGGTTCTGCTGCCTAAGTAAGCGTTGCGACAAAAGCTTTTTGTCCACCCACGAGGCTCTGGTTGGGGCACCAGGGTGTCAATAAGGCCGATTTCTCGGCAACTTCGTTAAAACTCCACCGAAAATGAAGTCACGACCGGCTTTGCTTTACCGCCGGCACTGGAGTCATGGATGTCACGCGTGGCCTCGGTTTTCGATAAAAACGTCAGCAGTTACAAGGCGTTAGGTTCGGAACGGGCCGTTGTTCAAAATCTCGATAGTCGCCCGGCGAAGGCGCTTACGGGCCCCAAGTTGTGTACGGGGGCCGGGATCGCTATGTGGGTTGACGCGACTCCAGCCACCAAGAAGCCTGCACCCGCCAAGCCTGCCCCAATTCCAGCGGCGTCTGCACCGACCGCGGCTGAGCTGGGGTTGACACCACGGGTGATGGCTCAGGAGATCCTTAAAGGCGCCTGGTCGGCCGTGTCGGGGGTCGGCGCGTCGTTCAAGAAGCATCCTTACGCTACCACGGCGGTTGCCGTTGGAGTCGCCGCGCTGCTATTTGAGTTCCCGATTTGCGGCGCAGGCTTGTTGGTGTACGGCACCGGCTCATCGTTGTGGGAGATCTACAAGGGCCTAAAAGAGTTCAAGAAAGGCGTGCAAGACCGGTCGCTTTACGAGGCCGATGCCGGGCTCGAAGAAGTAGGTCAAGGGGCCTTGGGGGTAACGCTGTCTGCCGTGGCCGTGACCTGGGGCGGGTTGCCATCATTGGGCAGCGCTGAGAGTGCCGTCGCCGCACACGCCGCCGATGCGTCCAAGCTTAACCCCGCCATGCTGTTCCACGCTATCGACGACTTGCCAGTGTTACTCGCCTCGTTGAATGCCCATCAGGCTGCCGGCGCCGACGCAAAATAGTCGGCGGCAAGCGAGGCGCCCAACAACATCGGCTCCAAACGCCATCATGTAGGTGCAAGTACGAGCGAGCGAAAAATGCTCGGCGCCTTTGTTTTGCCGTTTCTGAACCGGGATGGTAGTACCCCGGGCAGGTATTAGGTGACAGGGCGTATGCGGCACCTATCTTAGATGTCTGAAGGTCTGGTGCGCCCACCGCGGTGGTAGAGGATCTCGTGGCAAAACGCGAACATAGTGGCACGCTGGTGTGTTCCTTCTGCGGCAAGAGCCAGAAGGAAGTGAAAAAACTCATCGCAGGGCCCACGGTCTATATTTGCGATGAGTGCATCAACTTGTGCAACGACATCATTAAAGAAGAATTCGAAGGTGTTGAGGCCAACACCAAGGAACGCTTGTCGATTCCGAAACCGTCGGAAATCAAAGCGATCCTCGACGACTTCGTGATCGGCCAAGAGCGCGCGAAAAAGATTCTGTCGGTGGCGGTGCACAACCACTACAAGCGCATCGACACCAAAACCGGCATCGACGACGTCGAGCTGCAAAAGTCGAACATCTTGCTTTTGGGTCCTACCGGCTCAGGCAAGACACTGTTGGCGCAAACGCTGGCGCGCATCCTTAAGGTGCCGTTCACGATCGCCGATGCTACGAGCCTCACCGAGGCAGGCTACGTGGGCGAAGACGTTGAGAACATCATCGTCAACCTGATGCAGGCGGCCGAAGGGGATATCGAAAAGGCACAGCGCGGCATTGTTTACATCGACGAGATCGACAAGATCGCGCGCAAGAGCGACAACCCCTCCATCACCCGCGATGTCTCGGGTGAAGGGGTGCAACAGGCCCTGCTCAAAATTATCGAAGGCACCGTGGCCAATGTGCCGCCCAAGGGTGGTCGCAAGCATCCGCAGCAAGAGTTTATTCAGGTGGATACCACCAACATCTTGTTCATCTGCGGCGGCGCTTTCTC
>ERZ795055.3476-NODE-3476-length-11513-cov-5.282335_pt1 | contig 11513 bp, 6 predicted proteins | sample MGYA00375139_ERZ795055 | MGnify/ENA primary metagenome ERZ795055 (study PRJEB30184, sample SAMN05720283) | anaerobic digester metagenome | isolation source: active sludge of municipal wastewater-treating anaerobic digesters | place: USA | collected 2015-01-23 ...
GGAGCATCCAGTCCACGTCGCGGCCGTCGGCGCGGCGGCCGTGGATGAGGTCGCTCTCGAGGATGTCGCGGTGCGCCTTGTACCACGCGACCCATTTGGCGACCATGTCGCGGACGCGCGGGGTGTCGTAGAGCTCCGGGCCGCGGTAGCAGGCCTGCGCGCCGAAGGCCAGGTTGCCCACCAGCATGCGCTCGTAGTGGTCCAGATGCTCGTCCAGCGGCTCGATGGTGGCCGCCGCGCCGCCGCCGTGGTACTCCGTCAGGGGCACGAACATCCACCCCATGCTGGGCGCCTTCTCCCAGGTGCCGTCGTAGATGTTCTGCCGCGTGTGGATGACCTGCTGGTCGCGCGGCAGGCTCCAGTTGGTCTCGCGGTAGCCCATGCCCGTCTTGTTCGACCCGCTGAGGAAATACCAGTCGGGCACGTTGAGGAACACGCCGTTCGTCCGGCATTCGTGGTAGAAGTCCGTGATGAGCCGCCACTGGGCCCAGCGCGAGTCGGCCAGCCCCCGGTGGCCGGGGTGCTCCGCGCTCGCGCACGCGTCGCCGGGGTAGGACCCGTCGTGCTCGAGCAGGGTGAAGCCGCTGGTCTCGTAGAAGCGGCGGAGCTTGCCGAAGTAGTCCAGGCCCCATTCGCTCAGGAGGCAGGGCGAGTTTCCGAAGGCGGGCGGCTCGCCCTCCGGGGAGACCACGTCGTTTTTCGCGTCAATGGACCGCGAGGCGAGGAGGGAGTAGCCGCCGATCTCGATGCCCTTTTCCTTCGCGTGGTCCGCGTACTGGCGCAGGCGCTTGCGGTAGGCCTCCTTCTCGTTCTCGATGTCGAAGCCGCTGCCGAAGGAGAGGATGACCATCTCGAAGCCCGTGTCCGCGCACTGGTCTATGGCGTTCAGCACGGTCTTCGGGTCCGAATGGCGCACATGGAGCATGAGCGGGTTTTCGGTGCACCACGGCGCGATGGTCCGGTACATGCGGCGCAGGGCGAGGCCGTTGCGCTCGCGGTCGTACCCGTCGTAGGGCAGGACGAAGGCGCGGAACGACGCGAAGGTGTCCCCCGGCTTGATCACCGCGGCGGGGCCGAGGTCCGGCCCCACCTCCAGCAGGCAGGGGTTCTTCTTCTCGTAGTTCACCTGCGTCTCGTAGTCCGGGTCGGGCACCCATCGGTAGGCGTGGCGGCCGGCGTTCAGCGGGCTCATGGCGAGGAAGGCGTAGTCCGTCTCGACGTGCAGGTTCGGCGGGCGCGCCGCCCCCGCGCGGTCCTCGACGTCGGAGCTGTACTCCACCGCCGCCAGCAGCTCGCTGGTGAACGCGTCCAGCGTCACGGCGGCCTTCCCGCCGTTCACCACGGTGATCCACTTCGAATACAGGGGGAGGCCGTCGTACATCTCGTAGTGGACCGTCACCCGGAGCCCGGCGAGCTCGGCGGGCGCGCCGTCGGGCATCGCGTAGTCCATGGCAAGGTGGACTCCCGGCGGCGGCCAGGCCGCGTCGGGCGCGGCGCGGCGGACCCGTTTCCACGCGAAGCGCTCCTCCGCCGGGCCGGTGGAGAAGCCCGTGAAGCGCATGGCCTCCGGGGCCGTCGTGAGGGTGTCCAGCCAGTCCGCGCGCAGGAAGGCATGGTTCGGCTGGCCCTTCAGGCCGCCCACCTCGATGCGGACGCCGTTCACCGTGACCACCGCCTCCGGCTTCACCCCGCGCAGGTACGGCTCGCCCGTGGCCACGTTGTCCAGCCCCACCGTCGCCGCGTTCGGCGCCAGGCGGAAGGTGCGCCGGACCAGGCCGTTTGACAGGGCGATGCCGCCGTCGGGCGCGGCGTAGACCGCCGCCTTCGCCGCCGGCCGGGCGACGAGCCAGTCCGTGTCGCCGACGGCGGGTTCCCCCGCCAGCGGAGGCAGTTCGGCCACCGTCGCGGCGGACGCCGCAAACGAACAGGACACAAACGCCAGGGCAAGGAATCCGGCAGCGCGCATCACGGGGCCTCCTCGGGTGGGGTTGCCACCACACTACCCGCCCGGCCCGGCGCGCGTCAATTCGCACCTTCTGGACAGTTGCCCGGCGGGCGCGGGAGGGGTAGAATCTTGACCGGGCGGCGAAGGGCCGGCCCGGTCACGGGAGACGCGGCATGGAAAGCCTTGAAAACGTTGAGACCCGGCAGATCGTCGGGATGATCGGCGCGGTGGTGCTGTTCCTGGGGGTGTTCGCGCCGGTGGAGCGGATGGACGAGCTCGGCACGGTCAGTTTCGTGGGGGCGTGGGTGCTGCCGGGCACGTTCGTGCTGCTGCTCGCCGCGGCCACGCTCGGGCTGGCGCTCTGGGGGAAGACGCGCTGGCTCTGGCTGACGGGGGGGCTCTGTGTCCCGGTGATTCCGGCGGCCTACCTCATGCGGCGGGCCGAGGTCGCCAAGTTCGGGGCGGACCTCCCGCTCGAGTGGGGGTGGCTTGTCATGGCGGCGGGGGTGCTGGTCATCCTCGCGGCCGCCGGCCTCCACGAATGGGAGGAGCGCAGCTAGGGGATGGGGCGCGGGGTTCTTCGGCGCAGGAACAGGGAGATTGGCCATGAGCGGCGGGTACATGATGGTGGCCCTGGTTTGCGGGGCCGTTGGCACGGGCATGCTGGTCTATGGTGTCCGGCAAAAGGAGCCGCTTGTCCTCGCGTTCGGCGTGGCGTTCGGCGCCCTGCCCATGGTGCTGACCGGCAGCTGGGGGTCCCTGATCGGCGCGCTCGTGCTCGGCGCGGCCTTCTACGGCGCGCGCAAGCGGTTCATGTGACCGACACGGCGCGGCCGCAGGGAAGGAATCTCAAATTTCAAATCTGAAATTTGAAAGGGGGGCCGCGCCCGGAATGCCTTCCCGCAGCCCGGTTTCGGCCCCGCCTTCCCGCGCATGCGGGCAGGCAAGCGCCTTTCCCCGTCGTTGGTCGGGCGGACTCGGGAATCTCAAAATGTGAGATTTGGACGGGGGAGCGCTCTCGGAATGCCTTCCCGCACCCGCTGTGTCGTCGGCCCCTCCCTGGGCACGCAAACCCGGCCACGACTCCGCGCTTGCCCACTGGTGTCCGGATGCCGCTTTATGAAATTTGAGATATGAGATCCGGCCCCCCCCGGGCGCGGCGGGACCGGCGCCATCCGCCCCCCGCTATTTTCCCCGCGACTCCCGGGCGTTTCGGATGTCCTCCAGGCACTGCCGGGCCAGGGCGCTTCCGGGGTCCAGCGCCAGCGTGCGGCGGAACTCCGCCGCCGCGCGGTCGAGGTCGCCCAGCGCCATGAGGCAGAGCCCGTGGTTCACGGCGCACACGGGATCCCGCGGCGCGAGCGCCGCCGCCGCGGCGAGATGCGGCAGGGCCTCGCGGCAGCGGTCCTGCTCGTAGAGCGCGCGGCCGTACTGCATGCGCACGCGCGGGTCCCACGCGAAGGCGTCCACATGCGGCGCGAGCGCCTCCCCCGCCTCGGCGAAGCGCCCCAGATCGGTCAGCGTGGCGGCGAGGTTGGCCAGCCAGGCGGGGTTGCCCGGCTGGAGGCGGACCGCTTCGCGGTACTGTTCCAGCGCGCCCGCGAGGTCGCCCCGTTTCCACAGGACCAGCCCGAGGTTGCCGCGGCCCATCGCGTTCTCCCCGCCGGACACCTCCAGCATGCGGCGGCACAGGGTCTCGTCGTTCCGCCAGAAGGACGTCTGCCACGCGCCGAGGCCCGCCGTCGCGGCGACCAGCGCCGCCGCCAGCACGGCCCGCGCGCGCGGGCAGGACACGGCGTCCGCGCCCGCGAACACGAGCGCGGCCAGCAGGCCCATGTGGGCCACATAGGCCCAGCGGTCCGCCAGGGCGGCGTTGCCGAAGCCCGCCAGCCCGATCACGGGCAGCAGCGTGCCGAGGAACCACAGCCACCCGACGAGCGGGCGCGGCCACCCGCCGCGCCGCAGCGCGGGGACCAGCACGGCCGCCGTCACCGCAAGCAGCAGCGCCGCCGCCCCCGCCACCATCCCCGGCGTGAGCGCGCCGCGCAGCTCGGGATAGTGTCCCATGAGCCGCACGGGCCAGAAGGTGTGGCCGAGGTAGCGGGCGTAGCTCACCAGCGCGTTTCCGGCGCGGAAGGACAGGGGCAGGTCGCCGGTCCACGACAGGGCGTTGAGGCTGGCCTGGCCCGCGCGGCCCAGCAGCACGGCGGGCACGCACAGGGCGAAGAGCGGCAGCTTCTCCAACACCGGGCGGAGCCAGGTGGCAGGGCGGCGCAGGTCGAGGCGGCCCAGGGGCCACGCGTCCAGCAGCAGCAGGGCAAAGGGGAGGGTGAGGGTGGTCGGTTTCGAGAGCAGCGCGAGGACCATGACGCCGAACACGACGGCCAGCCGCGCGGCGGAGGGACGCCCGCCCCGCTGGCCCGCATACACGAACACGGCGGCGGCGAACCAGCACCCGGCCACGACCTCCTTGCGCGAGGCGACCCACGCGGCGGCCTCGGCGCGCATGGGGTGCAGCGCGAAAAGCAGGGCGGCGGCCAGCGCGGCCCCGGGCCGCCCCGTGAGGCGGACCAGCGCCAGATACCACAGGAGGGACGCGGCGAGGTGCCACAGCAGGCTCTGGGCGTGGTGTCCCGCCGGGCGCATGCCGAAGAGGGACACGTCCAGCAGGTGCGTCAGCGTGGTGACGGGCATCCAGATGCCGAAATGGTACTGCGTGAGCGCGAAGCGCAGCCCCTCCGCCGACAGGCCGGGCCGCACGCCGGGGTTGTCCACCACCACGGCCAGGTCGTCCATCGCGAGGAAGTCAAAGCGGACCGCCTGCCCGAACACGGCCAGCACCGCGGCGCACAGCAGCAGCGCCGCCGCGCCGTCGCGGCGGAGGGAAAGGCGTCCGCCGGTTGCAGTGTCTTCGCTCAGGGACACGGTGTCGCATCCTCCGTCACCGGGCGCCCAGGGCCTCCAGCCCGGCGTGGGCGGCCTTGTATCTGGGCTCCACGGCCAGGGCCGCCTGATACGCCTTCCGCGCCTCGTCCGTCTTCCCAAGATTGCCGAGGCAGTGCCCCCAGTTCGTCAGGTACAGGTAGTTCGTGGGAAGCCGCTTCACGGCGGCCTCCATGTGGGGCAGGGCCTCGGCGAAGCGCTTCTGGTTGAACAGCGAGATGCCGAACTGCATGCGGACATGCGGGTTGTCCGCGTCCGTCTCCAGGAACGGCGCGAGCAGCGCCTCGGCCTCCGGGGCGCGTTCCGCGTTGTTCAGGGACATGGCGTAGTTCACCGCCCAGAAGGGGTTGTGCGGCTCCAGCTCGCTGGCTTTCTGGTAATGCGCCATCGCCCCCGCCGGATCCTTGGCCTCCCCGCGCAGGTAGCCCAGGTTCGTGTGCGCCAGGGCGTTCCCCCCGTCCGACACCGCCAGCATCCGGCTGCACAGCGTCAGGTCGCTCCGCCAGTACGAGGTCTGCCAAACGCCCAGCAACGCCGTCATGCCCACCAGCACCGCCGCCCCCCGCGGGGCCAGGCGGTTTGGCGGCACGGCTTCCGAAGCCTTGCGGCGCGGGGCCTTGTTGGGCGGCTTGGGTTCCAGCGGGGTTTCCGGCGCCGGTTCCAGGCGCGCCGCCAGCGCCGTCCACCCCCACGCCACGGCGGCCAGGAGCCCCATGTGGGGCAGATAGGTCCACCGGTCGGCCATGGACGCGTTGCCGAAGCCCACCAGCCCCAGCACCGGCGCCAGTGTGCCGACAAACCACGCCCACCCCGTCAGGGGATACAGTGCGGGGTTCCGGCGCAGCGCCAGAAACAGGGCCGCCGCCGTCACAACGAGCAGGAGCGCGGCCGCCCCCGCCACCATGCCCGGCGTGAGCGTGTTGCGCAGTTCGGGGTAGTGCCCCATGAGCGGCACGGGCCACACCGTGTGGCCGAGGTAGCGCGCGAGGCTCACCACGGCGTTCCCCGCGCGGAAGGACAGCGGCAGCTCGGCGGTCCATTCCAGGGCGCCAAACTCCCGCTGGGTCGCCTGGCCGAGCAGCACGGCGGGCACGCACAGGACGAACAGCGGCAGCTTCTCCAGCACCGGGCGGACCCAGGTGGCCGGACGGAGGAGGGTGATCCGGCCGAGGGGCCACAGGTCCAGCAGCAGCAGCGCGCAGGGAAGCGTCAGCACGGTCTGCTTGGACAGCACGGCCAGCGCCATGCCGAGGCACACCAGGGCCATGCGCCCCACCGACGGCCGCGCCGTGTAACGGGCGTAGAGCAGCACGGTTCCGGCGAACCAGAACCCGCTGACCACCTCCTTGCGGCTGGCGATCCACGCCACCGCCTCCGCCCGCAGGGGATGCACCGCGAACAGCGCCGCCGCCAGCGCCGCCGTCCCCCGGTTGCCCGTCATGCGGACCAGCGCCAGGTACCACAGGAGCACGGCGCCCAAATGCCACAGCACGCTGTGCGCATGGTGCCCCGCGGGGTTCTTGCCGAACAGCGACGCGTCCACGAGGTGGGTCAGCGTGGTGAGGGGCATCCAGAGGTGGGTGAACAGGACGCGGAGCCCCCCCCCTCCCAGCCCCTTCATGATGTCCCGGTTCTGGAAGACGAAGCGCTTGTCGTCCATGATCAGGGAGCCGAAAAACACCGTGTACCCGAACACCAGCAGCACCAGCCCCCCGAGCAGCAGCGCCATGCGGCCGTCCTCCCGCCACGAAAGGGGATGCAGCGCCGTGTGCCGGTCTTTTTCGTCCGTTGCCATCAGGGTCTCCGGGGCCACCCGCCCGGCGGCCCGAACGCCCACCACTATAGCCGACACGGCCCCGCACGGGCGAACACGGAGACAGTGGACGGGGTGGACTTGGTGGACGGGGTGGACGAAGAACACCTGTCCACCAAGTCCACATCGTCCACTTCGTCCACCAAGTCCACCCCTTTCCCCGAACCTCCTAAGAAAACCGGGGTCTCACCCGTTATAGTGATGTCAGCGCTGACCCGTGAAGACACCGGCTGAACCTGGAGGAGTTTCCGTGGACAGTCAAGAAACCGAAAGACCCGGCGGCACGCCGCCGGAAACGGACTGGGTGAGGGACGCCCTCAACCGGCATGAGGCCCCCCTGCTGCGCCACGCGGCGCGGCTCACGGGGGATCTGGAGACGGCCCGCGACGTGGTGCAGGAGACCTTCCTGCGCCTGTGCCGCGCCGACCGCGCCCGGATCGGGGACCATCTGGCGCCCTGGCTTCACACGGTCTGCCGCAACCTCGCCCTGGACCACCTACGAAAGGAGCAGCGCATGGTTGCCCTGGATGACCACACCGCGGCGTCCCTGCCCGGCAGGGAGGCGCCGCCGTCGGCGTCGGCGGAGCGGGCCGAGGCCCGCTCGCGGGCCGACGCCCTGATCGGGGGGCTGCCCCCCAAACAGCAGGAGGTGCTCCGGCTGAAGTTTCAGGACGCCCTGTCCTACGAGGAAATCAGCCGGATCACGGGGTTGAGCGTCTCGAATGTGGGTTATCTGATCCACACGGGACTGAAAACGGCACGCCAACGCCTGGCGGACGCGGCGGCCCCCGCCGTCCCGCAGGCCTGAGGAGCGACACCATGAACATCACCAAGGACGACCCCCTCCTCACCGCGTACGCGCTGGGCGAGGTCTCTGACGAGGAGCGCGCCGCCGTGGAGCGCTTCCTGAACGAAAACCCCGACGCGCGCGCCGAAGTCGAAGAGATCCGCGCCGCCGCCACCCTGCTCACGGGCGCGCTGGCCGAAGAGGAGGCCCCCGCCCTCACGCCCGAACAGCGCGAAGCCGTGCTGGAAGCCGCCGCAGACCCCGCCCCCACGCGGGCCCCCGCCCGGCATGGAAGACTGGTCCTGCGCCTTGCCCTCGCTGCGGGGCTGATCGTTGCGATCGGCGCTTTCTTCCTGCTTCCCGCGCTCTCCAGGGCCCGTGAAGCAGCCATGCGGCCCCAACTGGCCCTGACGACCCCGAACACGGATGCCTCGGCGGTCTCCGGAAGGGAGGAGGCTCCCGTCAAGCCCGCGCTGGTGGACCAGTTGGCCGCGCCTAGAGAGTTCGATAACTACAACATCTGGGGCGAGGACTTTCGCTCGATGTATCCGCCCGACGCCGCCCAGCCCGCCGTGGGCGAGAGGGAGCAGCCCGAATTCACCGCCCAGCCCGCCCGGCAGAACATCCGGGCTGAGTTCACGGACGAGCCCGGGGCGTTTGTCGAAATAGACGAGGGTTCGGCCGCCAGCCCGCGCCCGGCCAACGAGGAGGCGTCAAAGGTTGACGCGCTCGCCGCCGTTCCGGCCCCGCAACCGGAACCTGCCGCGCCCGACAAGGAGCAGACTGCGGCCGCCGCCCCCCCGGCCCCGCCAAGTGCGGGACCGCAAGACGGGAGTGCGGGCGGATCGCAGCATGTCGTTGACGCCCAACCGAAACCGGCGGTCGAGGATGACTCGTGGGGCGTTGTCGGCCCGACGCCCGCCCCCGGCGCGGTTGTCATCGGGGGCAAAGGCGATTCCCCCGCCGCCCCACCCACCCGACTGAACGTCCGCGCCGACTTCACGGACAAGGTCGAGGCGTCTGTGGCTTCGGGCGTGAACACCATCGGGGGCCTGCCCGCGTCAGATGAGGCGAAGGGGCGGGCCGGCGCGCTGGGCGGGGCGCAGGTGCCCGCCGAGGTGCGCGACCAGCTGCAGGCGCTGGGCTATTTGTCCGACAAGGACGGCCTGGACCGCCGCTTCTACTGGAACCGGCCGGTGCCCGCGCCGGGGTCGGAGTCCTACGCGCCGATCACGGAGAACGCCTTCACCCGCGTGGCGGACGCGCCGCTGTCCACCTTCGGGGTGGACGTGGACACGGCGTCCTATGCGAATGTGCGGCGCTTCCTGACGCAGGGCACGCTGCCCCCGCCGGACGCGGTGCGCGTGGAGGAGCTGGTCAACTACTTCCGCTACGAGTACCCCGCCCCGCAGACGGAGCACCCCTTCTCCGTGAACGTGGAGACGCACCCCTGCCCGTGGAACCCCGGCCACCTGCTGGCCCGGATCGGCCTGCGCGGCCAGGACGTGGCCGTGGAGGAGCGCGCGCCGGTGAACCTGGTCTTCCTCGTGGACGTGTCGGGCTCCATGCAGCCGCCGGAGAAGCTGCCCCTGCTGGTCAAGGGCCTGAAGCTGCTGGCCGAGTCCCTCACGGGCCGCGACCGCCTCAGCATCGTCACCTATGCGGGCAGCGCCGGGGTGCGCCTCGCCCCCACGCCGGGCGACCAGAAGGCCGCGATCCACGGCGTGCTCGACAGCCTGTCCGCGGGCGGCTCCACGAACGGCGAGGGCGGCATCCGCATCGCCTACGACCTCGCCCGCGCGGCGTTCATCCCCGGCGGTGCCAACCGCGTCCTGCTGGCCACGGACGGCGACTTCAACGTGGGCGTGAGCGACACGGACTCGCTGGTCTCCATGATCCAGCAGCAGGCGAAGACGGGGGTCTTCCTGACGGTGCTCGGCTTCGGCACGGGCAACCTCCAGGACAGCCGCATGGAGGGCCTCGCCGACAAGGGCAACGGCCAGTATTTCTACATTGACTCCTTCCAGGAGGCGATCCGCGCCCTGCTGGAGCAGGCGGCGGGCGCCCTCGTGACCATCGCCAAGGACGTCAAGATCCAGGTCGAGTTCAACCCCGCCCGCGTCGGCCACTACCGCCTCATCGGCTACGAGAACCGCGCCCTCGCCGCCCGCGACTTCAACGACGACCGCAAGGACGCCGGCGAGATCGGCGCGGGCCACACCGTCACGGCGCTGTATGAGCTGGTGCCCCCGGGCGTGCAGCCCGAGCCGCCGCAGGTGGACGCCCTGAAGTACCAGTCCGTGCCCGAGGCCCCGAAGCCCGAGGCGGCCGACGCGGCCCGGCCCGCGTCGAGCGAGCTGATGACGGTGAAGCTCCGCTACAAGCGGCCCGACGCCGACACCAGCACGCGCCTCGACGTGCCCGTGGCGGGCGACACGCTGGACGCCGCCCCCGGCGCCGACCACCAGTTCGCCGCCGCCGTGGCCGCATGGGGCATGCTCCTGCGCCGTTCGGCCCACGCGGGCACCGCGAGCCTGGACCTGGTCCTCCAGCTCGCCGAGGCGGGCAAAGGCGCCGACCTCGACGGCCGCCGCGCCGAGTTCATCTCCCTCGTCCAAACCACCGCCGCGCTCATGGGACCCAGACCGGCCCTGTGACCCGCGAATAGGGATCAACGGAGGAAACCGCTCCGGCCCGCAGGAGGACGGCATCCTGCGGGCCGTTTCCTTTCGCCGACCCGAAATGGCAGAATAGGGGAATCACTGGGTGAAGTACGTTCCCGTTCACCGAGCCCGTTCCGGGAAGGGGCGGCGGTGAGGTGGCACGGGCTTCCAGCCCGTGGTTCCCGGGGTGCAACCATGACCCCGAACCACGGGCTGGAAGCCCGTGCCACCTCAACAGCCGCGGATACGCCGCCTTGGGCGTCTCGGTTTGCAGCGGGAAGAACGGCCTCATCCACAATGGACAAGGAGACACACTCATGGCGGTGACGGATCTTTCCTCGGGTTCCTGGACGCTGGAGGGCTGGCGGCCCAACGCCTGGCGGCCCGCGAAGTTGGGCGAGGCGGGTTTCGGCATCGCCGCGGACATCGCGCCGGTCCCCATGCGGGTGCCGGGCTCGGTGCAGCAGGCCCTGCTGGACGCGGGCATCCTCCCCGACTGGCGCATCGGCCTGAACTCGCGCCTCTGCGAGTGGGTGGAGCACCGCCACTGGGTGCTGGAAACGATGCTGCCGCCGGTGGCCGCTGGGCTCGACGCCGTGCTGGAGGCCGACTGCCTCGACTATTCCGGCTGGATTCTCGTGGACGGGAAGGAGGCCGCGCGCTTCGAGGGGGCGCTGGTCCCGCACCGCTTCGACCTGGGCGCGGCGCTGGCGGACGGCGCGCCGCACCGGCTGGCGATTGTCTTTGAGGAGCCGCCGCGCGAGCAGGGGCAGTTCGGATTCACCTCGCAGTCGCGTTTCTTCAAGCCGCGCTTCACCTACAGTTGGGATTGGTGCCCGCGCCTGGTGCCCGTGGGCGTGGGCGGCCCCCTGCGCCTGCTCACGGGAAGCTCGGCCCGCGTCTGCCTGCGGCGCGTCGCCGCGGACTTTGACCACCACACGGGGCTGGGGACGGTGGAGGCCGCGCTGGACGGCGCGGAGGCCGCCGTGCGCACGCGTCTGCGCCTCCTCGACGGCGGCAGGGAGATCGCGGCGACGGAGACCGCCCCGCTGCGCCTGGAGGCGCTCAAGGTGGACCCATGGCGGCCCAACCTGCACGGCGACCCGAAGACCTACACGGCGGAGATCACGGCCTGGGACGCCGCGGGCGACGAGTGCCTGCGCGAGACGCGCACCGTGGGCTTCCGGCGGGTGGAGTGGAAGCCCTGCGAGGGCGCGCCCGACGGCGCCGCGCCGTGGCTGTGCGTGGTGAACGGCGAGCCGGTGTTCCTCGGCGGGGCCAACTGGGTGCCCGCCCGCCTTGCCCACCTCGACGCGACGGCGGAGGACCACGACCGGCTCGTGGGCCGCTACCGCGACATGG
>ERZ795055.3477-NODE-3477-length-11512-cov-5.113991_pt1 | contig 11512 bp, 7 predicted proteins | sample MGYA00375139_ERZ795055 | MGnify/ENA primary metagenome ERZ795055 (study PRJEB30184, sample SAMN05720283) | anaerobic digester metagenome | isolation source: active sludge of municipal wastewater-treating anaerobic digesters | place: USA | collected 2015-01-23 ...
CATGGGCAACACTGCCTCCCAAAGAATCCTTTGTAAATGAGATGACAGGACAGCAAATTAAGAAGATGACAGGAAGGAGTCCGGTTCTGGTCGTCTATACTATCGGACTTGCTCTTGCAGTGCTATTGTTGCTGATTAGTCCATCGCTGTTGACGAATAAAGAAAAGAAAGAATATCGGCATTGATGAATATAATTAATAATTATCCATATTTATACCCCCTTCCCTCCCGAAATTTCGGGATTCCCCCAGGGGGAAAGGAGCCCATAGCGGGAGGCTTTCATTAAGCGAGACTATTGTTAAACTACGTTATAAACCAAAAAACTATGAGAAAGAAAATTGTTGCCGGAAACTGGAAGATGAACATGGAACTGGCTGAAGGATTAAAGCTTGCTGAATCGGTTGATACATATTTCAGGTCCAAACCATCAAAGGCTGAAGTGATTCTCTGCACACCCTTTATTCACCTTTCAGGTGTGGCATCTATCGTAAAGAACGGTAAAGTAAGCCTGGGAGCACAGAACTGCTCCTCTGAACCTTCAGGCGCATATACTGGTGAGATTTCCCCTGCCATGATTAAAAGCACAGGTGCCTCCTATGTCATAATCGGGCATTCAGAAAGAAGAAGTTACTACCATGAGGACAACAACATCCTTAACAAAAAGACCAGGCTGGCCCTCTCAACCGGACTTAAAGTCATTTTCTGCTGCGGTGAGGTGCTGGGTGAAAGGGAAACTGCCAAACACTTCGATGTTGTGAAAAACCAGGTTGAGAACGGACTTTTCAACATACCTGCTGATGATATTGGTAATGTAGTTGTCGCTTATGAACCCGTCTGGGCGATTGGAACCGGACTGACTGCCACTCCGGAACAGGCTCAGGAGATGCACCATTTCATCAGAGGCTTGTTCACGGAAAAATATGGCAAAGAAATTGCTGAGAATCTTACAATCCTTTATGGAGGAAGCTGTAAACCGTCAAATGCGGCTGAGATATTCTCAAAGCCTGATGTAGACGGCGGACTCATTGGCGGCGCCGCCCTGAAGAAGGATGATTTCACTGCTATTGTTGAAGCCATCTGATAATATGTGGCTGCCTGTTACCGTTTATTGTAACATCATTATTATCAATAAGTGACAGGACTCAATCATAGGGGACAATGAGATCCCCCTGATTGACATCCATGGAAGGTCAGGTGATGAAAGTAAACGGCAATTTGCATCTCTAATTAACATACTTATGGTCAGGAAGTTCATCATACTGGGTTTGCTTTTGATCCTTCTTCCGGCCGGAAACCTGTTTTCTCAGGCCAAACCGGCATTTAGCGGCGATCCGATAAAATTCAAGGATGAGCTTCTGACCTTTATGGGTCCCGATCTTTCTGAAAATAATAGTGCAATCCTGAACACTTTCATTGCCAGGTGGGACAGTTCGGCATTCAGCAAAGAAAACATGACCAGGATTCTTGATCTTTCCACCCAGCTCACAGCGCGGCAGATCAGGGCTATTCCTCATTTCATCCGGTTTTTGCAGACTCTTACTGATTTTTCGACTTACAACAAAACGGATGCTTTTTTAAGTTATTGGCTGACCGGCCTTTCAGAAATGCTATTTGTTCCGCGTATCAGAAATGAGAGCCTTGTCAGGTATATAGAGAACACAAGCCTGCTTATAAAGGAAAACCTCCTTATCAATACAGGATCGGTCAGATGGAAGGTCAAGAACTCAGAGTTGTTATTCACCCATGATACCTCATTTCATATCACTCTCAACAATGCAACCCTTACCTGCTACTCGCAAAGGGACAGTACGGAAATATACAATGCATCTGGCATCTTCTATCCCGACAGACAGGAATTCCACGGAACAAAAGGCACCATCTCATGGGAGAAAGCAGGTTATCCGCGGAATGATGTATTTGCTGAGATCTCTGATTATGTGATTGATGTAACTAGAAATACTTTCTCTTGCGATTCAGCACGTCTTACCAACAAGGCATGGTTCTCCGAACCGGTTTACGGAGTGCTGACTGATAAGGCTGCCACAATATCAAGCGCCGACAGGGCAACCTTTCCTCAATTTGAGACTTACAGGAAACAGTTCAAAATAAAGAACCTTTACAAGGGAGTGGATTTTGAAGGAGGCCTTCTCTTTGAAGGCGCACTTGTAAAAGGAAAGGGAGAAAAAGTTTTTCCGGCAAAAGTAAACCTTTTCAGGAACGACACACTTTTCATAAGTGTGGCTGCAAACGACTTTATATTTTCAACCAGCGGTATAAACAGCCAGGAAACCGAAGCCACCATCTACCTCGGACAGGATTCAATCTACCATACCAACCTGGGATTTTCTTTCAACGGAAAGAACCGAAGGCTGAGTCTTTTCCGCACAAACAATCCCGTCTCACAAAGCCCCTATTACAATACATTCCACAATATTGACATGTATTTCGAGAACCTGTCATGGAATATGGACGAGAAAAATGCCATTATATCAAGACCAATGGGTGCGGCAATGGGACAGGCTCTTTTCGAATCGTCAGCCTTTTTCGACTCGAATGACTTCCTTAAGCTGATGAACCTCGACAACGAACATCCGCTTACGCGGCTCAAGAAATTCAGCGAGTGGTATTACTCCGAAACCTTTCCTGTAAGTGAGTTTGCGAAATGGCTCAATAAATCAATGGAATATGTTACGGCCCTTTGCATAGATATGGCCAAAAGAGGATTCATTTTTTACGACCAGTCGAACCAGGAAGTAACTATCAAGCAGAAGACCATTGACTATATCGACTCTTACGCCAGAAAGAAGGACTATGATGTGATTTCTGTGTTTAGTGAGACCAAAGCTCCGCAGGACAATGCCATTCTGGATCTCGACGACTACGACCTCACCATAAACGGAATTGAAAGTATATTTATAAGCGATTCACAGAAAGTGGCCGTTTTCCCCTCGAACAAGCAAATAGTACTCGGAAAGAACAAAAGATTCAAGTTTGACGGAGCCGTTCTTGCCGGTCTGTTTACTTTTTATGGCAGGAATTTCCAGTTCAGCTACGATACGTTTAAAATAAACCTCCAGAGCATCGACTCCATTCGCATGGCTGTGGAATCCGGAGAAATAGATCAATATGGCAATGCCATAGCGCTGTATATCAACAGTGTAGTTGAACTGGGATCAGCCCAGCTCTACATAGATGATCCAAAGAACAAATCGGGACTGAAGAGCCTTTCTCATTATCCCATAGTCAATTCAACAGCTTCATCCTATATATTTTACGACAAGATAGAAGGTCTCGAAGGAGTCTATAAAAGAGACGGTTTCTATTTCAAGATCGATCCTTTTACATTCGAGAACATTGATCACTATTCCAGCTCCGAGTTCAGGCTTACAGGAAATTTTTACGGGGGTAACATAATAGAACCCTCGAAACAGTACCTCACTGTTCAGGAGAACAATTCACTGGGATTTCAGATGAGCATTCCTGAGGACGGGCTCAAAATGTACGGAGGGAGCGCAATTCTCTACGATCAGATACACATGAGCAACAAAGGGCTTATTGGCAGCGGCATCCTGAAGCACCTCTCCTCCACCACCGCGTCAGACGAGTACAGGTTTTATCCCGACTCCATGCTTGCCTCTGCTACTACCTTTAAAATAGCCGACGACGGGTCGGGACTTTTCCCGGAGCTTACCAGCAGTGATGTTGAAATAAAATGGTACCCTGAAAAGGACGAATGGCATGCAACCAATAAACGGGGAAAGAATTTCGACCTCTTTGCCAATGGAACCTCTCTTGACGGAAGCATAAACCTGAAAAGCGAGGGACTCCGGGGAAGCGGAATAATAGATATGCCCGACTCGAGGATCACTTCAAACCAGTTTGCGTTCGCAGCCCGGACCATCAGGGCCGATACTGCAGACTATAACCTGAAATCTCCATCAACAAACGGATATGCATTTATCGCCGACAATGCAAATGCCGACATTGATTTTGCAACAAAGCTGACGCGATTCCATCTGAACACCGATTCCTCGGTGGTGAAGTTTCCCGAGATCCAGTACATAACCACCATGACCGATTTTGAGTATAACCAGGAAACGGGGATACTCAGCATGGAACAAAAAGGAAAGAAAGCCGCTGGGCTGATGCCTGCCGACGAACTCCTGAGAGTCAGTATGAACTCAACCGAAAAACCAACTTTTATAGCCACCAACAATCTGAGTGACACGATTTCCTTCACATCCCTCAGGGCTAGATATAATGTAAAAGAGGAATTTATTGAGGCAGAAAACATAAACTACATACGAGTCGCCGATGCCCTGATCCAACCCGACAAAGGACGGATAACAATCAGGAGAAGGGCAGCCATTGAAAAACTGACAAACGCTCTTATTGCAGTCAACAACCGCCATATACTGCATTCGGCCAATATTGAAATTGAATCATCAAAAAGATATGCGGGAAACGCTGTCTATAATTATATTGACGACAGCAAACGCATCCAGCAGATCAAGTTCCCTGAGATCACGGTCGACACCATGGCAACAAGCGCAAAAGGTTTTATCCCCGCTGATGCTCAATTCATGCTTAGTCCTGCATTCTCATTCTCCGGTGACGTTAACCTTTATTCAAACTCGGCAAATCTGCTGTTCACAGGTTCGGCGGGTATTGTCCAGGACTGCGACCGTATTCTTAGCCGTCCTGTTAAGTTCAAGTCATTCATCGATCCGATGAATGTCATGATAGCGATATCAGAAAAACCCAGGGATCCCAATGACATGATTCTCGTATCAGGTTCATTTATCAATATAGATTCCCTGCATTTCTATCCGGCCTTCCTCTCAGAGCAGAAATCCTGGTCCGACATTGGTCTGGTTAATGCCAACGGGGTTTTATGGTATAACAAACAGGCCAACAGGTATCAGATTTCATCACTTGAGAAGATCGCTGATCCGTCACTTGCCGGGAACATAGTATCGCTCGATAAAACAGGATGCATACTCAACGGAGAAGGAAAACTGAATTTTGGAGCAAATTTTGATCATGTTCTCATGGGAACATCGGGAAGCTTCGTAAACAATACCGACTCCGGCAAGATCGAGATAAGAACAATGCTGGGGCTGGATTTTTACTTCTCCCCCGAAGCCCTGAAAATGATGAGCGATGAGATCAGAATGATGCCCACACTTAAGCCGGTTAACCTGAATTCGGAATTCTATGTCAGAGGGTTGAGCAGCCTTCTGGGAGAAAGCGCCGCCTCTCAGATCCGCCAGGAAACCAGTCTGTTCGGAACATCCGGCAACATGCCGAAGGAATTTACTTATGAGCTTCTTCTTAATGATGTTACACTTTACTGGAATGAGGCATCGTCGTCGTTCCGCTCCAAAGGAAAGATAGGCATCGGTTACGCAGGAGGCCAGCCGGTCAATGTTTATGTCGACGGATATGTGGATATACAGAGAAGAAGGTCGGGTGATATGATAGACATCTATCTGAAAGCCGACCGCTCAACATGGTACTACTTCTCATATTTCAGGGGGGTTATGATGGCCCAGGCCGGTAATCTGGAATTTAATACTCTTATAAGCTCATTAAAATTAAAAGACAGGAAACACCCCGAAGATTCTGAAAGGAAGCCTTATACATATATGATAGCGGTTGAGGACAGGCTCGACAGATTTCTCAGAAGGATGACAGAAGGAGAAGATGCTGAAATGGATCAGCTCGACGGATTAGTCAGATAGAAAACAAATAATTCCTGTTTGTAATATGCAGATATTTTATGTACCCGGAGTCAGTGGTGACTCTTGCGTGATGGATGAAAATGAATCACGGCACTGCATCAGGGTGCTCCGGATGCATAAAGGAGAACGGGTAAAGATGGTTGACGGCATGGGAGGCTGGCACGAAGGGATCATCACCGACCCCGATCCTTCAGCCTGCAGGGTAAGGATCACTGAAAGTACTGCAGAGTTCGGGAAAAGGGGATACCGGCTTCACATGGCAGTGTCGCCGGTAAAAAACCAGGAAAGATTCGAGTGGTTCATAGAAAAGAGCGTGGAATTCGGAATTGACGAGATCACTCCCCTTATCTGCAGAAATACAGAAAAGCATGGCATAAAAACAGCAAGGATAAACAGCATCATCGTTTCGGCAATGAAGCAATCGCTCAAGGCGTACCGGCCTGTGCTAAATGAAGCTTCCGGATTCAGTGAATTCATTGCATCCGGACATACCGCGACAAAAATGATCGCCCACTGTAATCCGGGTCATGACTTAATAAAAATGGACAGCGTTTACAGGAAAGGCACTGATGCACTCATCCTGATAGGTCCTGAAGGTGATTTCAGCGACGAGGAAATCAGCCTTGCACTGAACGCCGGTTTTACAGGCATCAGTCTGGGCAAAAGCAGGCTGAGAACCGAAACGGCAGGCATTGCTGCCTGCCATTCAGTGCATTTCATCAATCAATAGGCTCATTCTCTCCCGGCTCGCCTACCTCATCGCGCTTTCCTTTCAGTCTTCCTGCCTTCCGGAGCGACTGCTCTAGAAGGTATTCAATCTGTCCGTTGGTGCTGCGAAACTCATCAGCAGCCCATTTCTCAAGCGCTTTGAAGGTCCGCGGATCGATCCTGAGCAATATGGATTTTTTCTGACTCATATCAGGCATGTAAGGTTCCTGTATTTACAACCGGTGTGGCATCCTTGTCGCTGCAAAGCACAACCATGAGGTTGCTTACCATTGAAGCTTTCTTTTCCTCATCGAGATCTACTATGTTCTTGTCCGACAATTGCTCGAGAGCCATCTGAACCATCGAAACAGCGCCTTCTACAATCTTGTGACGGGCTGCCACAACAGCCGTTGCCTGCTGCCTTCTGAGCATGGCGTTCGCTATCTCCTCAGAATATGCGATGTAGTTTATCCTGGCTTCAATCACCTGGATGCCGGCGATAGTCAGTCGTTCTCTTATCTCCCTCTCGAGTTCATCATTTACTTCCTCTCCACCGCTCCTGAGAGTTATGATCGCCTCATGATCCTCAAGATTGTCGTAAGGATATAGCCCTGCAAGCTTCCTGAGAGCTGCATCGCTCTGAACCAGAACAAAATGCTGATAGTCGTCAACCTCGAAGACAGCCTTGTAGGTCTCGGCCACCTTCCATACAAGAACAAATCCTATCTTGATAGGATTGCCTATCTTATCGTTGACCTTTATGGGCTCGCTGTCAAAATTTCGCGCCCTGAGCGATATTTGTCTCTTTGTATAGAATGGATTTACCCAGAAAAATCCGTTATCACGGATGGTTCCCTTGTAGGCTCCGAAAAGGACCAGAACGCACGATCCGTTCGGATCAACTATGGTAAGACCTTTTAAGGTGAGGAAGAAAAACAAGGTCGACACGACGCCCAGCCAGACTATTTCAAAATAAAAACCGGCTATTGCTCCTCCGAGGAACAGAAGAGCTGCAAAAAGGGCAAGATAACCTGAAATTGGCTTAACTGTAAATTCTTCTTTCATTGTATTGTTGATATTGGTTAGTTATGGCAAATATAGCATTTATATTTCAAAACAATATATTTTTGATATAATATTTTATCATATTGATATCATTTTGATATCTTACAGAAACAAAAAAAAAGCACAGGAATATCGTCCTGTGCTTGCTGATTTTCAGTTCATCTGCCTGACCCGCTCAATTAGTCGTTTAGTCAGTCTTTTCTTTGGAACAGGTTTCAGCTGTTCCAGAAGTTTGAACACATCACCGAATTCCTGGTAGAGACCGAAGGCATCTTCATAAATATCAACATCATCAACCTGGATTTCGTGATATGAAAGAAAAGGAGTAGAGTTTTTTGCCATAGGCTTTGGGTTTTTATCTTTTAAATAAAAACGGCCTATGGCAAAAAATATTGCAGAGAAATCAGTTAAATGTAAGGCTGATTTTTTTCTCCTCCATCATTTTCCTCATGTTAATGAGGGCATATCTCATTCTGCCCAGGGCCGTATTGATACTAACATCAGTTATATCAGCTATTTCCTTGAAACTAAGACCCGAGTAATGGCGTAATATCACAACTTCTCTCTGGTCTTCGGGCAGCTGGCTTATCAGCTTCCTGATATCCTTCTGGATCTGCCTTTTTATCATATGATCCTCGACGTTTGCTTCGGCAAGCTTCTTTGAATTAAAAAGATCGGATTCATAATCGTCATTTGAAACAGTGTTAAGCTGCTTAACCCTGCGGAAATGATCTATGATAAGGTTATGGGCTATACGCATTACCCATGAAATGAATTTACCGTTGTCGTAGTATTTTCCCGACTTGACCGACTGGATCACTTTCAGGAATGTATCCTGAAACAAGTCTTCGGCCAATGCCTGATCGCGTATATAAAGACTTATGTACGCAAAAACTTTACTCTTATGACGGCGGATTAACTCTTCGAAGCAGGACTGCTCACCTTTTACAAACTCTTCAATAAGTTCGTAATCGGACATCGATTTTTTCATAGCTCTCTCTTTATTTAAGTGTAAAAGAGTAGAGTTTTTCTATAGGCAGTCCTCCTGGTTTTTGTGGTTAATAGAAGTGCAAAGAAAATTGTTTTTTTCTAATTACAAAATAAAATGTTAATTTTTTTTAATTTTTTTCGTCAAAAAGTTACCTGCATACATCAATGGATGGACTTCATCCGCCAAAATATTACTGTTTCGCGTTGCCGTCAGTTTTAACAGACGGCGCTGAGAAGTCCTGTAAAGCATGATGGAGAGTATGATATTTTTTGCCACCTTTGGGCAATCGTAAAGGCAGGTTATAGGAATAAGCAGATGGATGGTCATATAGAAATAAAAGGTGCAAGAGTCAACAATCTTAGAAATGTAAGCCTGAAGATCCCGCGAAACAAGCTGGTAGTTATTACCGGGGTATCAGGATCGGGGAAATCATCTCTCGCATTCGACACCATCTATGCCGAAGGACAAAGGAGATATGTGGAGAGCCTCTCTTCTTACGCCAGGCAATTTCTTGGAAGAATGAACAAGCCCGAGGTTGATTTCATAAACGGCATCCCTCCTGCTATTGCAATCGAACAAAAGGTAAACTCACGGAATCCCCGCTCCACAGTCGGTACTTCAACAGAGATATACGACTATATGAGACTGCTTTTTGCAAGGGTTGGCAGAACTTACTCTCCCCTTTCAGGCAGAGAAGTGAAGAAACACAGCGCCGACGACCTTGTTGACTTTCTTACATCACTTTCCGAAGGAACAAAGGTCACAATAGTCGCACCCGGCGTCATACCGGAAACCATCGGGATACCCGAATATTTCGAATTCCTTGTAAGGCAGGGATACTCCCGCATCGAGACAGACGGGAAAATGCAAAGGATTGACGAAGCTGTTCCGGATGGCAAATTCCACAAAGGTCAGAAGATCAACGTAGTGATCGACAGACTGGTGATCAGTAAAGATGCAGACAATCTCAGCAGGTCGGCTGAATCGGCGGCTGCTGCATTCCAGGCCGGTAAAGGACACTGCCAGGTCATCATACACCTTGAAGATTCGACGGACAGGCGCAGCTTCTCAAACAGATTTGAAGAAGACGGTATTGAGTTTGAAGAGCCCAATGAATATTTTTTCAGTTTCAACAATCCTATCGGAGCATGTCCGCTGTGCGAAGGTTACGGAAAGATTATAGGGATTGATGAAAACCTGGTCATTCCCGACCAGAATCTTTCGGTTTACCAGGATGCAATAGCCTGCTGGAGGGGCGATTCTATGAAGAAATGGAAGGAACGGCTGATCGCCACAGCCGACCTTTCGGGGTTCCCCATCCACAAACCTTTTTATCAGTTGTCGGAAGAGCATAAGCAGCTTCTGTGGACAGGCAACAAACATTTCTACGGCCTGAACCGCTTCTTTGAGCATCTTGAGGAAAAGAAATATAAGATACAGTACAGGGTACTTCTGAGCCGGTACCGTGGAAAAACAATCTGCCCTGAATGCAAGGGAGCAAGGCTTAAAAAAGAGACTTCATACGTCAGGATAGGCGGGAAAAACATCCAGGAACTGGTCTCGATGCCTGTCTCTGAGCTTTTCACCTTTTTCAGCGGTATCACACTTGATGAGACTGATATTAAAATAGCCGAGCGCCTTCTTACTGAAATTAAGCAAAGACTTAAATTCCTTATGGATGTCGGTCTGCCCTATCTTTCCCTGAACAGGCTCGCTTCAACCCTTTCCGGCGGCGAATCACAGAGAATAAACCTTGCCACATCGCTGGGAAGCAACCTTGTAGGTTCAATGTATATTCTGGATGAGCCAAGCATTGGTCTTCATCCCCGCGATACCCATCTTCTGATCAGAGTTCTCCGCGAACTGAGGGATATGGGAAACTCAGTGCTCGTCGTGGAGCATGAGGAAGAAATAATCAGGGCAGCCGATGAAATAGTCGATATGGGGCCGGAAGCCGGACGGCTTGGAGGAGAAGTTGTCTTCCAGGGCCTTCCTGATCAGACTGAATCGAATCCTTCCCTTACTGCTGCCTACCTTTCGGGCCGACTCGAAGTAAAAATCCCTGACAGGAGAAGGAAATGGAATAGCTATATAGAGATAAAGGGTGCAAGGGAAAACAACCTCAAGAACATCGACGTTAAGTTCCCTCTTCATACCATCACAGTTGTGACCGGAGTAAGCGGATCAGGAAAATCCAGCCTTGTGACCGATGTACTATACTCAGTACTTTCAAACAAGCTGAACGGTAATAACCTCAAGCCAGGGAAGTTCAGGGAAATCACAGGCGATATATCCAGGCTTACCGGAATAGAACTTGTGGATCAGAATCCCATTGGCAAATCGACAAGGTCGAATCCGGTAACCTACCTGAAAGCTTATGATGAGATCAGAAAACTCTACGCCGAGCAGCAGCTTTCGGTACAGAACAACTTCAAAGCTTCTCACTTCTCATTCAACATCGAGGGAGGAAGATGTGAAGAATGCCAGGGAGAAGGAATTATAAGAGTCGAAATGCAGTTTATGGCCGATGTAGAACTTACCTGCGAGAACTGCAAGGGGATGAGATTCAAAAGAGAAATACTTGAGGTAAAGTATCATGGGAAAAACATACATGATGTTCTCGAAATGACTATAGATGAGGCCATAGAGTTTTTCGGAAGTCACCACGGAAAGAGTGAAAAGAGGATAACCGAGAAGCTCAGGCCCCTGGCTGATGTAGGGCTTGGCTACATAAAGATGGGACAATCGTCAAACACTCTGTCAGGCGGTGAAAGTCAGAGAGTGAAACTTGCATATTTCCTGAGCCAGGAAAAAGAAAGCGGACACATGCTTTTCATATTTGATGAGCCCACCACCGGACTTCACTTCCATGATATAAACAAGTTGCTTAAATCAATAAACGCCCTGGTCGATCACGGCCATTCCGTAATCCTTATAGAACACAACCAGGAGGTTATTAAATGCTCCGACTGGGTCATCGACCTGGGTCCGGAGGGTGGAGAAG
>ERZ795055.3482-NODE-3482-length-11500-cov-4.144255_pt1 | contig 11500 bp, 6 predicted proteins | sample MGYA00375139_ERZ795055 | MGnify/ENA primary metagenome ERZ795055 (study PRJEB30184, sample SAMN05720283) | anaerobic digester metagenome | isolation source: active sludge of municipal wastewater-treating anaerobic digesters | place: USA | collected 2015-01-23 ...
CACGGTCGCCGGTGCCTTCACGGCAGTAAACGCTGAACAGGCGGCCGGTGTTGGGATCATCGGGCGTAAGCGACACCGGCACGTTCACTGCGCGAATCGGGAAGTGTACGTCGGAATCGAAAGTTGCGAGCGGCTCGGTTTCGTCGGGGTCGGGGGACAGGTAAGCAAAGCGCAACGGAATCGTGCCGCTCGTGGACAGCGTGCCCCGGATGTAGATTTTGCCGTCCTCCTGGCGCAATTGGTAATAGCCCGGAATCTCTACAGGGAAGAGTCGTGGACCGAGGTTGACATCGGCGCTGGCCCAGGTGAGCTGCACCTCACGGTTGGTGGGCACCACAGGCAGTGGCCCCAAGTCGGCGTCTAACAGCTCGATATGAATGGGGGTATGGCTCGATCGCACGCTGAAGCGCGCGCTGCCGATGACGGTGCGGGTGGAGCCGCGCAGCAGGCGGAGCTCTAAGGTCTCGACTCGATCGGAGACGCGCCCCAGGCGTACCTCAACGCGGCGACTGTCGCTTTCGTCCAGGGCCAGGTAGCCGGAGGCAGGTGGGGTGGAGTCGACGACGATGCCGGTGAGATCGGTAGGGCAGCGTTCGCCCAGCGCAATCGGCACGCGGTGTTCGCTGGTACCGCCCAGGAGCTCTTTCACCAGCGGTCGCAGCTGGCAGCGCGCCAGCGGCAACGAGACGGAGGTTGAGCCCACAAAGTCGTCCCCCTGGCGCAGGACCACCTTGTCTTTCAAACGCACATTCAAGGTCACCGTGTCGCCAGCCGACGCGGGCATTACGGCGATGCTGTGGCCATCTTCGGCCAACCAACAGTTGGCGGGGCGGCAGTGTACCGAGGCGACGCTGCCGGGGTGCGCCAACGGTAAATTGACTTGATCACGCCAGGCCTCGATAGACGCGGCTTTTACCGTCGGCGGGCTCACCACCACACGAGCCAAGGGTGCGCGCAGGCTGTCTAACGGCAACGGATCGTTGGTAGCACCTTTGCCTGCTACCCAAACCTCCGGTTCCAATGTGGCGTTGGTGGGCATCGGGGCACCAGGCGGCAGACGCAGCACCGTGGGGCGTTGGCCACTCAACACCCGTTTGTCGACGCTCTCGGGCACTTCGACGTCGCAGCTGGCGGCGGTTTCTTCGCCTGGCGGCGTGTCGAGGCAGATACTGCCAACCCACGGCTCCTCGTCGAAGCGCCACCAGATGACGGCGCGTGCCAGCGGCCCACCTTTAAGCTCTAGGCGGCCTTCATCCACGTGTAGCCACGCCGCCGTGGGACTCCGAGTGACGGGTGGCACGACGTAGACAGTGAAGACGTCTGGGTGGGTGCAATCGCCGCTTTCGATATCCACCCGGGAAAATTCAGCATGTGTAGGGACGACCAAACGGCCCTCAGAGAGGGTTATGCGGGCGTCGCCTTTGAGGGCGCACAGGTGCCGGCCTAACGACGTGCGGCTGCCCGCCTCCACCATCACCACTGGGGCGGGGAGTTGCACCACGAGCGAGGTGAAAGTAAGCCAGAGCCACATGACGATCTCACAGTTCTTATGGGGGCGGCGCCTACGCTGTGGGTGCGCGTCCCTGCACGGGTTGGTTCAGCACCACGCGCACCTTGTCGGCTAAGCTCAGCATCTCTTGATGTAATAACGGCAGGATATTCTTGGGAAGTTTCAGCGCCGTGATGCTTTGCGCGACAATGGCCTGAAGCTCGGGTTGTTCCGACTTGCGTTGCTCCAGCGCCAAGAGGCCTGACACCAAGCGCACCACGTGATGCAGCGTGAAAACCCTCTCACCGGGCAGGTCCAAGTCCGAGGCGTGTTCGCAGACACTCACCACCTCGGGGGGCATGTTGAAATAAAGCAGCTGCTCTGAGCCCACCTCGTGGTGGATGCGGTCACACACCAGCCGACAGGTGTCTTCGTCGGCGCGGATGGGGACATCTGGTTCGTGGATGAGCGGCAGCAAGATATGCAGCACCACCGCGCGCCCGATGTTGTGGAACAAGCCGGCCATGAACGCCACGGCTGGGTCATTCACTTTAAGGCGCTTGGTCAACCATGCGGCGCCGTACGCGGTGGCTAGGCCGTGCAACGACAGCTCATCCCACAGAGGTGGAGCGAGCGCATACAGATGTTGCGAACGCGCTTGAAACAACGAGCGCGAAGCCACCATTGAGGCGATGCGCGTGGATTCTTCGAGGCCCATGCGGATGACAGCATCGCGGACCGAGGTGACGGGGTCGAAGCCGCGATAAACCGCCGAGTTGGCAATGCGAGTGAGCTCGCCCACCACAGCTTGGTCACGTTGGACCACGACGATGAACGGCACCACGTCGATATTGGGGTTGGTGGCGGCGCTGAGGATTTCTTGGGCGCCTTGGGGTAGCGCTTGCATGCGCATGGCGCCGGCGCGGTAGCGCTCCAGCACCACCGGACCCAAAATCGACGCGGCGATGGCAGAGCTTTGCAACAAGGGCGGCCGCGTGATCGGCCAACCTGTGAGCTTCGCTAGGGTCTCACTGCCGGTGAGATCGTCGGTTGCAGGAGGAGTAGGAATTGGGGCAGCCACGACGATAAGTCTAGCCCAGCTCTCCTGATCGCCCAAGGAATTGGCCGTGGCCGCGACAATCGTTGAGTGGTTGCCTCACAGGGCGCCTTCGGGCACGGTGCCGCCGATGGTGGCAAGCTACGCGCTCATGATTTTGCTTGGTGGTGGGTTGGCGGTCAGTCCTGAAGGTGATCCCGCAACCGGCGCGACCGTGTCGGCTAGCGACCGACGTTTGGCTCCTTCGGGTCGCAGCAACGCCAGTCTGTTAGATTTGTGGTTTGCCGATACATCGCTGCTTTTGCCCTCCGGCGGCGGGCTGAATATGCTTGATCCGCCTCGGGTTTCGGCGCGTGGTTGGTCGGCGACCGATACCACCTGGAGCGTGCTGGGGCACGACATCACCGACCCCGCGCGCCCTGGCTTGCCACTCATCGACGTGCCGTTGGGCTTTGTGCGGCAAAGCCATTGGCAGGCGCTCAACATCGCGGCACCCAATTTCGATAGCGACCTACAGCTGCAGGCGCCGGCTCTTATGGAGCACGCACGCTTGGGGGGCGAGGTGCCACTGGGCGGCAGTACCTGGGTGCCGAAGCACTTTATGGACCGGGAACCGGCACTCGAATGGGGCGCTACCTCCACAAGACGGCAGCTGTACCGCGGCTATGAGGCCGAGCTGTCAGCGCGTGGACCGCTTGGCGTGGTGGCGGTGGAACACGTCGGCCAACGACGTCGTTACCCAACGCTTACCGATGTCTCCGGAGCTCTGATCGACGACGAAGCCAATCGCACCACCGTGCTCGCGGGCGGTGAGCAGATAGGGAATCTACCGGCCCGTTGGACACTCCTCTGGCAGCATCGCAACGACAACCACGCGGGTGCCGAAGCTCGCTATCCCGAAAATCAAACGCTCGCCGCGACCCAAAACGCTCTCGCCGCTACCTTCGATTTGCCATTGGTCCAAAATGCCGACTGGGCCGTAGCACTGGGGTTGTCGGGTGGCTACGCCCAAGAACACCGGGAGGCCCTGAGCAATGAGCCCTATCTGTATGATTTGGTTGGCGAATGGAAAATGCTGACGCGGCCCCTGTGGCCCGGTGCATCACGCCGCGGGCGGGTCGACCTGAACCTGGTGGCCAAAACTGGGAGCGCGACGCCGTGTGTGTTCAAGCTCGACCTGTCGCGTGCCGACCTTTCCGAAACGCTAAGTGTGCCGGGAGATGTGTTGGGTACCACGTATCAAGACGCTGCCACACTAGAACAAAGCCGCGTCTACCTGACCACGGTCACGCAAGCACAGGCAGCGCGCGAGCAGCTTTACCACGGGCGCCTGAGTTTTGACGTAGGGCACACCTGGGAGTGGGCCCGACTGAACGGTGTGGCAGCCCTCGACTACAGCTACGTGGGGGTCGCGCGCGGGCCCGACCTTGAGCAGCTCGATCCAGCCCTTGGACTTCTCGCCAGTGGGCCGCTCGGGCCTGTGTCATGGTTTGCCTTTGTGCGCCACGAGCCTCTGGCCAACACTGCCCAAGTATCCGCGTTCCTCGATCACGAGCGCGCCACACTGCGTCGCGCCGACTGGCATGATGATGGCGATGGCGTGCCCGAAACCAACGAAGCGGCCCAGCTGCGCGCTGTCACCGGCGGTGACACCACCCACGTCGGTGCCAACCTCAAGCGGCCCACCAGCGAGCAGTTGGCAGTGGGACTTAAAGCCCCTTTCTTCGGTCCGTTTCACTTTGTTTTCTCAGGACTTGCGCATGCCATGCGGCATCGCTACCAGGTCGAGCTGAGCGGCGCGGCGGCGGCGAGCTACCGAGCCACCACCGTGGGGGCGGTGGAAAACAGCCCCACGGGCGACCAAGCTTTGCGGGCGTACGAGCGCACGGCTGGCACCGAAGGCCAAGAGCGCTACCGCCTGGTAAACGGCAAACGAGACAGTCGTTACTTGGGCGCCGAGCTGCAACTGATGAGCGATCCCGATAGACCGTGGTTTGTAAGCTTGGGGGGCGCTGCTTACTGGAGCCTAAGCAATGCCGCGTTTGGCGTCTATCCCGATCGCAACGACCCGGGCATCATCGACCTCGATTCTGCCGACCCAAACCATCAAGTGAATCGTTGGGGGAGTCCCGATGGTGCGCGCGCCTATCACGCTAAGTTGGCCGCGGGGGCGACGCTATGGGACGATCTCACGGGTGGCTTGGTGGTGCGCTACACCGACGGTGAGCCGATGACCCGGTTTCGCGTGGTGGAACTGTCCCAGGGCCCCACCGTGCTGATGGCTGAAAGCCGTGGCAACCCGATTCCGCGTTTTACCTTCCACATGACGGTGGATGTGCGGTTGCGCTACAGCCTCACGTTAGCCAATGGCCAAGCTGCGCTCGTGGCCGACCTGTACAACCTGTTGGGCTCAGGTACCGAGGTGTTGGAAGATCTGAGCACCCCGCGCTATCGCCGTTCGGTAGAAATGATGCCCGGTCGGGCGCTGTATCTGGGGATCGAGGGAGATATTTAGGCGGCGTCAGTGCGGGTGTTGATGCCGCAGGCTGTGCGGTTTTTCTAAGCCATGCGCGAGCATCAGCGCTTCGTTAGCCAACACCTCGTGGGTGTTGCCTGAGGCAATTAATCGACCTTCGTCCAGCACAAACACGCGTGAACACAGGGCTGCCACCATGTCGAGGTCGTGCGATGCGACAATGCGGGTGGTGGGCAGGTGGTGCAACAAATCGAGGAGCTCGCGTTTGCCGCGCGGATCTAGGTCGCTGGTGGGTTCATCTAACACCAGCACTTTCGGGTCACAGGCCAAGACGCCCGCCAAACACACCCGACGCTTTTCCCCCAAGCTCAAGTGATGTGGGGAGCGCTGTTCAAAACCCGACAACCGCACCTTCGTGAGCGCCCGGGTCACCACGTCCTGCAGGGCCGCACCTGTAAGACCAAACTGCGTTGGGCCGAACGCCACATCGTCAAATACGGTGGGACAAAAGAGCTGATCGTCGGGGTCTTGGAACATCACCCCCACGTGCCTCCGAATCTTGGGCAAGGTGGCAGTGCATAGGGGCTCGCCATCAATGAAGATGGCTGGTGTTAGTGGCAAGGTTTCGGGCAAGAAGCCGTTCAAATGCATGAGCAGTGTGGATTTGCCGGCGCCATTTGGGCCTATCAGTCCCACGCATTCGCCCGCTTCTATGGTGAGCGAGATCTCATGGAGTGCGACCTGTTCGCGACCATAGCGGTAGTGCAGCTTGTCGAGGCGAACCGCCGCCGTCATTGCCAACCTCGGGCACACATGGCGGCGTAGATGCGGTTGGCGCGCTCCGACGAGCGGACAAACAATTGCCCCAAGAGCGTGGCCGAGCTGCGCCAAGCCAAGCGCCGGCCGGTGACAAAGGTGCGTGACCGCCGGGCGCGGCGCATCCGTTCGCTTTCTTGTACGAGCACAAACAGGTAACGCACCATCAAGTGCAATGTTGTGACCAACAATTCAGGCAGGCCGACACGGCGGAGGACCCGCAACAACTCGGCAAACGGCGTGGTGTTGGTCAACAGGAGCATGGTCATAAGTGACAAAGTGCTGCGCACAACCAAGACAATCATGGCGTTCAAGCCATTTGGCTGTAACAACGCCAAGCCGGCCACCCCGAGCACCAACGGCTCCAACAACAGCAAGCGGCGCATCAAGAAGCCGGGTGGGATGGCGCTGATGAGCGTTCCCATCGCCAAGCCTGTTGCCACTGCCAAGAAGAACCACCAGGCGGTCGTGGGCACGGCGGCCAATCCCACCACGGTGACCAGCGCAGCCAGTAGCTTGAGTCCGGGGGTGGTGCGATGCAGCGGGCTGTCGAGGCGGCTGTAGGCATCCAGGGCAAGGGTACGCATTACGCACTCATAGACGGGGTGCGCCCCCTGCTTGAGGCAAGGGCGGTTTCAGCAAACGCAACGCCAATAGATGTGCTAACGCAAACACCAGCACTGTACCCAAGAACCCCGTGACACCTGTGGCCACAAGGGCCGAGCCGATACCCGGGATTTGGTAATCGCTCATCGGCGCTGGCAATAGGCTGGGTACAGTATGGTGGGCAAAGCCCAGGGTTGCGGCCACGCGCTCTAAACCATCAGGTGCTTTCGACGCAAACGGCGCCACAAAGACCACCAAGGCCACCGTTAGGGCCAGTCCGTAAGCGATGAGGTGGCGCAGTGGACTTGGGGTTGTGTCGCGTTTGCATGAGGGCAACAAGTCGGGTTGCGCCTGGGCGATGGCCAGCACCACGAGCGTGGTGATGAGTCCTTCACCTACACCTATGAGAATATGGATATTGACCATGGCCGGAAACACCAAGCCCCAGGGCGCCACACCTGCGGCGGCAAGCTGTACGGCACAACTCATGGAGGCGAAAACAATCCCGGCCCAGGCAGAGAACGCGGTGGCCACAAGTAGCCCGCGACGGTTGGGGAGGAGGTGCCTGAGGCCCACAAACACCGTGTAGCCACCCAGCACATCCACCACGGCCATGTTGAGGAGGTTGGCACCAAACGCCAAGACACCACCATCGGCGAACAACAGGCATTGCACCAGCAGCACAGCGGTGAGCACCAACAGGGCCGCGCTCGGCCCCAGCAAAATGGCCACCAGCACGCCTCCCATCAGGTGTCCCGAGGTGCCGCCAGCGACTGGAAAATTGAGCATTTGCGCGGCAAAGACGAACGCTGCTGCCAAACCCAAAAGTGGCACGCGGCGGCGCGGTAGGGTGCGTTGCAGGCGCTTAAGCGCCACCCAGAAGGCAGGAAGCGATAAACCAGCACTGGTGGCGGCAGTTTTGAGATCTAGAAAGCCATCAGGGATATGCATATCAATCTGAAATCCGTAGCCCTGTATCGCAGCCCGACCAGAAAAACTCAACAGCGTGCTTCGCTGGCCCTTGCCGGGAAGGGGGGTACTTCTTACCCTATGGACCTACACCTTCTGCTGGAGACGCCCCATGTTGAACAAAAAGATGCAGGACGCTCTTAATCAACAAATCCAAGCCGAGCTCAGCTCGTCATACCTCTACCTGTCGATGTCAGCTTACTGCGAGGCGGCCGCCTTCAAGGGCTTCGGCAAATGGCTACGTATCCAAGCCAACGAAGAGCGTGGCCATGCATTGAAGTTGTTGGACTACGTGCTGTCGCGTAACGGCAAGCATGAACTCAAGGTGATTGAAGCACCACAGGCCGAGTTTGGCACGATGTTGCAGGTTTTTGAAAAGGTCTTGGAGCACGAGCAGCACGTGACGGCCTTGGTGCACAAGCTGTATGAGACGGCGCATCAAGAGAAGGATTTCGCGACGCTGACGTTCATGCAGTGGTACGTGAACGAGCAGGTGGAAGAAGAGGCCACCGCTCAAGAGATTGTCGACAAACTTAAGATGATTGGCGACAAGTCCTCGGCTGCGCTCTATCTCGACAAAGAATATGGCAAGCGCGCGGGCTAGGCTGAGCCTATGCAACGGCGTGCCGTCGTGGCGGCTACCGCGGCCGCCACCGGTGTGCGCTGAGCGTGCCGTTACTTTCCGAGCGCTGTGATTTCTACCTTGCTACCTGCTACCCAGCGTTTGTTCTCGTCGGTGTAATACTCGTACACCCGGCTCGCTGGCGCCGTGTAAGTGCCCGGAATGGCAGCGACAAGTGAAATCGGTAGGGTGACCTTGGCGTTCGCCTTCAACTGCCGCCAATAGAGCACCACCTCGCGCCCCAGCACTTCGTAGGCGGCGATGGTTTCGGCCTTCACCAGCTCTTTGAGTTGCTCATGGCGCACTTCCAAACCACCCGGAATACCAATGATGGCCACCGGCGAGGGCACATCACCGGCCGTCACGTTGGTCACGGTGACCCGCATCTCGGTGACTTTGCCTTCGCCCAGACGCACGTCGTTGAGGGTGGTGGTGAGCCCAAGCTTGGTAGCCTCGGACGAGGCCGGCTCGGTGGCGTGGTAGCGCACCGTCGCGGCGTAAGGCATTTCGGCGCCACCGGTCATCTTGAGGGTGAGGGTGTGCTTGCCGGCGGTGATTTGGTCAGCAAAATCTGGCAGCGTCAGGGCACCATCGCTCTTGCTGTCGAAGGCTACGGCCTCGCCGACGAGCTTGCCGTCCAACAACAACTCCAACTTACCCGGGGCCTTGGGTTTGGCGCGTGCCTGGTCGTACGCCACGATAGCTTTGAGCGCCAACACTGTTGCCTGCGTGGAGCCAAAACGTCCGCCTTCGCAAGCGCTGGTCAGGTATTTCATGCCCTTTTCAACCGAGCCCGCGTAATTCGCGTCGCGCAGCCATGCCAGCACTGCCAGCGACGTGGTTTCGATCGTGAGCGCTTGGCCACCCGAGCGGGTAATGGTCGTCACCGCCCCACCCAAGGAACCATCAGCCTTTTGTTGTGCCACAAGTTTCTGCATCAGGTTCTTGGCGTCAGTTTTGTTGCCCGACAACGCCGCGATGTTGGCTGCGAGCGCCAACACGTAACTGTCCTTGGAGCTTTGCGCCTGAGCCAAAACCGAGCCCGTCTCTTTTTGCACATCCTTGCTGCCCGCCTCCAGCAACGCCCATACGATATAGGCATTGGTGGTCTCTTCAGGGGCACCGCCAAAGCTATCGAGGGCCCGTTGATTGCGCGCAAAGCCGCCCTTGCCATCTTTGCGGCTGTTGAGCCAGACGCGCGTGCGCTCTACCATCGCGGTGTCTACGAGCGACAAGTTAGCGCGCTTCATATCGGCAAATTGCATGATGCCGTAGGCTGTGAGCGCCTCATGTCCTGGCGAGCTGCCGCCAAACCACTCATAGCCTTTGTCTTTGCATTCAAACGAGGTTAGGCGTTGGTAGCCCTTCACCAAGGTGTCGTTGGCGCGTTTGACCATCGCGGGGTCGACGCCTTGGTGCGTGACGAAGTATTGCTGTGCCATCGTCAAGGGGTAGCTGGTTGAGCTGGTTTGTTCGAAGCAGCCGGAGGGTTCCTGGATCAAGCGTGCCAGCGCTTGGGTGAGGTTGGCGAGCGGGGTCGGGAACACCGCCACTTCGGTTACGAGGCTTCCTTGCGCGATGCTGCGCGGCACCGTGACGTCAAAGCTCACCGAGCCGTTTTGGGTGAGCATGCCGCCTTTGGCGATTTCTACTGGGAAGCCCAGCGGCCGGACGTCCAGCGTGCGAGTGACGCTGTCGACATAAGCGTCGGCCTTGGCCTCAATCGTCAATTCCGATTTGCCCAGCGCCGCTTGTTGCACCGCGATGTTAATCAGTGCCCGGGCGCGACTCTGCGGCGCGGCATGGGGCTTGTCCTTGGGCAAGGTGACAACAAGTCCTTGTTTTACCTTGGCATTCAGCACAATGCCTGTGAGATTGTCGCTGCTACCGTTGACCAAAGCCACCGGCAACTCAATGATATCCTTCACGGTGACCTGCAAAGGCAGCTTCGGCTCTACGTAAAACGGTTGCACGCTTACAACCTTGCTGGTGCTCATGCCCAGTGCGCCCGCGGCCGAGTAGCCATCGGCACTCACGCGGAAGGCGGTCACGGCGTCCGAAAGGCCAAACGCCACGGTGGCTTTGCCGGTGGCGGCGTCGGTGCGCACGCCGGCGTTCCAGTAGAGCGTTTCGCTGAAATCCACGCGGTCGGTGGGCTGACGGTCAGGGCGCACTTGATGTGCGTACTCACGTACGAACACCACGCCGACGGGTTGTGGGACCTCGTCGTCATCTCGCCACATTTCTTCTTTGGCCATCTTGTCGGCGGCGATGCGTCCGCGAGCCACTTTACGTTTTTCGGCTTCTTGGGCCGGGGGGCGTGCTTTGGCTTCGGCGCGTCCCGCCACTGCAGCGCGACGTGCTGGCGGCGGTTGGGCAGCTCCGTTTTTCATCGCTTTGTTCGGCCGAGCCGGTGCGGCAGGGGGCAAGGCCGCACGGGGCGCGCGCATGGCTCCATCCATCATCGGGGCGGCCATCGGCGGTGGTGCACCAAACGCGACGTCTTGAGGCATCGGTGGGGGAGGCGGGTTGCGATAGGCAATGGCGCGCTTCGCGGCGTCGCCATGGGTGTTGATGAAGCTCTGCAGATCTTTCAAGGCAAAACGGCGCCAACCCTGCGTGCCCAACAACAGGTCAGTGGCCAAGGCGGCCTTCGGGTTTTGCACATCTAGGTAGACATGCGCATCCTTTAGCTCGCGCACTTCCGGCTCCAAAAGCGCCATCACTGGCAGGCGCGGTGGCTGGTCGCGCCGTTCCAGCATTTCGAACACACTTTCGTCGCTTACCGTCATGCCCACCACGGCGCCCACAGGTGTACCTTTTTCGTCGGTGGTGGTGACCGTGAGCTTTACGGGGCTTCCCGGGGTGTAGCTTTCGCGGTCTGCGACGACGCTCACCTTGAGAACCTTGTCGGCCTCGCGGAATAGCAGGCGTTCGGCCAAGGGCTCACCTTTGGCGGTCCAGAGGGTCGCGATCAACACGCCGTCGGCGGTGGATGGCAGGGGCAGCTCTACCGGGATCAACTCGGCGATTTCGGGGGTGCGGCTGAACAAGCCGCCTTTGCCGACGTTCACTTCTTTTACCGCGATTTCAATGTCATTTCGGCTCACCGTCAGCACGTAGCTGCCGGGCTTACTGAGCGCGACCTGCAGGCGCGCAGGTTCACGACGCTTGATGACATCGCCCTGGGCCATCAAGACGCCACCTTGGGTTTTTACGGTCGGCAGCGGAAAGCTGCGGTTGATGCCGGCTGGCGCGACGATCTTGAGCGCATACGTATGGCCTGCAGTCGGCGTGAACATGAAACGGCCGCGGCCTTCATGCTCGGTTTTGAACGCGGTCAGGGTGGTGTTGCTTTCGTCTACCACCACGGCTTCTAGGTCAGCCGGTTTCTTTGCCGGGGTGCGGGCCTCCACGTAAACGCGGGCAAGCAGGCCGGCGACCAATTCGCCACCTTCCGGGAAA
>ERZ795055.3487-NODE-3487-length-11486-cov-4.268568_pt1 | contig 11486 bp, 10 predicted proteins | sample MGYA00375139_ERZ795055 | MGnify/ENA primary metagenome ERZ795055 (study PRJEB30184, sample SAMN05720283) | anaerobic digester metagenome | isolation source: active sludge of municipal wastewater-treating anaerobic digesters | place: USA | collected 2015-01-23 ...
TCTTCATGTTCCGCAACTATTTTCCGATCAATCTCATGCACCAGCGCGAGGTTTCCTTGCGTAATGGCTATCCCCTGGGGGACGAGTCTTGGCACGGCCCCTTGCTGGAGGTCGCTTGATCGATCTGCGTCTTGCCGGCGAGTCTGATGATGCCGATTTGCGCGCCATGCTGCGTACCAATTCGATGCCATCGTGGGTCACGATGAGCATGGAGCGCGAACCATCGTTTCTCGCCAGCCTGAATCGTTTCGGCCGTGAGTGCGCGGTGATTGCAAGAGACGGCCCGACACCTGTCGGCATGTATTTGTGTGCCGAGCATCCAGTGCATATCAATGGCCAACCTACGAACTTTGGTTACCTTGGCGGACTACGGGTCAATCCGGCTTATCGTCACCAGTTACGTGTCCTGCGCGACGGATATGCGTCAATCCGCAAGCTCTCCGGAGCAAGCAATCCAGACACCTGGTACACCAGCGTCGCTGCCGAAAATGCGCCGGCTCGCCGGCTCCTGGAAGCCCGTCTGCGCGATCTTCCCCTTTATGTGACGCAAGGTGAGCTCGTTACCCTCGCGCTGCCTCTGGCGCGCGGCAAGCGGCTTGGGCTCTGGCGTCGTCCGAAAGCAGCCGAAGTTAAATCGATGTGCCAGGTTCACAACAGGTCAGCCATGCGTTACCAACTGTCTCCGGAATTGACACCCGAACGAGCCGAGGCGACCGGTGCGGATTTTTTTGTGCAGGAAGTCGAAGGAACAGTCAGTAGCTGTATGGCTTTGTGGAACCAGCAGACCTATAAACAGGTGGTCGCGCGCGCTTATCGACAACCGCTGGCGGCGGCTCTGCCGCTATATAACCTCTTGGCCCGACTGGCAAAGCGGATTACCTTGCCACCACTGAACCAGCAACTCGACCAGTCATTTCTCGCCTTCTTCGCGCCACGCACAGAGGATGCCTCAGAGCTTGTTCCGTTAATCCGCGATGCGCTGGCAATCAACCGCAGCGAAGTATTGACGCTGGGGCTCCACGCTGCACATCCAGCACTTCCCGCGTTGATAAGGGAATTCCGACCGGCAATTTATCGGACCATTGTGTACGCGGTATGTTTTGACCAGCCGCCCGAATGGGATGCTCGCCCTGTTCAACCCGAGGTGGCGGTACTGTGAAAATTGTTTTGATTCGCCCCAACATGGGTGACTATCGCTCGACCGATGCGATGCCACCATTGGCGATGGGTATTCTCGCCGCCCGTTCGGTCGGGCATCAGGTTCGCTTCTTTGACGACAAGGCCGAGGCCATTCCGGAGAATCTTGAAGCCGACCTGGTCGCGCTCAGTGTTGAAACCTTCACCGCCAGGCGCGCTTACCAAATTGCAGATGGTTTCAGGTTGCGAGGCATTCCGGTCGTCATGGGCGGCTATCACCCGACCTTCCTGCCCGAAGAAGCCCTGCTCCATGCCGACGCCGTGGTCACCGGCGATGCAGAAGGGGTATGGGAGCAACTACTCGAAGATATGTCCAGCGGGCGTTTGCAGCGCATTTATCGTAGCGACAACCGGGCTACGCTTGCCGATATGCGAATCGACCGCACGATTTTTGCCGGCAAACGCTATGCGCCAATCGAACTCGCGCAATATGGTCGCGGTTGCCGCTTCGTGTGTGATTTCTGTTCCATTCACGAGTTTTACGGCACGCGGGTCAGAACGCGACCGGCCGAACAGTTTCGCGATGAACTGGAGAGTCTCGATAGCAAACGGCTGCTCTTTTTCGTCGATGACAATCTGTTCAGCACCCAAGCCGATCTCGATGCCCTGTTGCGTGTTCTGACGCCACTTCGTAGACGCTGGTCGTGCCAGATCAGCATTGATGTCGCGCGCGATCCAGCCCTGCTCGACAGACTCGCCGCAGCCGGCTGTCGTTATGTGCTGATCGGTTTCGAAAGCCTGGAACCGGCCAATCTCAAACAGATGCGCAAGCCCTGGAATCAAGTCGCCGGCGATTACCGGAAAGTGGTTAGCCAGTTGCATGCGCGCGGCATTGGCGTCTACGGCACCTTCGTTTTTGGCTACGACCATGACACGCCCGACACAATCCGGCGCAGCCTTGACTTCGCGCTCGAATCGCGCCTGGAAATTGCCAACTTCAACCCCCTGACGCCAACTCCGGGTTCCGGCCTGTATGCGCGCCTGCAGGCCGAGGGTCGCCTGATTTCACCGCAATGGTGGCTCGATCCGGATTATCGCTATGGCGCCCCGATTTTTGCACCACGCCTGATCACCCCGACACAATTGGCCGAAGGATGTTTCGAAGCGAAGCGTGCCTTCTACGCCTGGTCCTCGATTGCCCGTCGCGTGTTCGACAACGACAACCGGTTTTCGTGGTTTTCTACCACCATGACAACCGTTGCCAACCTGATCTCACGCCGCGAGGTGTATCGCAAACAGGGGCGACGCCTCGGCGCCTGAAGAAAAATCGATGAAACTGACCCTGATCAAACCAACAATCGGCCGCCGCGAACATAGCCTTTATGTCGACGAGGGACGGATGGAACCCTTGATGCTGGGCGTTCTTGCCGGTTTGACGCCACCCGATGTCGAGGTCGTTCTCTACGACGATCGGATGGAAACCATCCCCTATGACGAAGCTAGCAATCTGGTGGCGATCACCGTCGAAACCTATACGGCGCGACGCGCCTATGAAATCGCCGACGAATACCGTCAACGCGACGTCCCGGTCATTCTCGGCGGAATGCATGTTGCCTTGCTGCCTGAAGAAGCTGCCGAACACGCCGACAGTATCTTCATTGGCGATGCCGAAACCGCATGGGCGGAGGTCATCCGCGATGCCCGCCACGGTTGCCTCAAGCCGCGTTACTTTGGGCCACCAGGCATCGGCCAATGTGACGGAAGCCTGCCGCGCCGCGACCTCTACCGGGGCAAGGGATATTTGCCGATTTCGTTGATGCAGTATTCGCGCGGATGCCGCTTCGCCTGTACCTTTTGCGCTGTCTCACAGTATTTTGAGCGCAAGCATTACCTGCGTCGAATAGACGATGTCCTGCGCGAAATCGAAAGCCAGGACCGTCGCTTCCTGTTTTTCATCGACGACAATATCGCATCAGACCGGAGGGCGCTCAGCGAGCTATGCGAGGCGCTGATTCCCATGAAGGTCAGCTGGATCAGCCAGGCCAGTCTTGACGTCACACGCGACAGCAAACTGATGGGGCTCATGCAGCGCAGTGGCTGCTGGGGCAACGTCATGGGCTTCGAGTCGATCACGCCTGGCAGTCTGCGAGACGCACGCAAGTCGCCCAACATTGCCGGGTTTTCAAAATTTTCGAAAGAAATAGAGATCCTTCGCGACCACGGCATGCAAACCTGGGCTGCATTTACGCTGGGATACGATCACGATACCGCCGACAGCATCAATGCTACGGTCGACTTTGCTCTAGCCAACAAATTCACCTTTGCCGCCTTCAATATCCTGATGCCCTACCCCGGGACGCCGCTCTACAGCATGCTGGACGAACAGAACCGTCTGCTCTACGGAAGAAAATGGTGGCTGCATCCGGAATACCGCTTCAATCAAGCCGCGTTCCAGCCCGCCTTGATGACGGCCGATGAACTGACTGACGCTTGCCATGCGGCACGAACGCGCTTCAACAGTCTGCCTTCGCTCGTCCAGCGATTTTCCGACATCAAGACCAACCTGCGCTCCCTGTCACGGGCGCTATCTTTCTGGCGGTATACCCTCCTCTTCCGCAAGGAAGTCTACAAAAAGCATCGCATGAGATTCGGGCTGAAATGAAACCGGCGCTCCGTATCTACCAATACCTTGGGCCGCTCGTCTTAACCCCGGCCTCGCTGGCCCTCTGGTGGCGCGAGTACAACGATCAATGGCAGGCCATTGCTGTTTGGGCCATTCCGGTCCTTTGGGCCTACATCGTTCCTGGCGTTGGCACCAATATTTGCAAAGTCTGGGAATTCGACGTTGCCTGGAAGCTGGGACGTTTCCGCCCACATCACGGGTTCGTCTTTGGCAGCGCGACCAGCATGCTGGCCTGGCTGATTCACGTTGACGTAGCTCACTCTGTTGTTGACGTAGCACGCTACGCCTTTGTGCTCTGCTCGGTACTTGGCTTCTGGAATATTCTTTATGAGATCAAGGCACTGCGCATCGGTTTGCTCAAGGTATACAACCAGCCCTGGGCCAACGGCGAGGGGCCGGAAGCCATCGCGCTCGACTATTCGCCGTGGTTTTTCGGCGGTTTCGGAGCGGCCTATGGTGCCTTCATCACTGCTCTTGAACTGTACGCTGGTAGCCACGGACCATTGGGACTGACCGAGGTGCTGATGCTGATCGCCGGCGGCTTGATATGGTGTATTGCACTGCCGGTCCTGGGTTTCATGCGCCATTCGACGAAAACCCACGGTCATCCGGGCACTCGCCCCATTACCGAGGAACCATTGTGAGAACCTGGCTGAGTTCAATCCTGCTTGTTCTGTCGCTGTCGCTTTCCGCAGCCAGTCTCTGGGCCGCAAGCCATCTGGACCTGGTTTATGCGCTGCTGGCCATCTGGTTTTTCGCACTAGTCAACAATATGCCGTTTGCGCTGATGCACGAAGCGGTGCACGGAGTCGCCGCGGACTCTCGGCGCTTCAATGCATTCATCGGCATGCTGGCCGGGTGGGCGTTTCCGACCTCGTTCTCGATGCAACAGGAGGCCCATATCGGGCATCACCAGCGCAACCGCACCGATCAGGAGTTGTACGACTATTACTTGCCAAATCAATCACCAGCCATACGCAATTTTTGGCTATATGCCGGCAACCTGCTCGGCCTGTACTGGTGGTGTGTGTTCTACAGCAATATTCTCTATGCGCTTGCGCCGGGAATCTACCGCTCGCGCTTTTTTGTCGACCGGATCGCGCCCCCCCTCGGCTTCGGCCCCTACGCCAAGGATCTCGCTGCACTTCCGCCGCTCAAGCTCTGGCTCGAGATCGTTCTCGCTTTCGCCTATCAAGTGACGATTTTTAACCTGCTCGATTTGAATCTACTCGCCTACTTCGTTTGCAACATGGCTTTTGCCTTGCACTGGTCTGTCCTTCAGTATGCGGATCACGCCTGGAGTGCGCGCGATGTAAAAAACGGCGCCTGGAATCTTCAAGTGCTGCCACCATCGCGCTGGCTGGCGCTCAACTATCACTATCACTTGGCGCATCACCAGCAACCGCATTTGCCATGGTATGAGTTGCCGAAACACGTAGATAAAAGCATCCCCCAACCGTCGTTCTGGCGAGTCTATTTCAGTCTCTGGAAAGGCGTCCGACCCGCGCCACCAATGGGGGCGCCGGCTGATACGGATTTCCTTTTCCCGGAAAACAAGCCCGTTTCCTAGACGACATGGCATGCCCATTGGATCGCGCTCACGGCAATATTCAGGAAAACAGCATGAGTGAAGACACCGTCGCAACAGACCGTGCGTTCCGCCCACCGGCGCCTGAGCTTCCACCAGGGCCAGTGCCGCTACTCAAATTGCTTTGGGCGGTGTTTTTCAATCCCTTGTATGTGTGGCGCCGCCAACATTTCGAGGATCCGATGGTCGTGGACCGCACCGTTCTGGGTACACGCTTGGTGGTAAGCGATCCAGCCCTCATCAAGTGGATTCTGGTCGACAACGCCCAAAATTATGTCCGCGACAGTTTGCAGCAGCGTGTTCTCCACCGTGTAACGGGGCGTAGCTTATTTTTGGCAGAAGGCAGTGATTGGCAAATCCAGCGAAAAATCCTAGCGCCATACTTCTCTGCCAAAGCCCTGGATGCTTATATCCCCGGCATGGCCGCTGCTGCTGAAGATACGGTCAATCGTTTTCGGGGTCTGGGTGACAAAAGCTTCGACCTTGGACGCGAAATGTGGACTATGGCCGTCGACGTGCTTGGTCGAACCATATTTTCCAGAGGTCTGAACGAGTCCCCTGCGGGTATAGCCAACAACTTGTGCCAGTTCTCCCATGCAAATGGCCCCGTCGAAGTCGGCGATATTCTTGGGCTTCCGCCCTGGTTACCGGGCATACGGCGGATTTTGGGATGGCGCGCCACAGCGCAAGTGCAGCAACGGGCACGGCGGATTTTCGCCGATGCCAAGGCATCCGGACTTTCGCCAAAAGCCGATTTTCTTTCTGCGCTGATATCCGCCCGTAACCCTGAAACAGGTGAGGCGATCAGTGATCGTAAAATCAAGGACAATATCTCTGCAATGCTTGGCGCAGGATCCGACACCGCCGCAGTAACCTTGACCTGGGCCATCTTTTTGCTCTCGCAAGCGCCTCATGCACGTGAGGCAGTCGAAGCAGAAGTCGACGCCAACCTGAAGAACGGGGTGCCAACGGCCGAAACGCTAACCAAACTGGTTTGGACGCGCGCTGTAATCGAAGAGGCCATGCGCCTTTACCCACCAGCCCCGATGATTGGACGCATGAGTCTCAGTGAAGACAGGTTGAGCGGGGAACGTTTTCCGGCAGGCACGACCATCCTGATTTCACCCTGGGTGCTCCATCGTCACACGCGGCTGTGGAGCGAACCTGATTTGTTCAAACCCGAGCGCTTCCTGCCCGGAGAACGCGAACAGATCCCGCGTTTCGCCTATTTGCCGTTCGGAGCCGGTCCGCGTGTATGCCTAGGCATGGGCTTGGCGATGCAGGAGTCGATCATCGTGCTGGCAACATTGATCAAGCATCTTCGTTTCGAACGAACCGACGAGCAGCCTATCCGGCTTCGCCATTGTATGACCTTGCATACCGATGCTCCGCTACGGATGCGAGCCAATCTGCGCCAAGTGCCATGACGACGCAACCCGCTATTTCCTGGCCAGACCGTACGCGCTGGCGTGCCTTCCTCAAATTCACGGGGATGTTCTATTTATTTTTCTTCCCGATCTATTTTGGGGCTGGGCATCTTGCGGCAAGAACTCGCGACACTTTCGGGTTGTACTGGTCGTGGGAACGGGACATACCGCTCATCCCGTGGATGATCTGGCCGTACCTGACCCTCTTCTCGCTGTTCCAGCTGCCGCTTTTCCACATGAGTGCCAGGCAAATATCGGTGCTTTCACGGCAGTCGACGGCAACGCTGGTGATTGCCGGGATGGCTTTCCTGCTGCTGCCGACACACTTGGGATTCCCGCCCATTGTGGTTGAAGACCTGCATCAACCGATGTTCGGACTCCTTGCCATAGTCGACACCCCCCATAACCTGGCGCCATCGCTGCATGTCGCATTTAGCGCGCTGATCCTTCTTGGCTGTGCGACACAAACGTCGGCGCGCCTGGCTTGGAGCTATCGTTTCTGGCTGTTGCTCCTCTCGGTATCAACGGTGCTAGTGCATCAACATCACATTTTTGATGTCATCAGCGGACTGGCACTCGCCCAGATCATGCGACGGCTTTTCCCGCTCGACGCTTGAAGAACCAACCGGCAGCAAAGCCGACAAGCAAGCCGCCTGCAGCACCACCAACGCCGAACCAGACGACACTTTTCTCGATAGCATTCAACACCGGATTGTCGAGAAAATTGGTACCGGTATGCACTGCCAAGAGCTTCCATTCCCCATTGTCTTTGATGGAAACGGCGGTCCAGCGACCGTCAAGGTCAAAACTCCGCCCGTCGGCTAACTCGTAATGTTCTTTCGTCGAGCCTTTGGTTACCGCCAAGCTACCCTCATAGATTTGCGAAAGATCATCCGCTTCTGCAGCGATGGTCACTTTGTTCATCTTCAGCGAATCCCGCGTGAACAGGCTCTCAAAGTAATCCTTGAGCTTCCCGGAATCCGTGAAGCTGTCCTGTGTAATCAGAGTTGTCATAAACGGCTGATGAAGGAATTTCTGCATCGCCACGTAATCGCGGTTGTTAACCGCCGCAACAGCATCGGACTTCAGCTTGCGCAGAGCCTCATGATCTGCCTGCGTTCCCTTGTCATCGGCAAAGCCTGGCGTGGAGAACAAAAAGGACAACACAAGAACGAATGAAATGCGGGACATGGGAAATTTTCCTCCAGCTAAGTTTTTGAATTTCGGTAGCGACGGATAGTCTGTTTTCGGCTGACGATATCAAAAATGATTTGTATTCATACATCATCCACGACAGCTTTGCGCCGCGGCCATTCATCAAACGGCCGGACAAAGCGACCAGTGGGCAGCACCTGCCTTGCGCGCAGTACGGCGCCGGGCCCCAGCCTGGCATCCCCGCCCATAATTGCCTCGGATTCAACAATCGGCGCCGCCGCCAGCACCAGCCATCGACCATCTTCATTCCGGATAACGAGATGGCCTGACAAAATGGACTTCATGCCCAAAATCGCGCCATGCCCAACGCGAACAGCGTGGCGGTCAGTGATCAGCACGCCGGGGCCAACATAGGCGCGCGGGCTAAGATGCCCACCCCACAATCCGATCCACAAGGCATAGAACCCCGGTACCAGCCTTAACAGTTCCTCCAGCCAAGGCAAACGGTTGAACAGGATTTGCCACTGGGTCAGCACCCACCACACACGGTAAGCGGACATGTCTTGCGTCAGCTGACCTTCCGGCCGCCCAAAGGTCACAATCATCAATCTGGATGCGAGCGGCGGCAGCAGGTAAACCCAGGCTGCCAGAATCAGTATTCGGCCGCCCATCGTATCGCACAGCCCGAAAACCAAGCCGAAACCAGAGGCCAGATGAAGAAACGGCAAGGCATTCAACCAAAGCGAAAAAGCACTAGGTTTTTCCAGTTGAATGATTTCATCGCCGGTCATAACCGACCATCTTTTCTCCCAATCTTGCCAACTCCGGGGTGTTGTCGAACACCGAAAACGCTTTCGGCATGATGCGGCGATTGAACAGGCTTTCCTGAAACAGTCTGCACCTCGTCAAAGTCAGGAGTGCCTGGATCATTTCTTCCTCACGAGGGGCCAGTTCAGGCATGTCACGAACCAACTGGCGAACGACCATGACACCGGAACCACTTCGCGTCAGACGGGTGACGCCGCCGAGCATCGATTGAAACAACCATGCGTTTAAACCCCGCCCCGCCTTTGTCCGCGAACCGATACACGACTCGATCATTCTTGCATCGATGTGGAGGTGGCGTGCTTCGTCTTTCATGTGCTCCCGATGAACCGAGACAAATCCTGGATCGAGCATTCCCAGGGTTTCTGTCTCCGGCCGGCGTGCCATGTCGCGGGCAAGAGCCATGGATGATTCCTCCATGGCCATCAAATACCACAACGCGAAAGAAAGACGTCCGGCCAGCGCGCCAATGATCCCGAACATAGCTTTGGTCCAGCCGGGCAAGCGGGAAAACAGGCGATCCTCACCCGGAGGATAGAGATCAGGACGGCAGGCGCGATTGAGTGCGGCGAAGCCTTCAAAGTGCCGCCTCTCCTCCTCAATCATCGTCATCATGGCTTGTGTCAGCGCAGCATCAGCGGCGATTCCCGGTTGCCGGAGCAGTGGCGTGAGCAACCTCTCAACCAGATCCGCTTCCAGCATCATGATGTATTCGTTGATGCGCAAACCGAATAGTTGGTTGTAACGCAGTCGATGCTCAAAGCCCAGAGAGGCGTAGACGGGCGTGTAGTAAAGCTGGGTATAGTTCTCTGGCACAAATGGGCGGCGCGAATCTATCTCAAGGTGCAAATCGTTGCGCGTGCAGTGGGCCGGATCGGCAGCTAGTCGATTGATGTGCTCAGCGGTAAGCCATCGCTTCAAGTCAGGTGTACTCCGCATGCGAGCTGCCACTTCCTGTCAGCCTATTGGTTTGATATATATGCCAAAAAATACGAACCTCACCAACATGCCGACAATGCCTTCGGTACCCCTTAGACAGCTGTTGCAGCAGGCCAATGCAATACTTCAAAGATGAGGCAATTGAGAATTCACGCCTAAAAAATAGCTCAGTGGCATTCTGTTCAGTTTAACCAGAAGTCTGGAATTCGGATACCTTATTCAGTCAAATTGACCGTAAGCTTGGCGATCGGGGTTAAATGCGAATGCATTGGCCAAGGATCAGTCCCCAGCCAGCGACAACAGCTATTACTCTTGCTTTAAGGTGCGAAGAATCAGAAAAATCTCACATCGGGTTGAGGAATGGTTATGTTTCCAATTCGCGAGATATTTTGAACTAAAGGACACCCACCAGCCCACACCTTGCCCTGAAGAGCCTCGTTCAACCACAAGTTTTGGACCTGGGTCAGGAAGAATTTGTAGCTCAAAGCGTTGTAGTTTTTTCATCAGCGAATTATGCCGCATCAATTGCGCTGGCTTAAGTAGGCGCTCAGTAGCCAATTGAAGGACCGCTAACAGGGACTTTGCCGCCCGACTCTGGCCCGATGTCCAAGGTCGGCTTTGGCCAATGAGCAGAAATCAATTACTCCGTTACCCCGCAACGGACTAGGCTTAACCACCTGATCGTTAGGTTTTAGACTCTAGAGGCTTGCATGGCGTAAATACAATCGCCTTCTCGCCGATCGTTCGCGACTGCAAGCAGAATGATCCCCGGCAACGCTTACACTTCGATTGCGGCAAGGCGGACTAGCTCAAATCTACTTAGTGGAGTCGTCGGACATTTCATCACTAGGTAAGCGATATTCCGCGCTCCCCTACCGGGTCTGAATCGCTTTCATGCAATCCGGCCGCCACTGCCCACCACTCGACGCACAGAACAACAAAGCTGGAATATCAGGGGAGTTCAGGTTTTCAATTTTGACCCATTGGATTTGCCCGGAAAACTGTATCTGTGCGAGCGGAGGACGTACTTCGACCACCAGCGCACGAAACGGCCAGTTCTGGCGATCATCCAAGACCACAACGAGCATCGTGTCCCCAGGCTTGAGTGCTGCTCGGCTGCTACGCGATAGCTGTTCCCATTGTTGCTTTGCAGCTTGCCATTCGGCTTCTGCCTTTTGTTGCGAGGCCTGCTCTCTGGCAGCTTTGGCCTCCCGGGCAGCGCGATAGATGTCACGAGATTTGGCGATTTCATCCCGATCCTGCACCACAAGGTAACCGGGTCGTTGCACCGTAGCATTCTGAACGGGCTTGATGTCTTGGAACAGCGTCAGTTCAGCAAGCGGCGGCGTACGATTGTAAATATCCTTGCCATCCTCCTTTCCAAAACAAATCAGGACGGCGTTGTTGGCGGCTACCCGGAGCATCGGATTCTGATCTGACGAGACCTCGGAGTATCGAACCGCAGCACTCGTGGATGCGGTTTTCATTTTGCCGTCATTTGCATCGCACCAATTTTCAAAAGCAGAGTTCCATCGGCTGGCATTTCCAGCAGCGTAATAACCGGCGAGGGTGCCAGGCTTGTCCGAGTAGAGCAGGATGCTCTTGGGTAACGCAGGGAAAATCTTCTCTGGCGGCAGGTTGTCACCAGCGACCTTGAGTAGTGCCTGCTTGAGCGACGCCATATCCGGCGTCCGTTGCTCGACCAGCGGCATCCCGTCCTGCGAGACAGGTG
>ERZ795055.3488-NODE-3488-length-11483-cov-6.929296_pt1 | contig 11483 bp, 9 predicted proteins | sample MGYA00375139_ERZ795055 | MGnify/ENA primary metagenome ERZ795055 (study PRJEB30184, sample SAMN05720283) | anaerobic digester metagenome | isolation source: active sludge of municipal wastewater-treating anaerobic digesters | place: USA | collected 2015-01-23 ...
TGACCACCATATTTGGGAGCCTCTTCCGGCACAGATCAGCGCCCTCGCCGGCTCAGAGGCATTCATAATCAATGGTCAGCTTGGATTCGAGCATGCCTGGATGGACCGCTTCATGCAGGTCAATCCCGGTATGAAAGTGCTGGATCTGTCGCGTGAAATTGAGCTGATAGGGTCGGAGGGTCTGGGGCCTGAGGGTCTGAAGTCTGAGAGTCTGAGGTCTGAAGGTCTGAGGTCTGAGGGTCTGGGGTCTGAGGGTCTGAGGTCTGAAGGTCTGAAGTCTGAGGGTCCGGGGGAGGGGGATGAGCATGAAGGGGATGATCATGATGGACATATTCATGCTGATGACGATAATGGTCATGCGGACGAAGATCACGGGCATGATCACGGTGGTCCTGACCCGCATTACTGGATGGCGCCGTCTGCTGCGATTATAATGGCGCAGAACATCCATGATTTTCTTATAGAACTTAATCCGGCCTCGGAGGCAAAATATGATGCAAATCTTGCTGCTGTCAACAGGAAGATCTCGGAAGTGGACTCACTCGTTCGTCTTGCGATGGGTCACGATCCGCAAAGTACGGTTATGATATTTCATCCGGCACTGGCGTATATGGGACGTGATTATGGTTTCGGGCAGGTATCCTTCGAGGATGAGGGTAAGAGTCCATCACCGGCCCGGATGAAAGAGCTGATTGACCTTGCCCGTGACAAGGAGATTAAGAGTATCTTCATACAGGCGGAATACGATGTCCGCAATGCAGAGTCGCTCTCTCGTGAGACCGGTGCGAAGCTTGTGATCATCAACCCCATGAACAGGAACTGGCCGGAGGCTGTGATTGAGGTAGCAAGGGCAATAGGCAGTAGGCAATAGGCAATAGTGGGAGTGTGTGTAATCAGATATGCAGATGCCGCAAGACCTTCAGATATAAGACATTCAGACTTTCTGACCAGACAACATGAGTATATTATTTACAATAGATTCTGTCACCGCCGGGTACGAGGAGAAAATCGTTCTTAATGATGTCAACATGGCCATTGAAGAGAACGACTTCATCGGTATAATTGGTCCCAACGGCGGTGGCAAGACAACCCTTCTGAAGGTGATTCTCGGATTGCTGAAACCGCTCTCAGGAAGGATAGACTATTCTCCGGGCAGCCTGCGGCTTAACCAGATAGGCTACATGCCACAGGTGGCGCAGGGCGACACTCTCTTCCCGGTGACGGTTGAGGATGTGGTGCTCTCCGGGCTGATGCACAATAAGGGAGCCACGGGACGCATGGGTAGTGCCGAGAAGAAAAGAGCAGCAGAGGTTATGGATGAGCTCGGGCTCAGACCACTGGCACGTCAGGCTCTGAATGAACTGTCAGGCGGGCAACTGCAACGCGTTTATCTGGCACGGGCAGTGTCAGGCTCACCCCGGCTGCTGCTTCTTGACGAACCGGCAACATTCGTTGATGCTTCCTTCGAGGCCGATTTCTATGAAAAACTGAAGTTGCTTAACAACCGTATGACAATAATGATGGTCTCACACGATGTGGGTACAATCTCCGCCTGGGTGAAATCATTCGCCTGCGTCAGCGGAAAGGTATTCTATCACCCTCACAGCAAGATCACCCAGGAAGATCTCCGGTTGTACGGCTGCCCGATACAGCTTGTCACACACGGCGATGTGCCGCACGTAGTACTCCATAAACATGGCTGATGGAAAACCTCTTTGAATATTCATTTGTCCTCAGATCGCTCCTCGGGGCATTGTTTGCCAGCATCACCGCAGGACTGGCGGGGACTTACATTGTCTCGAAGAGACTGGTTTTCCTCAGCGGAGGTGTTACACATGCCTCTTTCGGAGGAATAGGCCTCGGATACTATCTCGGAATAAACCCGGTGCTGGGCGCTGCAGTATTCGGGCTGGGATCAGCCCTGGGGATGGAGTACATGTCGGCACGGGGTAAGATGCGCGAAGACAGTGCAATAGGCATACTATGGGCGCTGGGTATGGCAGTAGGGATCATCTTCATCTACCTGACCCCCGGGTATGCACCGAACCTTATGAGCTACCTCTTCGGGAGCATCCTTACAGTGACTGACGGTGACCTTATAGCACTGGGAATAATCTCGGTTGTGCTGATAGTCTATACGGCGGTGTTCTACCGCACGCTGTTATATATCTCATTTGATGAGAACTATGCGCGAACATTCACAAGGCGCGTTGATCTCTTCAGGTATGTCTCGGTGGGACTGACCGGCCTGGCTATAGTTTTGAACATAAGGATGGCCGGGGTGATAATGATCATTGCCCTGCTCACAATACCGGCTAATATTGTGATGCTGTTTACACGCAGGTACCTGAGGATAATATTGCTTTCGACTGTTGTAAGCTTTGCAGGGATAAGCGCAGGGTTTGCCATCTCGTGGTTCACCAACCTGCCAACGGGTGCAACAATCGTTGCCGTGCTGGTGTTGTTCTGGCTGGTGGCTCGCGGTGCCAGGAGCCTCATGAAGAGCAGCAATATTGAAAAACTCAAAAAAACTACGATATGAATGAATTTGATATCATAATCATAGGGAGTGGTCCCGGTGGATATGTGGCAGCAGTAAGGGCCTCGCAGCTTGGGATGAAGGTGGCGGTTGTGGAGAAGGCAGAGACGGGCGGCATATGCCTGAACTGGGGATGCATTCCGACCAAGGCGCTGCTGAAGAGTGCGCAGGTGCTTGATTATGTGCGGCATGCTGCCGACTACGGCATTAATGCCGGAGAGGCGCCGGCGCCTGACTTTGGGGCGGTGATAGCCCGCAGCCGGGGGGTGGCCGATGCGATGAGCAAGGGGGTGCAGTACCTGTTCAAGAAGTACAATATTCCGGTTATCAGCGGGTTTGGCCGGCTGAAGGGCGCCGGCGCCGTGGAGGTGGAGGCAGCCGACGGGACGAAGGAGATCTACAGTGCTAAACATATCATAATTGCTACGGGGGCAAGGTCAAGAGAGCTGCCGAACCTCCGGCAGGATGGCAAAAAGATTATTGGATACCGCGAAGCGATGACCCTCCCGTCGCTGCCCGCATCGATGGTGGTGGTAGGTTCAGGCGCCATAGGAAGTGAGTTTGCAGGCTTCTATCGTTCGATGGGCACCGAGGTGACACTGGTTGAGTTCATGCCACGCTTACTGCCAATAGAGGATGATGAGGTCTCACGCACCCTGGAACGCTCATTCAAAAAAGCCAGGATGAAGATCATGGTCAACTCAACGGTAGAGAAGGTCGACACTTCCGGTGATAAATGCATTGTGACAATAAAAACGCCTAAAGGCGAAGAGACTGTTGAGGCGGATGTGGTCCTTTCGGCAGTTGGCATAACCCCAAATATTGAGGGAATCGGCCTTGAAGAAACCGGAGTTAAAACGGACAGGGGCAGGATAGTTGTCGATGAGTTTTACCGTACCTCGGTGAACGGAGTCTATGCCATCGGTGATATTGTGCCCGGTCCTGCACTGGCACATGTTGCCTCGGCCGAAGCAATCGTTTGCATGGAGAAGATAGCGGGCAGGAACCCTCATCCGGTTGACTATGCCAATATTCCTGGCTGCACCTATACCACTCCTGAGGTGGCATCGTGCGGCATGACGGAGGAGGCGGCGAAAGCGGCGGGCATTGAGACTAAGACCGGAAAATTCATGTTCATGGCGTCGGGCAAGGCCAGCGCTGCAGGCGCCCGCGAGGGATTTGTCAAGCTGGTGTTCAATGCCGCCGACGACAAATTGATAGGCGGTCACCTTATAGGGATGAATGTCACGGAGATGATTTCGTCACTTGTGACGGCCAGGAAGATGGGGGCCACGGCTCATGACCTGATGACAAGCATCCATCCCCATCCGACGATGTCGGAAGGGATAATGGAGGCCGCTGCTGCAGCACTGGGTGAAGCCATCCACGGGTAGCAGGGAATCAGGAGGCTGTGACCCGCAGCGCCCGGGGAGGTCATTATCTGTAGGAAAACATAATAGAGGCTTCGGCCCTCTGCGCCTGAAAAGTCATTCCCGGCCAGGAAGGCATCAGGGAGGCTGCATCCCGCAGCCGTGGAGAAGTCATGCACGGGCAGATTAATAAGTGTAAATTCTACTATTAACGCAACCTTTCGACCCTTTTTAACATCAATCTATTGATAAGGCCGGAAATTATTTCTTACCTTTATAACTCGACTAAAAAACGGGTTTGGCGAAGGACAGGGATATAATAGACGGATGTTTATCCGGCAGCAGACGCGATCAGGAGTTGCTCTACCGGAGGTACTCCCCTAAGCTCTATGCCGTTTGCCTGCAGTATGCCGGCAATACGGAAGAAGCGAGGGATGTGCTTCAGGAGGGTTTCATCAAGATATTTGAAAACCTGTCGCACTTCAGCCACGAAGGTTCTTTTGAAGGATGGATGAGGAGGATTATTGTCAACACCGCACTTGAGCGGTACCGTAACAGGTATTACCTCAACCGTGTTGACGACATAGACGATGTTACCGAACCGGAAGCCGAGCCTGATACCGATGACTTTGCCGGACTGGAAGCATTCGATCTGCTGAACATGGTAATGGAGCTTCCACCCAAGTACAGGATGGTATTCAACCTCTATGCAATTGAAGGTTACTCTCACAAGGAGGTGGGAGAGATGCTGGGTATCTCTGAAGGAACCAGCAAATCAAACCTCTCACGCGCAAGGGAGATTCTTCAGAAGAAGGTGATGATACTTACGGGTGTCACAAAGAGAATGGTGAATGTTTGAACGGGAACCAAATATTGACATTGTATTCCGCAACGGCTTGAAAAACCTTGAGGTGCTGCCGCCTGCAGACGTGTGGGACAATATACCGCCCATGCCTGTGAGACAGTCGCGTCTCAGGATCATCTCAGGCATTGCAGCAGGTGTGGCCACCCTGGTATCCCTTTCTCTTCTGGCCACATGGTATGTTCGCAATAACAGCACTCCGGTGCTTTTGTCTGAGGTTACTGCCCCCGGGAATGGTCAGGGAGATATGAGTCTTGATATTGCCGGAACGGCACCTGTTACCAGGCCTGCCGAAGCAAAGGTTATAAGTTTCACCGGGCAGGAAGCTCCCTCAGAAACTGCCATACTGAGTGACAGTCAGACAACCGCTGATATTCCTTCAGAACTGACTGCCCCGGCTGAATTGCCGGAACAGGATGTTCTTCCCGGTGAGCCGGTACAGCTTTTCACAGATGATGTAACAATAGTTAACGCCGGCCGCTTTGAGAGATCTGAAGAGAACCTTAAGACCACCGTGCCTGACCTGAAGGGTGGAAAGGCTGAACAGCGTTTCCTTCTCGGAGCATCACTCTCCCCGGCAATGGGATTCTCACGGTCGGGAGAAGATGCCAGGCTGGCTGAGCTGATAAACAGTGAGAAGTCGCGGCCAGCATACACCACAGGTGTTTCCGTGGCCTACAGGATATCAGACCGTCTCTCAATACAGTCTGGCTTAGGCCTGTCATCTATAGGCCAGACAATCTCGGATGTGGCTGTTTATGCGGGCCTGTCTGATTACTATTCTGTCAAAAGCAGTTATCTGTACAGCGTTGAAACCGCTTCCGGTCTGATCCTGGCAGGAAATACAGATCTTTATCTTACTGACACCAAAGACAGGGTTGGGACGCTGATACCCGGCAACATGGCTGATCCGTCCAAGTACAGGCTGACCCAGGTTGGCTCTGATATCCGGCAGGTTTTCCGTTACCTTGAGCTTCCGGTTTTGCTTAGATATAAGCTCATTGACCGGAAAGTCGGACTCAATGTCTCGGGAGGAGTGGCTTACGGTCTCCTGGTCGGGAATTCTGCTTTTACCGGAGAAGGATCTGACCTGATCCGCGTAGGGCATACCGAGGGGGTGAATTCCTTCAACCTGAGCAGCCAGCTGGGACTGGGCATGGAGTACAATATCACAAAGAAGATTATTTTTAACCTTGAACCTGTATTCAGGTATTATGTTACACCACTCAGTGACATCTCAGGTTCACTCTACAAACCATACTCTGTTGGCTTCTCATCAGGATTCTTTGTCAAATTCTGACACCCCTGATTCTCACGCTTTATTTGCTTCCCTTTAAGCAATATTTTAGCTATTTTCGCAGTTTCAATCTGAGATTGCCATACCATGAAAATTACTGCCGGTAAAGCTGCCATCGCCATAATGTTTCTGCTCAGCGCGGGCTTTGTTTTTACACTTCTTGTGTCGGGGAAAAATCAACAGCAGGAAACGGCTGATTACGAAGAAAGTGCACCGCTTGCAGTCTCCTGGGCAATCCCCGAAAATGTCACCTTTGCCGGAGAGGCGATGCCCCTTCAGAATTTTGACACCCGAGAGAGTCTCGACCGTGAGCTCAATGCCACTGCATACCGTCATGGATCAACCCTGCTTACAATCAAGCGCTCCGGACGATATTTCCCTGAGATAGAAAAGATACTCAAAGAGTACGGTGTTCCTGATGATTTCAAGTACCTGGCATGTGCCGAAAGCGACCTGAGCAACGTAATTTCTCCGGCAGGGGCCACCGGCTTCTGGCAGATAATGGAAGGTACCGGCAAGGAAGCCGGCATGATCATAAACAGGGAGATCGACGAGAGGTATGACCTCGATAAATCGACCCGTTTTGCCTGCAGGTATTTCCTGAAGGCTTACGAGCGCTACGGCAGCTGGACAATGGCAGCGGCATCGTACAATAACGGTTTCAGCGGCCTCACAGAGCAGGTTGATATTCAGAAGGAGTCAAACTATTACGACCTGCTTCTTAATGAAGAGACTGCAAGATATATCTTCCGTATTGTGTCGCTCAAGCTGGTCATCTCCGAACCGGCAAAATACGGATTCAATATCGGCTCCGGGGAGCTGTACAAACCGATCCCGTTCAGGGAGGTGAAGGTTGACACCGCCGTTTCCAGCTTCGAACAGTTCGCAAGGCAGTACGACACCAATTACAAGATCCTGAAATTACTTAATCCGTGGCTGCGAAAGCCCTTCCTGACCAACAGCGAGAAAAACGAATACATCATCAGGGTACCGGAAAAGGATGCAAGGATACAGGCTGGCCTATAGTCACCTCCAATGCCGGAACAGAAAGACGAGATAAAAGTATATGGAGCGAGGGTCCATAACCTTCGCAACATCAGCCTTACGCTTCCGCGAAACAAGCTGGTGGTCGTCACCGGTCTCAGCGGCAGCGGAAAGTCGTCACTGGCTTTTGACACGATTTACGCCGAGGGACAACGGCGGTACATGGAGACGCTGTCAGCCTACGCCCGCCAGTTCCTAGGAGGGATGGAGAGGCCTGACGTTGACCGTATTACCGGTCTGAGCCCTGTAATCTCAATCGAACAGAAGACCACCAACAAGAACCCCCGCTCAACTGTGGGTACAATCACCGAGATATATGACTTTCTCCGATTGCTTTATGCGCGTGCTGCCGATGCCTACTCATACGAGTCAGGAGAAAAAATGGTCAAGTACACGGATGACCAGATACTTGATCTAGTGGCGGAGCGATATGACCAGCACAAGGTTTACATTCTGGCCCCCCTGGTCAAGGGGAGAAAGGGACATTACAAAGAGCTCTTCGAGCAGCTCAGAAGGAAGGGATTCCTGCACGCCCGCATCAACGGCGAGGTCAGGGAGATCACCCAGGGGCTGAAGCTCGACAGGTACAAGGTTCATTTCATCGAGCTTGTGATTGACAAGTTCCAGGTTGGCCATGTGACTGAGAAGAGGCTTCATGACGCGGTGTTGCTGGCTCTTGACCAGGGCGACGGCATCATGGCACTGCTTGATGCTTCTGATAACGGGTTGCGGTACTACAGCCGACACCTGATGTGCCCTGTGACAGGCATCTCCTACAATGAGCCGGCGCCACACACATTCTCGTTCAATTCACCACAGGGCGCATGCCCGAAGTGCAACGGGCTGGGAGAGATCTCGGAGGTGGATATAAGCCGGATGATGCCGGACGCATCGCTCAGCATCCGCAAGGGAGGCATAGAGCCACTCGGCAAATACCGGAATATATGGATCTTCTGGATGATTGAGGCCCTCGGAGAGAAGTACGGCTTTACCGTTGATACCCCGGTGGGTGAGATCCCCGAGGATGTGCAGAACAAGATATTCTTCGGCTCTGACGAGGTGCTGAAATTGTCAAATACCCCGCTGGGCGTCACTTCTAACTACTTCATGACCTTCGAAGGTGTTGTCAATTACGTCGGCAACATGGAGGCAGTGAGCGGCCGTGCGGCCAATGGCACAGGTAAGGGTAAGGAGCAATATGTCCAGTACCATGTCTGTCCCGAGTGCAACGGCACGAGGCTGAAGAAAGAGGCCCTCTGGTTCCGCATCGGAGGGAAGAATATCGGTGAGCTTGCCGCCATGGACCTCACCGAGCTCAGGGACTACCTTGAGAATGTAACTGATGACATGTCGGAGCGACAGAAGAAGATCGCCTCTGAGATACTGAAGGAGATACGCTCACGCCTTGGCTTCCTCCTTGATGTAGGGCTCGATTACCTGGCGCTGAACCGCGGCGCCCGAACACTCTCCGGCGGTGAAAGCCAGCGCATCAGGCTGGCTACGCAGATAGGGTCGAAGCTGGTCAACGTACTTTATATCCTCGATGAGCCCAGCATCGGACTGCACCAACGTGACAACCGCAGGCTGATAGAGGCTTTGCGCAGCCTCCGCGATGCAGGGAACTCGGTGATTGTGGTGGAACATGACCGCGATATGATCCTCAGCGCGGATCATATAATTGACATCGGTCCCGGAGCGGGAGTGCATGGCGGGATGATAGTCGCTGAAGGCACCCCTGATGATATACTGAAGGCTGACACGCTGACAGCTGCCTACCTGAATGGTGCAAAAAACATCGAGATCCCGGAGAAGAGAAGAGAGGGCAACGGCAAGCTGCTCACAATCACCGGTGCTACCGGCAACAACCTGAAGAGGGTGACCATGAAGGTACCCCTGGGAACATTCATCTGCATCACAGGTGTCTCCGGAAGTGGCAAGTCGTCACTGATCAACCAGACCCTTCATCCGGCCCTGGCGAAGAAGCTGCACGGTGCCGGCAGAACGCCCTTGCCCTATGAATCAATAGATGGACTGGAGAACATCGACAAGGTGATAGAGGTTGATCAGGCGCCCATAGGACGCACACCCAGGTCTAATCCCGCAACATATACAGGAGTTTTCACAGAGATCCGCAACCTGTTCGCAATTACTCCTGACGCGAAAGTCAGGGGATTCGGCCCGGGCCGCTTTTCGTTCAATATCAAGGGCGGCAGGTGCGAAGGGTGTGAAGGCGCCGGGGTGAAGACAATAGAAATGAACTTTCTGCCTGACGTGTATGTGATGTGCCCCGATTGCGGTGGCAAGCGCTACAACAGGGAAACCCTCGAGGTCAAATACAAGGGACGGTCAATCAATGATGTCCTGGAAATGACAATCAATGATGCCGTGGAGTTCTTCAAGGGCATACCTTCTATATATCACAAAATAAAGACATTGCAGGATGTGGGCCTTGGGTACGTCAGGCTCGGGCAGCCATCTACCACACTTTCCGGGGGTGAGTCGCAGCGTGTCAAGCTGGCCACTGAGCTCTCGAGGCGAGATACAGGGCGCACGCTCTATATACTTGATGAACCCACCACCGGGCTTCATTTTGACGATGTGAAAGTTCTTCTGGAGGTGCTCGAAAGGCTGGTTGAGAGGGGAAATACAGTTATGGTCATAGAGCACAATATGGATGTTATAAAGGTGGCTGACTATATTGTTGACCTTGGCAGGGAGGGAGGACGCGGCGGCGGGGAGATAATCTTTTCGGGCACGCCGGAGGAGATTATCAGGCTTAAGGATAATTATACGGGACAGTTTCTTGCACCCGTGCTGGAACATTAGAAAAGATTATATTTAACGCCTAAATATTTACCTATGGACGAAGCGAAGGAGAAGGACCTGATCAAGGAAGCCTTTGAGCCAAAAACCTGGAACGAGATCCACACAATGGACTCATGGAGGGTTTTCAAGATAATTGCAGAACTGGTTGAGGGCTTTGAGAAGCTTTCGAGGATAGGGCCGAGCGTGGCCGTTTTCGGCTCTGCCAGGACCCATTTCAACAACAAGTATTACAAGCTTGCTGAGGAGATTGCCTTTCAGTTGACCCAGAAGGGTTATGGTGTCATAACCGGAGGCGGCCCGGGCATCATGGAGGCAGCCAACAAGGGTGCGAAAAGAGGCAATGGCAAGTCGATAGGTATAAACATAGACCTGCCTTTCGAGCAGAAGGCCAACCCATATATTGACCGTGACAAGCTTATCACCTATGATTATTTCTTCGTCCGCAAGGTGATGTTTATGAAGTATGCCCAGGGGTTCATTGTGCTTCCGGGCGGTTTCGGGACATTTGATGAGCTTTTTGAGGCTATCACGTTGATTCAGACAAAAAAGATCGGGCGTTTCCCGATAGTACTTGTCGGAACGAAGTACTGGTCAGGGCTGTTCGACTGGGTGACCGAGGTGATGCTGAACGAGGAGCATAACATCTCTCCTGAGGATCTGAATATATTCCGGATTGTTGATGAGGCCGAGGAGGCGGTAGCCTATATTGACCAGTTCTACTCCAGGTACCTGCTGAGCCCGAACTTCTGATTACCTCCCGCGCTCCTTTACGTGGTGGTCCATCTCGCGCTCATGGTCACGCTTTTTAAGCGTGTCGCGTTTGTCATACTGCTTCTTGCCCTTTGCAAGGGCTATCTCGGCCTTCGCCAGTCCGCGCTGGTTGATGAATACCTTTGTTACGATGATTGTGAGTCCCGTTTCGTTGACCTTCCTTTCCCATTTCCGGAGCTCCTTTCGCGTCAGCAGAAGCTTCCTTTCACCCAGAGGATTGTGGTTGTTGAGATTTCCCCAGTAGTACTCGGAGATATGCATTCCTGTGACAAAGAGTTCACCATTGCGGAAGGCACAATATGAATCTGTCAGGTTGGCTTTCCCGGCACGGATTGATTTTATCTCTGTGCCGGTGAGCTTGATGCCGGCAATGAGTTTCTCCAGGAACTCATAGTCATGTGACGCCCTCCGGTTCTTGATGACGATATTGCTGTTATCGTTTCTCATATGAGAAATCAGGCGAATATTGAGAAGTAGAGGGTCTGAGACAGCTTTGACAGAATTATCTGGAGGAGGAAGAAGATAATAAGCATGGATACTACCGATGCGATTATCATGGGGAGCTTTTTATGGTCAGGCGGATTGACCATCACTTCCATCCCTATCCAGAAGATGTAGAGGCCGTAGAGTCCGAGAACGTTGATGAACAGCAGCGACTCGAAAAGGCGGCTGACGGTAAGTGACAGGAAGATGGGGGCCATTGAGTAGGCCACCAGCTTGAATGCCACCAGGAAATCATGGCCGAGATCCATTGCCCTCATGATCTCCCTCACG
>ERZ795055.3491-NODE-3491-length-11478-cov-4.414602_pt1 | contig 11478 bp, 8 predicted proteins | sample MGYA00375139_ERZ795055 | MGnify/ENA primary metagenome ERZ795055 (study PRJEB30184, sample SAMN05720283) | anaerobic digester metagenome | isolation source: active sludge of municipal wastewater-treating anaerobic digesters | place: USA | collected 2015-01-23 ...
AAGACTGCGCCAACTTGGCCACCGTCACGTTCGGAACCAAGCTCGCCACCATCGGACGGGCCGCGTTTGCGCGCTGCACCAGCCTGACCGGCATCACGATCCCCAACACCGTCACGAGCCTGGGGAACGAGGTGTTCGAGGATTGCGTCAACCTGGCCAGTGTCACGCTCGGCACCAAGGTCGCCAGCATCGGGCGATACGCGTTCTGCCGCTGTGCCAGCCTGACCGGCATCACGATCCCCAAGAGCGTCACCAGCATCCAGGCCTGGGCATTTTGGGATTGCACCAGCCTGGCCAACGTCACGATCCCCAACACGGTCACGACCATCGGAGACGAGGCGTTTGAAGGCTGCACCAGCATGACGAGCGTCACGATTCCCAGCAGCGTCACGACCATCGGAGTTGCTGTTTTCTATCGCTGCACGAGCCTGACGAACGTCACGATCCCCGAAAGCGTCACCCGCATCGGGGCGTATGCGTTCTACGGGTGCAGCAGTCTGCCGAGCATCACCATCCCCAGCCGTGTCACGAGCATCGGGCCGTACGCGTTCTGTCGCTGCGCCAGCCTCACCGCCATCGCCGTCCCGAACCGTGTCACGAGCATCGGGCGGTATGCGTTCTATGCCTGCACCAGCCTGGCTGACGTCGCGATCGGGCCCCGCGTCACGAGCATTGGGCCGTATGCGTTCGGAAGCTGCACCGGCCTGACCGACATCACGATTCCCAAAGGTGTGACCGGCATCGACGCGTGGTTGTTTTCCGATTGCACCAGCCTGACGAGCGTCACGATCCCCGACACCGTGACCCGCATCGCGGATGGGGCGTTCTTCGGGTGCACCGGCCTGACGCGGATCACTCTCCCGCCCAAAGTCAACAGCATCGGGGAGCATGCGTTCGCGGGCTGCACCGGGCTGGCCAGCGTCTGCTTCCTCGGCAACGCCCCCGCCACGGCCACCGCTTTCGACGGCTGCCCCGCAACGGTCTATTACCTGGCGGAGAGCACCGGTTGGGGCCCGACATTCAGCGAGCGTCCGACCGCCGTGTGGGTCCCGCAGATCGAAGCCACCGACGCCGACTTCGGCGTGCACGCGGACCGATTCGGATTCGACATCACATGGACCCCCAAGAGCATTGTGGTCGTCGAAGCCTGCACTGACCCGGCCAATCCGACCTGGGTGCCCGTGAGCACGAACACACTCGCCACGGGCGTGTCGTCTTTCAACGACCCGAAGTGGACGGACTTCCCGGCTCGATTCTACCGCCTGCGTTCAAAGTAACAGACGGCGCAGTTGGACGGCGTCATTCGATCCGACGCAAGCGCTCGATCATGCGCGCGACCTTGTCGCGATGCGCAAGAATGGGCCGCGGATCGGTCGTGAAGTGCGTCAGGTCCTTCGAAACGCTCTCCGGAATCTCGAGCAGGGCTCGAGCCTCCCGGACCAGCGCGCTCGAGGCCTCGCGATCGCCGGCGCGCCTCGCCTCCTGATCGAGCAGCCAAAGGTACTCGTAGTCCTCCATGCCGTCCCGCAGGTTCTCCCACCGAAGCGAGTTGATCGGCGCATCGAGGTTGGGCGCGGTCGAGGCGTTGGGATCGCGCCGCGGCGGGTAGAGGAAGCGACCGTCGCCGTTGCCCCAGGGACTGCGGTAGCCGACCGGGTTGCCGTAGCCGGTGACCCAGCTCATGGGATCGACCCAGGGATCCTGCACGTTGGGCTCGGGATAGGCCAGCGGACTGCTCCAGTACACCGTGGCCCAGACCAGGATGCCCGAGACGCCGTACTGCCACGATTGCCACGGCCAGAGCCGCAGCTCCGTGCCGGGATGATCGATGAACTCGGTCACGTAGGGCGCCTTGGGCCCGGTGCAAATGTACCACCAGACCTCCTCGCCGGCCTCCTTGCGCGCCCGCACGGTCTCGCGTGTCCATTCTGGAGTCAGGCCGCACCAGATGTCCACATGCCCCATCAACTCCTTCTCCGGCTGCTCGGTCAGCATCCGACGCAGGCCCGGGGCGGCCTCCCTGATCCGTTGCTGGCCCGCCACAACAAACGCGTAGTCCTTCGGGTCCGGCTCATCGAACCAATAGGTGAACGCCTTGCCCAGCCAACCGTTCTCCCGCAAATGCCGCTCGACCTGCCCCAGGTAATCCCTGAATAGCGCCCCATGCTCGGGCGTGCCCTCCTTGAATCCTTCGAGTTCCCCGAGGTGGCGGCTGTGAAAGGTGCCCCCGCCCATGCCCCGCAACGGAAGCTGGAACGTGCTGAAATGATGCCGATCGAGCCATGTCCGGGCCGCCACATCGAACTGGGCGAAATCCACCCGCGCCCGCTTGCTTGCCCCCTCACCCTCGAACCGCACACGGATCGGCGCATACTCGAAAAACGAATACGGGCTGATCCGATGCTCGGAGAGATTCCGCAGGTATTTGGCAAACACAGCCTCCTTGTCCACCCCCTGGCTCAGCCGGTGATACCGGTTGATTTCATGCGTTCCCAAGCCCAACGCGCTGTGCAGATGCGTCTCGGCCGGCAAAGTGAAATCGTACACCTCGACCTCGATCGGCCCCCGCAGCGTCCCCGCCGCCGTCCTGACCTCGAGCTCGCCGCGGTGGCGTCCGGCCCGGGCGGACTCCGGCACCCGGACGGTGATCCAGAGCGGCTGGTTGCGATGGGCCGCCAGTTTCAACGGTGTCTTGAGCGGCGGCAACGGATCGGGATACCAGCCCCGGACGCACGAGGCGTCCGTCGGCTGAGTCACATGCACATACGCCACTTCGTCGAAACGAACTTCAATGGGACTCGTATCACCGTGCCCGTCGCGCAGCGTCACGGCGGGGATTTCGAGCAGGGTCGCATCGCGATCCGGCCGCAACACCAGTTGCACGGCCTCGAATTCGTTCCGGGCCGCCGCGATCTCGATTGCCCGCCGCTCTCCCATCGGCGCCGGAACCGGCGCAACCCGGTCGCGTCCCACCTTCCAGCCGCTTTCGCACCACCAGGCTGTCACACCGCCCTCGTTCGCCAGCCAGGATCCGTAGCTGGCGTCTTCGAGCAACCCCACCCGGAGCATCGACGTGCCCCGAAAGACGCTCTGGCCCGCGTCGTTCGTGATGGTCAGTGCAATCCGATTGTCGCCGGCCCCGGGAAGCGCCAGGCGCACGTCGAAGCGGCCTGTCTCACCAGGCGGCACCGACGCCGTCATCGAGCGGACTGTTTGCCCCGCCTCCTGCCCGATGCCGAGGCACGTCGCCGACGCAGTCAAGTTGACCGCGCGCGACGCGCGATTCGTGGCGACGATCTCGACGCGGAAGCCCCCGTCCGCGGCCCGACACGTCAGACCGGCCAGCGCAATGCCGATGTCCGAACTCGCTTCCCGCGACTCGAGAAACAGCGTCTGGCCCTCGGCGTCGGGCGGCGGGTTCCGCAACGCCGCCTCGTACTCGAATGTGTCCACCTGGAATCCGCCTTCCTGGCCCGATTGGCTCAAACGGACAAAGACGTGGTCGGCCGGCAGCAGCGACTTGGGAAGGTCGGCCCGCCCGCCCCGCTTCTGGCCGTCGAACTCGGCCACAGCCACCCAGGACTGTCCGTCCCGACTCGCATCGATCCGCAACACACCCGCCGTGTAGTGATTGATGGCCGCGCGCAGGCTGGCGGACTCTTGGGCACTGCCGGACACGGCGAACCGGTAGATCACCTCGGCGCCCGGCCAGAACAGCCAGCGGTTCGAGTTGAACCCGGCCCGGTTCGTCACCAGCGGGCGATGATAATTGGCCCCGCGCCAGTTCAGGTTCGGCTCGAACCGATACACCCCGGCGCGAACGCTCTCGGCCTCGCCCAACTCGATGCCCTCAGCCGGCGCGGCGTGCGCCGCAAACACCGGAACCAGCTCGACGCGGTCGAAATCCAGTCGTCCGCCGACCTCCCATTGCCCCAGTCGCACGAAATCGCGCGGGTTGTTGTGCGGGTTCATGAAAATGAACTCCTCGCGTTCCCAGCGATGGCCGAGTGGGAAATCCCGGTTCACCCGGCTCGGCCCGGACATCGCAGTCCCCCCGCGCGCCTCGGCCGCGCGTCGTCCCATGAACCCAAAACAGTACAGGCCTCCGGGTTCCAGCGCCAAATCCGCCGTCCGCCACCAGTTGGGTTCCTTGCCGTCGCCTTCGACCGCAATGCAGACCTGGCCGTCGGCAGCGTTGCCCTCCGCGCGCACGACGCGACCGGTGCCGCCCGAAAGGGTCCATCCATCGACGCGTTCCTGCGATCGCTCGAAGCTCGGGTTGGGCATGAGGTTCTGGCCGAGACACGAGGCGTCGAGCACCAAAACGGCGCCCGCCCAGGCAATAAGAAAAACGGTGTTCTTCATGGTCGATTCTGCGTCTGGCCATACGCCCATTGCCCCAGGCTGACAACAGTATTTCACCGTCTCTCACTGCCGCCAGTAACCCTTCCCATGAACCAGACCAATTGAACGTTGAACGTTGAGCGTTGAACGTTGAACGTTGAACGTTTCTCGTCGCGGTCCCCATGCCCATTTGGCCATTGAATGCCAACGCTCGACATGGAAAGCGGCGCTGAAGCGCACGCACTCCAGAGGCTTCGCCGCGCCGGACGCGCTCGAGGGCGCGCAGCGTCTGGAGGTTGCCGGTGGGAATCGAGTTTGCGCCGCGTGGGGGCACGCGGCCTACAACATCGGTGTCTGTCCCTTGTAGGCCGGGTCCCCTGACCCGGCGTCTGCACCGATGTCTGTCCTTGCGCCGCGTGGGGGCACGCGGCCTACACAGGGAGTCTCCATTCGTTGGAGGCCCGGTGCCCTCACCGGGCGATAGAACACTGACAACAACCCGACGCACCGCCCGCGAGAAAGAGTTGAACCGGGCCGAGCCGACGGCCCATGCTGCCGGGTGCTGGGCATGGCGCCCCGGAAGTCCGTGCCCTCGTCTCGGCATGCGATTTCCCGGCTTGGCCGGTGCGGGCCCGTCGACACGTCCCGCAGGCGCCGCAACGCGATGTGAGTTATGTGGAACAAAAGGACCAAGCGGCTCGCCAGGTTCCTCGCGATTGCCGCGCTGGTGTGCGTGGTCGGCCTCGCCGCATGCAAAGTGTGGCTGGATGCTTCTTACTTCGACGGCTACGACCCAAACGCACCCTTGAACTTCGAGTTGGCCCTGGTCGAGGAAAGACAGGCTTACACCTGGACGAAATTCTACTATGCAGGCGCACGGGGTGACCGCGTCCCTGCTGTGATGGCGACGCCAAAGAACGCCGCTGGTCCTCTCCCCTGCGTGGTGTTCCTGCACGGGATCGGGAACGACAAGGAGTTCATGGCGCGGCACAAACTCGATGAACCATTCGTCCAAGCCGGATTCGCATTCGTCTGTTTCGACCAGTTGATGCGGGGCGAACGGAAAGTGAAGGGCGGACTCGCGGGGCTCGAGGCCTTTCGCGTCCGGGCTTCGAGAACCGTCAACGACACCCGGCGCCTGATCGATTACCTGGTCACCCGACCCGACATCGCGACCAACCGCATCTACCTCTGTGGGGCAAGCTACGGCGCCATGACGGGTAGCACCGCCACCGCCTTGGACGAGCGCATCCGCGCCGCCGTGCTGGTCTATGGGGGCGGACGCATCCTCTGCCTGTTATCCTCGCCCACCGTGATCGAGGCCGCGGGGAAGTGGCGCCATCTGCTCTGGCTGCCAGCCTGGTACTTCACCAGCGTCTGGGATCCGGTCAGATATGCCGGCGCCATCGCCCCCAGACCGGTCCTGATCCAGAACGGTAGAGCGGACACGGTGATTCCGCCCGCGTGCGCCCGCGCACTCCAGGAAGCGGCTCGCGAACCCAAAACCATCCGATGGTACGACGGGGATCACCTGGGCAAGACGCGCGACTTGGACCTCCCGACCGTCAACGCCGTCTTGGCCGAAGCCGTCAGCTTTCTCGATCGCGAGGATGTTCTCCGCCGCCCGCCGAACCCCGAGCGCCAGGCGGCGTTGTAAGTCAGGTTGCACGCGGACTCGATGACGAGCCTGCCCGACGGGAACGTTTCGCCAAAGCACGAGCCGGACGCCCTCGCGGACGCCGGCTCGATTCGATTGCCAACCGGAGTTGGCTGATCTATGGAACAACGCTGAATCCGGTCCGGTTGATGGCCGCGAGCACCTGGTCGCGCGAGACCTTCTTCGGATCGAACGAGACAACCGCCTGGCCGCTCTGGTGACAGACGCCCTCCGCCTTCGCGCCCTTCACCCCGGCAACAGCCTGGGTCACCTTCGCCGAACAATCCTCGCACTTCAGCCCGCTGACCTTCACGGTCAGAACCTCTTTCTGTACCTTCAGCCCCGTTTGCTCGATCGCCGCCACCAGTTGAGCGTCCTTGACCCGCTTCGCGTCAATCGCCATCACGGCCTTGCCCGACTTCGCGCACACCTTCGGCTCGACCACGCCATCCAAACCGGCAACGGCCTTCGTCACCCTGGCCGCCTGGTCCGCACACGTCAGGCCGGTCAGCTTGTACTCGACCTTGGTCAGCTTGTCGCATTTCGAGTCGGCGCACGACGCCTTGACGGCGCTGCTCACCGGGGACGGACACGCCTCGGCGCAACTGGCCGGACAGACCTTCGCACAGGCCTGGGCGCATTCCGTCTTACACTCGCCCGCGATCACGGCCATCGGAACCGCCGCCGCAACGCCCAACACCGCCACAAACTTCATCATTTTGTTCATAGGATTCCTTTCCAGATTGCTGATTGATTGACTTGTCCTGTGATCGGTCACGGCCGCCAGACCCGGGCCCGAACCGCCGAACCCAATCCCGATCCCGCCGCATGACCATTCTATCATCTGATTATTATCATAAACCTAACGACTGTTAAAATGAGGGGTTGTCATGGTGTTGTCAAGTCACTCTAAAGAATAAAACAAAAGACCTTCGCCTGCCTGGTGCGCGCCGCGTCCTGGAACCTGAGATGCCGGATCGATCCGTCAACTTCCTGTCGTTTCCCTGTGGTTCCTCAAACACGCGCTTTCAGTCGTCAATGCGGTGTGCTTTGATTGCGGCGTGAAAAGCCTATTGCCAGTGCTCGTGCCGTTCGTCGTGACCCTCTTGGCGGGCGACTCGCCTCCAAGCGGCGCGGCGCCGAACACCGCCGCCTCGTTGCGCGAAGCCGCGGCGGGCCTGTTCACGGTCGGCGTCGGCATCAGCGACCGGATTCCGCAACACCCGGCGGATTGGCCCCTGCTCACCAGGCACTTCAGTGCGGTCACGCCCGAGAACTGCCTGAAGCCCAATCCGGTCCAGATCGCGGAGGGACGCTTCAACTTCACTCTGGCCGACGCGTTTGTGGGGTTCGCCGCCTCGAATCGACTCGATGTCGTGGGTCATTGCCTGGTCTGGGCCAAGGATGACCGCACCCCGCCCTGGTTCTTTCGTGACGGGACGAACGCCGCCAGCCGCGAACTGCTTCTGGCCCGCATGAAGACGCACATCGACACCGTGGCGGGGCGCTACCGCGGGCGGATGGCGATGTGGGACGTGGTGAACGAGGCGCTCGACGACGGCACGAATTTTCTGCGGGCCTCGGGTTGGAGCGCGGCATGCGGCGAGGAGTTCATCAGCCGGGCGTTCGAATGGGCGCACGCAGCCGATCCCGGCGCCCTGCTCGTCTACAACGACTACAACAACGAACTGCCCGGCAAGCGCGAGAAGCAGATGCGGCTGTTGCAGGCCCTGCGGGAACGCCGGGTCCCGGTCCATGCCGTCGGCCTGCAGGGCCACTACGAGCTGGATCGCATCCCATTCGAGGACATCGAGGAGATGCTCCGCGCCGCGCGCGGATTGGGACTCAAGGTCGTGGTGTCGGAATTGGACATCGACGTCGTGCAGCGGTGGCAATGGTGGGCGGACGGCGGCAAGCGGCGCGAGGAACTGGCCCGTTTCGATCCGTATCGGCACGGCTGCCCGCCGGAGATTCTCGAAAGGCAAGCCGAGCAATACGGACGGTTGTTCCGGCTGTTTCGCAAGTATGCCGATGTCATTGCGCGCGTGTCGTTCTGGAACCTCCACGACGGGCAGAGTTGGCTGAATCACTTCCCGTGGGAGCGCGCGAACCACCCCCTCCTGTTCGACCGGACGGGCCGCCCGAAGCCCGCGTTCGATGCCGTGATGTCGGCCTTGAAGTGAGCGTCGGCCCCTCAGCGAGAGTCAAGACCCGGCTCCGGCCCTGCCGAGATCGCACCGGAAGGAAATCCAAGGATGTGTCCGCTCCGCGCGCCTCCATTTGTCAACTATTCAGATGCGCCCCCATTGCCTTTCTGAGTCAGCGCCTCGCCAAACAGAGGATGCGTTTGAAGTCGCGCAGGAAGACATGGCCGTCGCTGATGGCGGGCGAGGCGTAGCATTTCTCGCCCAATTCGTACTGGGCCACGCGCTCGAATTGCGGGCCGGGTTTGATCACGTTCACTTGGCCATCGTCGTTGATGAAGTAGACGAGTCCACCCGCCAGGACTGGCGAGGCGTGCGTCCTGCCGAATCGCTCCTGCCAGAGCACGGTGCCCGAGGCCGCCTCGTAGCAGAAAGCGACGCCCACGTTGTTGACGCTCAGCAGGTAGTCCTCGGCGACGATCATGGAAGGGACATAAGGCGCGCCCTTGGTATCGCGCCAGACGACGTGGGTTTGGGTGACGTCGCCGCGGCCGTCGGGCCGAATGGCCAGGAGGACTTGCCTGGGCCAACTGCTGCTGATGTAGACCAAGCCTGCCCGCTCGCTGCAAACAGGCGTGGCGACGAATTCCTCCGACGGGCCATCGACGGTCCAGAGCGATTCGCCGGTGTCCGGGTCGAAACCGGTCACACAACGGTCGCCACACTGGATCATCTGGGTGCGCCCGGCGAGTTCACGGATCAGCGGCGCGCTGTAGCTGATGCCTTTGCGGGTCCGGTTGACGCGCCACAGTTCGTTGCCATCCTTCCGGTCCAATGCCACCAGGAACGAGTCACCCTTGCTGTCGCCATTCACAATGACCTTGTCCCGGTAGAGCACCGGTTCGTTGCTGAAGCCCCAGCCCCCCTCGTGCGTGCCGGGCCGGACGAGCCAGAGTTGCTGGCCGGTGGCGACATCGTGCGCGGCGGCAACGATTTCATCGCCCACGCGGAAGACGGCATAGACGCGCTCGCCGTCCGTGGCCGGCGTGCCCGAGGCATAGCTGTTTTCCTTGTGCAGCTTTTCGAGCGGCCCCTTTACGACCGTCTGCTGCCAGAGCATTTTGCCCGTGGCCCGGTCGAGACACAGGCAAATGCGCTCCGTGGTCTCAGTCAGGGCGGTCACGGTGAATACGCGCCCGCCCCAGACGATCGGGGAGGCGTGGCCAACGCCGGGTATTTCGGTCTGCCAGACGGCATTCGTTGGATCCCAATTGGCGGGAACGTTCTGTTCGAGCGACGTGCCGTCGCCACGCGGACCGCGCCAGCCGGGCCAGGGTTCGGCGCAGGCTGAAGTCACAACGAGAGCGGCGAGGAGCCCCGAGACGGTGGTGGAGGCGACGATATGTTTCATTCGGGCGCGGGATTATCCGGGAGGCCCCGGCGAAGGCAAGAACAGTTCGATGCAGAACAGTTCGACGAAAGTGGGCCGCCGTCTGCAGATTGAAAACTCGCGTCGCTTTGTAGTCGCAGAACCGTGGGATCGCACGGATGATCCGGGCAGATGCAAACACGCGGCGTCAGGAAACACCAGACGTCAGGAAACACGAGCATGTCATGAACACCGTGATCCAGAGGATTGCGCGGACTCTCCGCGTCGGGCAAATCCCGCAAGCAATCCGCCGCCAACTCCAATCCGACGGTGAGCTTCTCTTCTGTCACGAAGGGATTCCCATCAGTGTCCGCCTGAAGGACTTCAGGGCTCCCGGAATCTTCTGCGGACTGAGGCAGATGTCCTTCATTGGCTTCTTCGCGGCGTCCCAGAGCCGGCTTGTCGCCAGCGCAAGCTGCTTCAACAAAGCGTGGCTCAATCTCTCTTATGATGATCCGCGCCTGGGTCGAATCACGTTTGCGGCTGATGGCAGGCGTCTCTCGATGAGTTTCAACGCGGATGGGCTCATTCCGAGGGCCACCGGCGACGTTACGTCGCGGTTGCGCGTTTCTGACGCCCTCGAGATCGCGCGCGTCTTGGAATCGAAGGGAGCGAAGGTCATCTCCGGAGCCCGGTTGTGAGACTCCGCGAAGCTTTATGAAACATCCCGGCTGAGCTCTGACCAGCGGCATGCAACAAACTCGACGATGCGCTCGGTAAATCTCGAAGCGGGGCGGCCCAGGGTGGACGATGCGCGGCGGCTGTTGCTTGCGGCCATCGACGCGGCCCGCAAAAGCCGTGTCCGCGTGCTCAAGGTGATCCACGGATGGGGTTCGAGCGGCGAGGGCGGCGCGCTGGGGCCGGCCATCCGCAGGTCCCTCCGGCTCCGGGTCAAGGAAGGCCGGGCGGTGGCTGTCGTGCCCGGTGAGCGGTTCTCTTCGGACACTGCCGAGGGCCGGGAACTTGTGCGCCGCCACCCCGCGCTGCACTCGGATCGGGACTTTAACCGCGCCAATCCCGGCATCACGATCGTCGAGCTTGCCCCGTGAAACCGGCGCGGTCGGAACCGGCGCGGCAGTTCTCATCGCTTCGGCGCGGAGCGCCGGCGACTTCAGTCCGGTCGTTTGGCGGCGTCGCCGGCCCGGATGGCTTTGATGGTTTCCTCCTGGTTGAAGCCGTCCGGCGTAGCGGCGCTGCGCGTATTCGCCCAGTACCACCATTGGCCGTTGACGGGCGCGTGGAGCGTGCGGCTGCCCGGCATTTGCAGCCAGCCGTTGGTGTCGTTTGTCATCATACCGCCTTTCGGCTATAGTGGTCGAGTCACATGCACCGACTTTACAAGAGGGAACAGTGCTGCAAGCGCTTCGCCCGCAGGTTGTATCGAGTTGTGACCCCTGCGAAACCGATGACTGGCGAATGTGGACCCATCCGGGCTTGCGGCTGGGTGCTGGGCGCCGTGCTGATCACGCTCGGTTTGCTTCCACCCGCAAGCGTCGCCTCACCTCCGCCCTCGGCCCCGCCGGTCGTGAGCTTGACAGACGGTGACCTGCGATGGCGTCTGCCTGAGAGTCCCGAGCTGGGTTGGATCGTCCAACAATCTTCTGACTTGGCACATTGGGAAGCCATGGGCGACCCGGTGACGGTCATGCGGCGGCGCAATCCGCTCCTGGACCTGCCATTTCTCGAAGCAGGGCCGCGGTCCTTCTTCCGGGCAGTGCCGGCCGACGGCGCGGCGCGGGAGAGCCTTCTCGACGAGCAATGGAGCCGCTGGAAGGCCGCCGGCCTGCGCACCTATGAGTTCGAGTTCCGCTGGGTCTGTTTCTGTGTGCCCGAGTTTACCCAGTGGGTCCGGATCGCCGTCGTCGATGGCACGCTGGTCTCGGTGCGGCGGGTGGCCGACGGTC
>ERZ795055.3493-NODE-3493-length-11474-cov-27.641387_pt1 | contig 11474 bp, 9 predicted proteins | sample MGYA00375139_ERZ795055 | MGnify/ENA primary metagenome ERZ795055 (study PRJEB30184, sample SAMN05720283) | anaerobic digester metagenome | isolation source: active sludge of municipal wastewater-treating anaerobic digesters | place: USA | collected 2015-01-23 ...
CGCGTCGTCAGCATCGAGGGCGAGGTCTTCGAGATCGGCTCGGAAGCGCCGGATGCGCCCGGCTATGACCTGCTGGCGCTGATGATCGGCTCCGAGGGGATGCTCGGGGTCGTCACCGAAGTCACCGTCAAGCTGGTGCCCAAGCCGGAGCTGGCGCAGGTGGTGATGGCTTCCTTCGACGACGTCGGCAAGGCCGGCGACGCGGTGGCCGCGATCATCGCCGCCGGCATCATCCCGGCCGGGCTGGAGATGATGGACAAGCCGGCGACGGCGGCGGTCGAGCCTTACGTCAAGGCCGGTTATGACCTGAACGCTGCCGCCATTCTGCTCTGCGAATCGGACGGCACGCCGGAAGAGGTGGCCGAGGAAATCGTCCGCGTGACCGAGGTGTTGACCGTGGCCGGGGCCGGCGACATCCGGGTTTCACAATCCGAGGCCGAGCGCCTGCGCTTCTGGGCCGGGCGCAAGGCGGCCTTCCCGGCGGTCGGCCGCATCACGCCGGACTATTACTGCATGGACGGCACCATACCGCGCAAGCGGGTGGCCGAAATGCTGTCTGCCATCGCCGCGATGGAGAAGAAGTACGGCCTGCGCTGCGCCAATGTCTTCCATGCCGGCGACGGCAACCTGCATCCGCTGATCATGTACGACGCCTCGCAATCCGGTGATTGGGAGCGGGCCGAAGCCTTCGGCGCCGAAATCCTCGAACTGTCGGTGGCGCTCGGCGGCTCGATCACCGGCGAGCACGGCGTCGGCATCGAGAAGATCAACCAGATGTGCGTCCAGTACACGACGCCGGAACTGGAAACATTTCATCGCGTCAAGGCGGCGTTTGATGAATCCGGCCTGCTCAACCCCGGCAAGGCGGTGCCCAGCCTGCACCGCTGTGCCGAATATGGCCGCATGCATGTCCATCATGGGGAGGTGAAATTCCCTGAACTGGAGCGCTTTTGATGACGCTCGACGACATCGTTTCCGCTGTCAAGACCGCCCACGACGCCGCGAAGCAAGCCCCCTCGGGGGGTAGCCACACGCCGCTGCGCATCCGCGGCGCCGGCAGCAAGGATTTCTACGGCGGCCTGCTGGCCGGCGAGGTACTTGACGTTTCCGGCCATCGCGGCATCGTCGCCTACGAGCCGACCGAGTTGTACATCACCGCCAAATGCGGCACGCCGCTCGCCGAGATTGAGGCGACACTGGCCGAAAAAGGCCAGATGCTCGCCTTCGAGCCGCCGCACTTTTCAGGGGCGACGGTCGGCGGTTGCGTTGCCGCCGGTCTGTCCGGCCCGCGCCGGCAGCAGGCGGGCGCGGTACGCGACTTCATGCTGGGTGTGAAGCTGATCGACGGCACCGGCCAAGTACTGAATTTTGGTGGCCAAGTCATGAAGAACGTCGCCGGTTACGACGTTTCGCGCCTGCTTGCCGGCAGCCTCGGTACGCTCGGCGTGCTGGCCGAAGTGACGTTGAAGGTGTTGCCGCGGCCGGTCGCCGAGCAGACGCTGGTCTTCGACATGAGCGAAGGCGAAGCAATCAGCCGGCTTAACCAGTGGGGTGGTCAGCCGCTGCCGATTTCCGCGTCGTTCTGGCATGACGGGCAGCTCCGGCTGCGCCTGTCGGGGGCGCGGGCAGCGGTCAAGGCCGCGCAAGGCAAGTTGGGCGGCACGGTCGCGGTCGACGCCGAAAAACACTGGATTTCCGTGCGCGAGCAGACGCACCCGGCGTTCGCCGGACCGATACTCTGGCGCCTCGCCCTGCCGTCGACCGCGCATTCGCCGGGGCTGGACGGCCTGCGCGCCATCGAGTGGGGCGGCGCCCTGCGCTGGTATGCCGGCGAACTCGACGCCGTGCGCGGGGCCGCGGCGCGGGCCGGCGGCCATGCCGTGCTTTACCATGCGCCGGAGTCGCTGCGCTGCCGGGAAGGCGCCTTCGCGCCGCTGGCCCCGGCGCTGTTGGCGCTGCATCGCCGGCTGAAGAAAAGCTTCGACCCGCGTGGCATCCTCAACCCCGGCCGTCTCTACGCGGAATTCTGATGGATACCCGACTCGCCGATTTCATTCGCGATACCCCGGCCGGCCGGGAAGCCGAGGCCATTCTGCGCAGTTGCGTGCATTGCGGCTTCTGCACCGCAACCTGTCCGACCTACCAGCTGCTTGGTGACGAGCTCGACGGGCCGCGCGGCCGCATCTACCTGATCAAGCAGGTGCTGGAGGGCAAGCCGGTCACCGAAAAGACCCGCCTGCACCTCGACCGCTGCCTGACCTGCCGCTCCTGCGAGACGACCTGTCCGTCGGGTGTCAGGTACAGCCATCTGCTCGATATCGGACGCCGGGTCGTCGAGGAGAAGCTGCCGCGCAAGGGACGCGACGCGTTGATGCGCACAGTGCTGCGCGAAGCACTGACGCGCCCCCAGGTTTTCGGTCCGGCGGTCAAGCTGGGTCAGATGCTGCGCCCGCTGCTGCCCTCCGGCCTGGCCGACAAGCTGCCGCCGGAAGTGTCGGGTGCCGCCCGGCCATGGCCGGCAAAAACTCCCCATCCGCGCCGCATGCTGGCGCTGGCCGGTTGTGTCCAGCCGGCGCTGGCGCCCAATATCAACGCCGCGACGGCGCGCGTGCTCGATGCTCTCGGTATCGAACTGTTCGAGGAAGGCAAGGCCGGCTGTTGCGGCGCCGTGCGTTTCCACCTGAACGACCAGGAAGCCGCGAAGGACGACATGCGGCGCAACATCGACGCCTGGTGGCCGCATGTCGCGGCCGGCGTCGAGGCCATCGTCGTCACCGCTTCCGGGTGCGGCGTCCAGATCAAGGACTATGGGCACGTGCTGGCTGATGACGCGGTCTACCGCGAAAAAGCGGCCAAAATCAGCGCACTGTGCCGCGACCCGTCGGAAATTCTCGCCGCCGAGCATGAGCGCCTGCAAACCCTGCTGGCGCCGGCACACCAGCAGCGCGGCAAACTGGCCTTCCATGCGCCCTGCACCCTGCAGCATGGATTGAAGATCCGCGGCATCATCGAGGAATTGCTGACGGCCGCAGGCTACGCCCTGGTGCCGGTCGCCGACGGTCATCTGTGCTGCGGGTCGGCCGGCACCTATTCGCTGCTCCAGCCCGAATTGTCGTCGCGCCTGCGCGACAACAAGCTGACCGCGCTGACGGCGAATTCGCCGCTCGCCGTCGCCACCGCCAATATCGGCTGCCTGACCCATCTGCAGGCGGGGAGCGACTTGCCGGTGCGGCACTGGATCGAACTGATCGACGAGGCGATGCGCTGAATTCACCTCTGCACAAGGCGGCGGACTGGTTTGTCCTCCTGCATCGCGCATTTCTTTCGTGCTAACCTTGCGCCCGACAAGGAGAAGCAATGCCGCTAACAGTTGATGCGTGCGCAGCGCAGCACCAGGGAGATCGCAAGGAACAGCAGGATCGCATCGCGATCCTTCCGCATGCCCGCCAGCGTGGCGTGGCGCTGGCCGTCGTCGCCGACGGCATGGGCGGACACACCGGCGGCGCGCTCGCCGCCGAACAGGTGATCCATACCGCCAAGACATGCCTTGAGCACTTTTCGCCGAGCGAGCAGTCGCCGTTGCGCATGCTGGAAGACAGCATGCTCGAAGCGCACGCCATGATCAAGGCGTCGCGCTTCATGAACGAAAAGGATCCGCACAGCACCGCCGTCATGTTGCTGCTGCAATCCAGGCAGGCGACCTGGGCGCATTGCGGCGACAGTCGTGTCTATCGCTTTCACGACGGCAAGCCGGTATTTCGCAGCGTCGATCACTCCTACGTCGAGCATCTGATCGCCAGCGGACGCATCACGCCGGAAGAGGCGGCGACCCACCCCAACCGCAACGTCCTGATCACCTCGCTGGGCGGCAAGGACGAGCCGAAGTTCGACTTCGGCGGCGCCGGCGACCTCGCTGACGGCGACAGCTTCCTGCTCTGCTCGGACGGCCTGTGGGGCTACTTCGACGACGAGGAAATGGGCGAGATCATCGCCGAAAATTCGGCGCGCCGGGCGTCGGCGATGCTGATCGAAGAAGCCCGGAAGCGCGCTGCCGGCGGTGGCGACAATCTGTCGCTGGTGATCATCAAACTGAACGAGGTCGAGCCGGCGCTGGGTACGCCGCTGGGCGGCGCGGTGCGGCGTTAACGCCGTCCGAGGCCGCCGAGCAGGGCGGCGACGACGCGCTTCGGCTTGTGCGGATCGGGTTTGGCCGGCGCCTGTGGTGAATCCGGTATCTCGCCGCTCGGCGAGTTTCCCTCGTAGGGCTTGCTGAAGTCGAAGCCGTCGGCGGCAATCATCGGGTTGCGCCGCGACGGACGGCGTTCGCCGCGTTCCTGGCGTTCCGGCTTGCTGGCCAAGGGTGCCTTGGGCGGCGGCGCCGATGGCGCAGCGTGGCGTTTTTTTCTGGTGCCCGGCGGATATTCGAATTCCGGTTCCGGTTCGAACCCGGAAACTTCGACCTGCTCGATCGGCCGCTTGATCAGCTTTTCGATATCGACCAGATAGCCGACTTCGTGCGCGCTGACCAGTGAAATGGCATTACCGGTCTTGCCCGCGCGGCCGGTGCGGCCGATGCGGTGCACGTAGTCTTCCGGCGTGTGCGGCAGTTCGTAATTGATGACGTGGGGCAGGTCGTCGATGTCCAGACCGCGCGCGGCGACGTCGGTGGCGATCAGGGCGATCGTCGTGCCGTTCTTGAAATCTTCAAGCGCCTTGATGCGTTCGAGCTGGCTCTTGTCGCCGTGGATGGCGTCGGCACGAATGCCGGCCCGCTGCAGTTCGCGGGTCAGGCGCGAACAGCCCTGCTTGGTGCGCATGAAGACCAGACACTGGTTGATTTCGCTGGATTTCAGCAGCTTGATCAGCAGGCCGCGCTTGCCGAATTCCGACACCGGGTGCACGCGGTGCGTGATGGTTTCGGAGACCTGGTTGCGGCGGGCAACTTCGATGAGCACCGGCGATTTCAGCATCTTGTCGGCCAGCTTCTTGATTTCTTCCGAGAAGGTGGCCGAGAACAGCAGGCTCTGGCGCTGCTGCGGCAGCATGTTGAGGATGCGCGTGACATCGGGGATGAAGCCCATGTCGAGCATGCGGTCGGCTTCGTCGAGGACCAGCGCCTGCACCGAATTGAAGCTGACGCTCTTGTTCTCGACGTGGTCGAGCAGGCGGCCCGGCGTGGCGACGAGGATTTCGACGCCCTTTTTCAGTTCGGCGATCTGCGGCCGGATATCGACGCCGCCGAAGGCGCACATGGCGCGGATCGGCGTGTGTTTGCTGTAGGACTTGACCGACTCGAAGACCTGCATCGCCAGTTCGCGGGTCGGGGCGAGGATCAGGGCGCGCACCGGGTGCTTGGCCGGCGACGGGCTGCTGCTGGCGAAGGGCAGGATGCGCTGCAGGATGGGCAGCGTGAAGGCGGCCGTCTTGCCGGTGCCGGTCTGGGCGCCGCCCATGATGTCCTTGCCGCTGATGACGAGCGGAATGGCCTGGGCCTGGATCGGCGTCGGCTTGGTGTAGCCCTCGTCGAGCACGGCGCGCAGCAGTTCGGGCGCCAGGCCGAGGTCGGCGAAGGTGATTTCGGGGACGATGGCGGCAGGGGCTGCGGCCATCGGCATACTGGCGGCGTCGCCAGTCAACGTATTGATTTCTGACATGGGGCAAGATTATACGCCTACCGGGCCTTTATCACCCGATTAAGGCCGCTCGCCTTGAGCGCCCCGGGCCCTGCCGCGAGGTTATAATCGCCCTTCTTTTACGCATTCCGGGAGCACCCATGTCGTATTCAATTCGCCCGCTGGCAGTCGCTGTCAGCCTGGCACTGGCCTTCCCTGCGCTGGCTGCCGATCCTGCCGCCAAGCCCGCCGCCAAGCCCACCGTGAAAGCCGCGGCGAAATCTTCTGCCAAGCCTGCCGCGAAAGCCGCGGCCAAGCCGGTTGCCAAGTCGGCACCAGCGCCGACACCAAATTCTCCGTCCGAACTCGAACTCGCGCACAATCTGGATCCGGCCCGCGCTGAACGGCTGCAGTTGGTGGTCGACCGCTTCAACAAGGAAACCGGCGGGTCGCTGAAGCTGGTCCGCCTGGAGAAGGACCAGAAGCCGGCCGACCTCAACTTGGTCACGCGCTACGACATGAGCGAGGTGATCGCCCATCCGAAGAGCTACGTCCCACTGCACGAGGTGATGGCGAAGGCCAACGAACGGCTAAATGCTGCCGAGTTATCGGCCGACCTCAAGGGCGGCGTCGTTGACGCCAAGGGCCGCCTGATGGCCTTGCCGGCGCTCTACTCGACGCCGGTCCTGTTTTACAACAAGAATGCCTTCAGCAAGGCGAAGCTCGATCCGGAGCAGCCGCCGAAGACCTGGTTCGAGATGCAGGGCATGCTCGACAAACTGCAGGAAGCGGGCTACGCCTGCCCGTACACGACGTCGTGGCCGGTCTGGGTGCATATTGACAACGTCAGCGCGCTATCCGGCGCGCCGGCCGTCGGCGACAAGGGACAGCTCAACTTCAACGGTTTGCCACAGGTCAAGCACATTGCGATGATGATAACTTGGACTAAGGCCAACTATTTCAAGCACTTCGGGCGGCGCGCCGAGGGCAGCGCCAAGTTCCAGTCAGGCGAGTGCGCCATGATCACTACCGATTCGCGCGAGGCGGTCGATTTCCAGGACGCCAAGGGCGTCGAACTGGGGGTCGCACCGATGCCATACCACGACGACGTCTACGGCGGCCGCCAGCACACGTTGGCCGATGGCTCCACGCTATGGATCGGCGCAGGCCGTACACCAGCAGAGTACAAGCAGGCGGCGAAGTTCGTCTCGTGGCTGTTGAACCCGGAAATGCAGATCGAGACGGTGCGCCTCTACGGTGGCCTGCCGCTGACCCCGGCAGCGCGCTCCGCTGCGCGCAGCAAGATCCTCAAGGACAGCGACCGTACGCTGGAGATCGCCTACGCCTCGATGAAGGGCAAGGGCGCCAGTTCGGTGCCGCACGTCGCCGACATCGATGCGGTGCGCATCATCACCAACGAAGAACTCGAAGCCGCCTGGGCCGACAAGAAGCCGGCAAAGGCTGCCCTCGACACGGCCGTCTCGCGCGGCAACGCCTACCTGTCCGCGCATCCGCAAATGAAGAAGTCCCAACCTTTCTGATGGGCGCGCGGCTGCCGCGCTGGATTGCCCACCGCGGCGGCGGGAAACTGGCGCCGGAAAATACCCTGGCCGGAATTCGCTTGGCGGCCAGGCTCGGCTACCGCGCGGTCGAGTTCGATGTGATGCTCTCGGCGGACGGCACGCCGCTCCTGATTCACGACGAAACGCTGGAACGCACGACCAACGGCAGCGGCCAGGTCTGCGAAACGCCGGATGCCGTTCTCTTCGCGCTCGATGCCGGCAACGGGGAGCGCATTCCCCGCTTTGCCGAAGCTGCGGTGCTCTGTCGCGAACTGGGCCTGCTGGCCAATGTCGAGATCAAGCCGGCGACTGGCCATGAGCTCGCGACGGCCGAGGTGGTCGCTCGTATGACGGCCGACCTGTGGCGCGGAGCAGCGGTGCCGCCGCTGATTTCCTCGTTTTCCTTGGCGGCGCTCGAAGTGGCGCGCGATCTGGCGCCGGAAATTCGCCGCGGTGTGCTGTTCGAGGCACCACCGCCCGACTGGTTGGCTCAACTGCAGCGCCTGAAGGCCGTCTCGCTGCATTGCGATGCCGACCTGCTGAGCGACGAGGTGCTCGCCGAAGCGCAGGCGCATGACATTCCAGTGCTGTGTTACACGGTCAACGCGCCGGAACAGGCTAAAACACTCTTTGCGCGCGGCGTCAGCGCCTTGTTTACCGACCGCCTCGATCTTTTTGCGCAATAGCGGGGCCGGCGGCTGCGAAGCCGGACGCTTTTTCTCTTAAAATCCGAGGTTTCGCATTCCACGCCGCAAGGGCCGCCAGCTCATGAAAAGCTCCGAAATCCGCCAGCAGTTCCTCGACTTCTTCGCCTCCAAGGGCCACCAGATCGTTTCGTCCAGTTCGCTGGTGCCGCACGAGGATCCGACCCTGCTGTTTACCAACGCCGGGATGAACCAGTTCAAGGACGTTTTCCTCGGTTTCGACAAGCGGCCTTATTCCCGTGCGACAACTTCGCAGAAATGCGTGCGCGCCGGCGGCAAGCACAACGACCTCGAGAACGTTGGCTACACCGCCCGTCACCACACCTTCTTTGAGATGCTCGGTAACTTCAGCTTCGGCGATTACTTCAAGCGCGACGCCATCAAGTACGCCTGGGAGTTGCTGACCGAAGTCTACAAGCTGCCCAAGGACAAGCTGACGGTCACCGTCTATGCCGAGGACGACGAAGCCTACGACATCTGGACGAAAGAGATTGGGGTGCCGGCCGAGCGCGTCATCCGCATCGGCGACAACAAGGGCGCCCGCTACGCTTCCGACAATTTCTGGATGATGGGCGATACGGGACCTTGCGGCCCCTGCACGGAAATTTTTTATGATCATGGCGAACAGCACTGGGGCGGCCCCCCGGGATCGCCGGACGAAGACGGCGATCGTTTCATTGAAATCTGGAACAACGTCTTCATGCAGTTCAACCGCGACGAAGCCGGGGTCATGCACCCGCTGCCCAAGCCGTCGGTCGACACCGGCATGGGGCTGGAGCGTGTCTCCGCCGTGCTGCAGGGCGTGCATGCCAACTACGAGATCGACCTGTTCCAGGCCCTGTTGAAGGCCGCCGCCCGCGAAACCTCCGATGCCGACATGGATTCACCGTCGCTGAAAGTGCTGGCCGACCACATCCGCGCCTGTTCCTTCCTGATTGCCGACGGCGTCATTCCCGGCAATGAAGGCCGCGGTTACGTGCTGCGCCGCATCATCCGCCGCGCCATCCGCCACGGCTACAAGCTCGGCGCCCGCGCCGCCTTTTTCCACAAGATGGTGCCCGACCTCGTTGCCGAAATGGGCGCCGCCTACCCGGAACTGGCCCGGAACCAGCACAAGGTCATCGCCACGCTGAAACAGGAAGAAGACCGCTTTTTCGAAACCATCGAGCACGGCATGGCCATCCTCGACGGCGAGTTGAAGGCTTTGGGCGAAGGTGGCGTGTTCAATGGCGACACCGCCTTCAAGCTGCACGACACCTATGGCTTTCCGCTCGATCTGACGCAGGACATCTGCCGCGAACACAAGATCACCGTCGATGCTGCCGCCTTCGATGCCGCGATGGCCCGCCAGAAGGAACAGGCGCGCGCCGCCGGCAAGTTCAAGATGTCCGCCAACCTGGAATACAGTGGCCCGGCCACCACCTTCCACGGCTACGACGTACTGGAATACAAAGCCAACGTGCTGGCGCTGTACAAGGACAGTGTTGCGGTCAACCAGTTGAACGAGGGTGAAATGGGCGTCGTCGTCCTCGACGACACACCGTTCTACGCCGAGTCGGGCGGTCAGGTCGGAGACCGCGGCGCGTTGCAGTCGGTGCATGGCATCTTCGCCGTCGAAGACACGCAAAAAATTCAGGCGACCGTTTTCGGTCACCACGGCGTCGTCAAGACTGGCACCATCACCGTCGGTAACGGCGTCACTGCCAAGGTCGACGTACTGGCCCGCCAGCGCATCATGCGCAACCACTCGGCCACCCACCTGCTGCACAAGGCGCTGCGCGAAGTGCTCGGCGACCATGTCCAGCAAAAGGGCTCGCAGGTCGATCCGGAGAAGACGCGCTTCGACTTCGTGCATAATCAGCCGATGACCGACGCCGAAATCCGCCGCGTCGAGAACATCGTCAATGCGGAAATCCTTGCCAACACGGCCAACGAGTGCCGCGTGCTGCCGATTGCCGAAGCGCAGAAGCTGGGCGCGATGATGTTGTTCGGCGAAAAATACGGCGACACGGTGCGCGTGCTCGATATTGGTAGCTCGCGCGAACTCTGCGGCGGCACGCACGTCAGCCGCACCGGCGACATCGGCCTCTTCAGCATCACCGCCGAGGGCGGCGTCGCCGCAGGCGTGCGCCGGGTCGAAGCGGTCACCGGTGACAATGCGCTGCATTACATGCAGGACATGGAAACCGCCCTGGGTGGCGTCGCCGGCACGCTGAAGGTTCTGCCCAAGGATGTTCATGGCCGAGTGGTCGCCGTGCTCGACCAGGTCAAGAAACTGGAACGCGAACTGGCTGCCCTCAAGGGCAAGCTGGCGTCGGCACAGGGCGACGACATGCTGAGTAAAGCCGTCGACGTCAATGGAGCCAAGGTTCTGGCCGCGCGGCTCGAAGGTGCCGACCTCAATGCCCTGCGCGAAACCATGGACAAGCTCAAGGACAAGCTGAAGTCGGCCGCTGTCGTGCTGGCCTCCGTCGCCGATGGCAAGGTGACGCTGATCGCCGGCGTCACCGCCGACCTGACCGGCAAGGTCAAGGCCGGCGATCTGGTCAACATGGTCGCCCAGCAGGTTGGCGGCAAGGGCGGTGGCCGTCCCGACATGGCGCAGGCCGGCGGCACGCAGCCGGAAAATCTGGCGGCGGCGCTGGCTTCAGTCCCGGCCTGGGTCCAGGGCAGGCTGTGAGGAGGGCGTTAGCCAGCATGCTGCTGGTGGGGCTGGCAGTGGCCGGTGTTTCAGCGACTGAACTCGACAGCACGCCGGTCGAGGCAGTTACGGTCGACGGCGAAAAAGTTCGACTTTTTCCCAATGGTCGCTGGGAGTATGCCGACGCCGCCAAGGCGGCCGCGGCGCAGCAGGCGGCGGCCAAGTACCCGGAAAATCAGACGCGCCCCGAAGGCGCCCAAGGCGGCCTGTTCGGCATCGGCCGCACAGTGATGCCGGGCGACAAGGACTACAACCGCGGTTCGCTCAATCCCAAGCTGCACTGAGGCGCGCGTGAGGGCGCGTCGCTGCCGCCCGCGGTGGCGGTCAGTTCAGCAGTTTGCCTGACGGGACAGGCTGCTCGTCGGCGCGAATGACCTCGCCTTCGATGATATGACCGCCTGTCGGCTGCCGTTGCGCTTGTTCGCGCATCTGCTTGCGTACATCGCGCGTCTTCCACCACAGCCAGCTGCCGGCAATTGTTCCGCCGACCGCGATGACCGCGAAGGCGACCAGCGAGAACATCAAGGCCAGGACGACGACCGAGGCGCCCACGGCAAAGGTTGCCAGCTTGCCCAGCATGGTTTGCGGCGGCCTGCTCAAGGCTGCATGCAACTCCCTGAGTCTCTGTTGTTGTTCCTCGTTCATATTCATCAAATTCTCAATAGCGGTTAACCGCGAATGATTCTTAAAGGATCGCTACGGTCTGATGTTATCGTCCCGCGCGCCATTGGTTTGTAGCGGGACTGTCGTGTTTTTGTAACGACAGTCCCGGATGCAAGGCTCAGAAGGGCAGTTGAATCCCGGGCCACACCGCACTCAATGCCTGCCGGAACCCCTCCTGGATACGCTCCAGCGCGGCGGTATTGTCGGCCTCGAAGCGCAGCACGACGACCGG
>ERZ795055.3496-NODE-3496-length-11471-cov-4.347144_pt1 | contig 11471 bp, 10 predicted proteins | sample MGYA00375139_ERZ795055 | MGnify/ENA primary metagenome ERZ795055 (study PRJEB30184, sample SAMN05720283) | anaerobic digester metagenome | isolation source: active sludge of municipal wastewater-treating anaerobic digesters | place: USA | collected 2015-01-23 ...
CGTGTCGTTCGTCAGGCATATCCGTTCAAAACAGGATTGTGATTCTCTGCTGCGGTTGGCGGTTTCCGGCTTGAAGCGCAGGCTCGCCGCCAGGCCGGCAAAAGCCCCGAACGGGCAGAGATAGCGGCACCAGAACCGGTAAAAAAGGCATGATCCCAAAAGAACGCAGGTCAAAAGCCCCCAGCCGAAAGCCCCTGCCTGTCCGGTAAAGAGCGTCAGATAGACTTCTACTCCCGTCACTGAAGCGGATCCCACGGCGATGGAAAGGATGATCAGGGTAAAGAAAAGAACATATTTGATCCAACGGCTGAAACGCGCTGTTCTTACTGTCAGCGGGAATTTTGCGTTCCAAAGTTTTTTACGCGTGGAATAAAGAGCTTCTTCCACGAAGGCGAACGGACAGACGCGCGCGCAATACAGCCGTCCCCAAAGAAGGCTGCTTATGACCAGACCCGCAAGGAGAAGATATAATTCCGGGTTGTCCTGAAAGCGCGGAATAAGGCCCGATCCGATCTGGGCAACTTGCAATGTCGCGAGCATGGAATGACGGAAAATACCCAGATAGAGAAAACTTACGAGTAGCGTGAGCCACATCAAACGCCCGCGTTTTTTCCGCAGGGAAAAGGCCGCCAGCAAAAAGATCAGCATGATCGGAATGGTGCGGATGACGGCCTGACGGCTTATTACGCCTTGGAGAGCCGGCCCGGAAAAAGATGCCTGCCTGAAGATCGGCCGCATTTTTAAAAGGGAAGCCTTGATCGACCGGCTGACGGCCGCGCTTGTGATGGTGGCCCCGGAGACCCCGTCAATATCCCTGCCGAGCTCTAACGGATCGGAGGACTTTTTTCCGTTGAACTGTTTGAGGAGACCCGGCAGCCTTTGGGTGAATTGGGGTGTTTCGTGGCTTTTTAGAAGCAGGACATTCTGGATGATGCCGTCTACGTCAGTGCCCACTGCAAGTTCGATGGTGCCGCTGTATCCGGAGATCTCCGGAGATACTTGTGCGGTAAAAAAAGCAAAACCTGAAAGCTGCCCGTCCTTATTGAAAGCGGAAAAATAAGGGGCAGCGGTCTTACCTTGAGAGAAGGAAGCTGCCTCAGGAAAGAGCGAACGAAGAGCGGCGGTGCTTTCGGCCGGTTCCATCGGAGTGATTTTGGGGAAATGATGGGTGATGAATCCGGCTGTAAGGATCATGGAGGCAGAGAGGAGTAATAAGCGGTAACGTCTCATGGCATCTGTATTTTAATCATTTCGTTAAAAGTTTGCGAATATTTTTTTATCTATGAAGCGCCCGTGCAATATCCGGGAGACGTGCTATAATAACGTCCTGAACTTTGGTTTGATAGGGAGGCGGGCGATGAACAGGGTCCGAAAATTTGTGTGGGCTGCGGTGTTTGTTTTTCTTTGGGCTGCCGTGGCCGTGGCAGAGCTGAGTGAATCAGAGAATGCGCTGATCGGAGTGTTTGAAAAAGCTTCCCCCTCGGTCGTTTTTATCAAGAACGCCGCTCTTCAATGGGATTGGTTCTCAGATGATATTTATGAGGTTCCGCAGGGGGCGGGTTCCGGTTTTGTCTGGGATACACAAGGCCATATCATCACGAATTTTCATGTTGTTTATCAGGCGGACAGGATCATGGTCGTCATGGCTGACCGTAAATCATATCCAGCCAAGGTCATCGGGGTCTCTCCCGACCATGATCTGGCTGTCCTTAAGATCGAGGCGCCGCAGGAAATCTTGAGGCCGTTGGAATTGGGAACATCCCAGGACCTCCGGGTGGGCCAATCGGCCCTGTCGATCGGAAACCCTTTCGGTTTGGACTATTCTTTGACCACGGGAGTCGTGAGTGCGCTGGGCCGTTCGATCTCGTCATTGACGGGCAGAAAGATCCATGATGTCATTCAGACCGATGCCGCCATCAATCCCGGAAGTTCCGGAGGCCCTTTGCTGGATTCATCGGGAAAACTGATCGGCGTCTCGACGGCCATTTTCAGTCCGTCCGGCGCCTATGCGGGCGTTGGTTTCGCTATTCCTGTCGATGATGTCAAGCGAGTTGTTCCGCAGTTGATCAAATACGGTCGGGTAAAGAGGTTGGGTATCGGGGCTGATTTGGTGCCGGACCATATCCGGCGGCGCATCGGAGTGGAAGGAGCGATGATCTTGAACGTCGCGCCCGGCAGCAACGCACAGAAAGCCGGGGTCCAGCCCACGGTCAGGGACCGCTTGGGGAACATCGTTTACGGCGATATTATTGTGGCGGTCGATCGGCAGCCTGTCGTCAACAATGATGAACTTCTGTATTTGATCGAACGGAATTATAAAGCCGGGGATAAGGCGGAATTCGCATTCTTGCGCAATGGCAGGGCATTAAAAGTGTTCATTGAACTGCAGGAGTTTTGACGGCTGCTTAAAAAGGGAACAGTGGCAGATGGCAAAGACGCAATTTCAATATATTTATGGCCCGGTCTACTCATGGAGATTGGGGCTGTCACTGGGGATCGATCCTATTGCCCGTCCGGAGAAGATTTGCAGCATGGATTGTGTGTATTGCCAGCTCGGAAAGACCGATCAGCTTACTCAGGAGCGCCGGATCTTTGTCGCGGCGCAGGAGATCGTTGATGAGGTCAACGCGTTCGAATATCCCCAGCCGATCGATTATTTGACATTTTCCGGGCGCGGCGAGCCGACCCTGGCGAAGAACCTGGGGGAAATGATCAGGGCGCTCAGGTCGTGCCGACAGGAAAAGATCGCGGTCATTACCAATTCGACATTATTGCCTGATCCGCAGGTCCGCGCGGACCTTTTTTTGGCGGATTGCGTCCTGGCCAAACTGGACGCCTGCGATGCGCACATTTGCGGCGCGGTCGGAGCGCCGTGCGCTGATTTTCGGTTTGACAAGATGATCGAAAGTATGAGAATATTTAAAAAAGAATTCCACGGCAAGTTCGCGCTGCAGATCATGTTCGTGAAAGAGAACAAGGGTTGCGCCGCAGATATCGCGGCGTTGGCCCGCACGATAGGGGCGGATGAGATCGAATTGAACACTCCGCTTCGCCCGTGCGCTTCGGTGGCGTTGACGCCGGAGGAAATGAATGAGATCAAGGATCGTTTTGACGGTTTGCCGGTCACGATGGTCTATGAACGTCAGCGCCGGACAGCCCAGGCCCTTGATCGGGAGCAGACGAAGAAAAGGCACGGTCAATACACGGATTCTTGAAATCGAAGAATGACAGAGATCTCACCGGAAAAATTCAAAGAGCTCCAAGACAAGATCCGCTCGCTTCCTCAGCGCATCATTGAAGCTCAGGAGTATGAGCGCCACCGGATCTCCAAGGAGATCCATGATGAGCTTGGCCAGTCCCTGGCCACATTGAAGATGCTGATCCAATCCAGCGTCCGGCCGGAATATCTGCAGACAAGGGGCAACCGCCGGGCCTACGACAGAGTGATCCATTACATTGATGAGATCATCGAAAAATCTCGGAATATCGCGACATCCCTGCGCCCGAAAGTCATCGAGACGATGGGCCTGACCCGGGCGCTTAAGAAATTGATCCTGGATTTCAAAAAGAACAAGGGTTTGAACATTCATGCGCAGGTCGGAAATCTGGATGACGTTCAGTTCCATGGAGAGGCGGTAAACCTTTACCGGATCGTTCAGGAGGCCTTAGCCAACCTGCTTCATCATGCGGAGGCCGCTAACGTCGAGATCATGTTCAGGAGGAATAAACAGCTTTTGACCATCACGATCAAGGATGACGGTAAGGGGTTTTTGCCCGGGGATGTCCATTCGGATGACGGGCGGCATGGACAGGGACTATCCACGATGCAGGAACGGGCCAGGCTTCTTAAGGGAGAGCTGGATATCCAGTCTGAACCGGGACAGGGCACGGTGATCCGGCTGCAGGTCCCGATCATCATACGGAGCGAGGATAAATGAGCGAATACCGCGTGATCATAGCGGATGACCATCTTATGTTCCGGGCGGGCTTAAGGAGCCTGATCGCGCCTCAATCCAACCTCAGGATCGTCGGTGAAGCGGGGGACGGCCTGGAGCTTCTGGAGATGCTTAAAAAGACCAAGTGTGACCTGGTGGTCATGGACCTTTCAATGCCGCGTATGGATGGCATGGAAGCCCTCGAGAAGATCGGCTCCATGAACAGCGCCGCCAAGGTCCTGGTCCTCACGATGCAGAAAGATACCGAGCATTTTCAAAAAGCCATTGAGAAAGGGGCTTGCGGTTATGTCCTTAAAGAGGACGCTTTCGATCAGTTCATTTCAGCGATCGAGACCATTCAGAAGGGAGAGCGTTTTTTTTCTCCGTCGATCATGAAATTGCGCAGTGAGGAACTGAGCACGTTCGAAGAACAGCGGAAGGGAAAGACCCCCGAGATCACCGTTTTGACCCACAGGGAGCAGCAGATCCTCAAATTGATCGCCAGCGGTCTGGCGAACAAGAACATTGCCACCCAACTGAACATCAGCACGCGCACAGTTGAGGCGCACCGTTCGAATTTGACCAAGAAGCTTGGACTTAGATCAACGGCGGCCTTGGTGCGCTACGCTGTAGAAAAGGCCTTTATATGACGAACATCACGCCGCGCCCCGAGAGCGCGCAGGTCAAGAAACTGCTTAAGGAGCTTAAAATTTCCGAGGTCATGACATCTCCTGCCGTGAGTATCCGGGCAGACGCCCATTTCAGCGATGTGGTGCGGCTGTTCAACGCTCACAGGATCCGGCATTTACCGGTCGTTAACGAGCATCAAAAGGTCATCGGGATCGTTTCTCAACGTGACCTGTTCAAGATCCAGTCGCCCCGCCGTCTTGAGGATGGGTCATGGTATTATGATCCGCAGGAACTGGATTCGATCAGGCTTTCGTCCGTGATGACGCATGGGCCGTTCGTTCTGTTTCAGGACCAAAGCGTCGCCGACGCGCTGGTCCCCATGGTGAAATTCAAATATGGATGCATCCCGGTCACCGACTCCTCCGAAAAACTGGTGGGGATCATCACGCAGTATGATATTTTAAAAATGGCCGTAGATGTTTTGAACCGTTCGTGAAGGCATTCCAAGGAGGGATGGCATGAAAAGAAAAATCTTGATCGGCGTTCTCATTGGTGTTTGCGCTGCGCTTTGTCCGGCACGTTCCTGGGCGGGTGGCGGGGACGATCTCGCTTATTGGTCTCAGTACACGGTCCTTCTGCATGACGGAGAACATGTGGACCTCAATCTGTTCTTTGATTTCCGTTTTGATGACAATATTGGGGAGAACGATCTGAGCCTGGCAAGCATTCAGGCGAAGTATGACTTTATTAAGAATCTGAGTTTTGGGACGAACTATACTTACATCCTTGATCGGAAGTTCAATTCCTCCGCCGGGAAATCCGAATATCTTGATCAGCACAGGCTGGAACTGGAAGCCAATCCGTATTACAAGATCGGGGACTGGCTGAAGTTCGATAACCGCAATAGGGTGGAATTCCGCTGGATCGAAAATAACGGGTCCTACAACACGCGGTCCCGGCACCGCGTGCGCTTGACCTTTCCGCTCGTGAAAGACCTCTTGCCCAAACAGGACGGTATCTATATGGACAGCGAGTTCTTTTATAATTACGCGGAGCATTCTTATGATGAGAACCGTTCTGTCCCGCTCGGGATTAAGTTCAATTTGAGCGAGCAGCTGGGATTGAGCCTTTTTTATATGGTCCGATCTCAGAAGAGCGTCTCGACAGGAGAGTGGTCCACTTCTCACGTGCTGGGGACGAACTTTTCGATCAAATTCTGAAGTTATTTTTTTTCTTTTTTGGTTTTCAGTTCTTCATAACACACTATAATAAAGTTGATTGATGAATCCAAACGAAGGAGCAATCCGTATGGCCGATGAGGCCCCTCAAGAAAACGCGGCGGACCCCAAAAAAATCCTGGACGCTCTGGACCAGCAGGCTCAAGCCGAGCAGACACCGGTTCTTTCCGATACGCTCCCGCCGCAAGGGCAGCCTCAGGATACGGAAGAACCTGTGCAACCGTCAGCGGATTGCATCATCTCGGAGGCCATGCGCCAGTTGGACGACCTCTTGAAAGAGATCCGTTTGGAAAAAGACGATCCTCAAGAAGGACCCCAGGCGATACCGCCCGATCCTGAGCCCACGGCGGAAGATCTTCCGGACATCCCGCAGTCTCCCGGTTAGCCTGTAGACCGATCACAAGGACCATATTTTTGGCGTTTCAGGCTGTGGCATTGTTCTAGTGCTTTCTTTTTGCCATCGCTCTTTTCAGGATTTTATTTTGCCCTCATATGAAAAGTGGTATACTGAATGTGCAAAGAGGATTCCCAAAGGAGCGGTCATGGCCAAAAAAATACTCATTGTGGATGATGAAAGGGACATCGTTGAAGTCGTCCGGATGCGGCTTGAGACGCGGGGTTATGAGGTTTTCGCGGCCTACAACGGCCGTCAGGGCCTGGAGCGCGTGAAGGACGTTATGCCGGACCTGATCATTCTCGATATCATGATGCCGGAGATCAACGGTTCGACGCTTTGCGGAATGCTTAAATTTGACGAGAGGTATAAACATATTCCGATCGTGATGCTGAGCGTGAAGGCTCGCGACATCGACCGGGAGATCGGCGGTAAGGTCAAAGCCGACGCGTATTTGACCAAGCCCTTTGAAGCCCAGCAATTGATCGAGATCGTGAACAATCTGATAGGCGAATAGTGTTTAGCGCCCGTTTAAAAATTCCATGAACAAATATATGCATATTGAGCAACAGCTGAAACGTTTGTTACAGCGACGTATTCTTATTATTGACGGGGCCATGGGCACGGTCATTCAACGGTACGGCCTTACGGAAGAAGATTACCGCGGCCAGAGGTTTAAGGACCATCCCCGTGACCTGAAAGGCAATAACGATCTGTTGTGCCTGACCCGTCCGGATATCATCTCCCAGATCCATCAGCAATATTTGGAGTCCGGAGCGGACATCATTGAGACGAACTCATTTAGTGCTAATGCCATCAGCATGGCGGATTACGGCATGGAAGGGCATGCGCATGAAATGAACGTCGCCTCCGCCCGGATCGCCCGCCAGCAGGCTGACGACTTCACTAAAAAAGATCCCGATAAGCCCCGATTTGTCGCCGGTTCGATCGGTCCGACCAACCGGACGGCGTCTTTGTCCCCGGATGTCAACGATCCGGGTTACCGGGCCGTAACGTTTGATGATCTGGTCAGGGCCTATTCTGAACAGGCCCGCGCCCTCCTCGAGGGAGGGGTTGATATTTTTTTGATCGAAACGATCTTCGACACGCTCAACGCAAAAGCGGCGATCTTCGCGCTTGAGGATGTCTTTGAAAAATCCGGCCGGAGGTTACCGGTGATGATCTCCGGGACGATCACCGATGCCAGCGGGCGCAACCTTTCCGGCCAGACGCTGGAAGCGCTCTGGATCTCGGTCCGGCACGCGCGGCCCTTGAGCATGGGCTTGAATTGCGCGCTTGGCGCCAAGGAGATGAGGCCCTATCTTGAAGAACTTTCCGGGATGGCGGATTGTTATGTCAGCTGTTATCCCAATGCCGGCCTTCCCAATGAATTCGGCGGGTATGATCAAAACCCGGACGAGATGGCCGCGCTGATCAGGGAATTTGCGCAAAGCGGCCTGGTCAATATCGTCGGAGGATGCTGCGGGACGACGCCGGAACATATCCGGGCGATCGCTGACACTGTGCGGTCCATCGCGCCTCGCGCCTTGAAGGAGAAAGAAAAACGGCCGTCATTCAGCGGCATGGAAGCTTTGGTGGTGACACCTGAGATCAATTTCATGAACGTCGGAGAACGGACCAATGTCACCGGTTCAAAGAAGTTCGCCCGGCTCATTCGAGAAGAGAATTTTGAAGAGGCACTGTCCGTCGCCCGCCAGCAGGTCGAGAACGGAGCCCAGATCATCGACATCAATATGGATGAGGGGATGTTGGATTCGGAAAAATGCATGGTGAGGTTTTTAAACCTGCTGGCCGCTGAACCGGATATCGCGCGCGTCCCGATCATGATCGATTCATCACGCTGGTCCGTGCTCGAAGCGGGCCTCAAATGCATCCAGGGCAAGGCGATCGTCAATTCGATCTCACTGAAAGAGGGAGAGCCGGTTTTTAAACAGCAGGCTGAACAGGTGAAACGTTACGGCGCCGCGGTGGTTGTGATGGCGTTCGATGAACAGGGACAGGCCGATACTGTTGAGCGCAGGGTGAGCGTTTGCCGGCGCGCGTATAAGATCCTGACCGAAGATCTTGGATTTGATCCGCAGGACATTATTTTTGACCCGAACATCTTTGCAGTAGCCACCGGAATTTCTGAGCACAATAATTATGCCAAAGATTTCATCGAGGCGACGCGTCAGATCAAGAAGGCTTGCCCGGGATGTTTGATCTCCGGGGGGGTCAGCAATGTCTCATTTTCTTTCCGCGGCAACGACTCGGTGCGGGAGGCCATGCATTCCGTCTTCCTTTTCCACGCGATCGCCGCCGGAATGGACATGGGGATCGTCAACGCCGGAATGATCGGTGTCTATGATGAGATACCCAAAGACCTGCTGGAGAGGATCGAGGATGTGATCTTAAACCGCCGGGCGGATGCCACCGAGCGGCTGATCGAATTCGCGCAGAACGTTCAGCAAAGGGAAGAAGGTCAGCAGCAGGCCGATGAATGGCGGTCCTGGCCTGTGGAAGAGCGGCTGAGGCATTCTCTCGTCAAAGGCATCACGGATTTCATTGAAGGGGATGTGGAGGAGGCCCGGCAGAAGATCAAGGACCCTTTGTCCGTGATCGAGGGGCCGCTCATGGACGGTATGAACGTGGTCGGGGACCTTTTCGGGTCAGGGAAAATGTTTCTGCCTCAGGTCGTTAAAAGCGCCCGCGTCATGAAAAAGGCGGTCGCGGTGCTCACCCCGTATTTGGAGGCCCAGAAAGGCAAGGAGATCAAGACCATCGGAACGGTCGTGATGGCCACGGTCAAAGGGGATGTCCATGATATCGGCAAGAATATCGTGGGTGTCATTCTTGCCTGTAATAATTTCAAGATCATTGACACGGGCGTGATGACGCCCTGTGAAAAAATTTTGCAGACGGCCCGTGAACATAACGCCGACATGATCGGCTTGAGCGGCCTGATCACCCCGTCTTTGGATGAAATGGTGCACGTGGCCAAAGAGATGCAGCGGCAGGGTTTTGCGATACCGCTTATGATCGGAGGGGCGACGACATCGGCGAACCACACGGCGCTTAAGATCGCGCCTCAATATTTGAATGGCCCCGTCGTTCACAGCCGGGACGCTTCAGACTGCGTTGCGGTATGCCGCAGGCTGCTGGACGCGCGGCAGAAAAGCGGGTTCATTGCGGAGCTTCGAAAAGATCAGGAACTTTTGCGCCAGAAGATCTTGAACAGCGCGAAACAGACAACCCATGTCCCGCTTTCTGAGGCGAGGGCGAAACGCTTCACCACCGATTGGAAGAAGGCTCCGATCGTCAAGCCGTCATTTTTTGGGGTCAAGGCCTTTGAGGATTATGACCTGTCGCTCATCCGCGCGCATATCGACTGGACACCGTTCTTTTGGATCTGGGACCTGAAGGGATTTTATCCCAAGATCTTCGAAGATAAGGTCAAAGGGGAAGAGGCCCGCAGGATCTTTGATGACGCGCAGGATATCCTGGATGAGATCATTTCCCAAAAATGGCTGACCGCTAAAGCCGCCATCGGTTTTTTTCCCGCCAACAGCCGGGGGGATGACATTGTTCTTTTTACGGATGACAAGCGCAATAAGGAATTGGCGAAGTTCTATACCATCCGTCAACAGGCCACCAAGGCCAAGGAAGATGAGGGGAAGCCTTTTTACGCCCTTTCGGATTTTATAGCGCCGGAGGATTCCGGTGTCGCTGACTATTTGGGCCTGTTCGCGGTCACGACCGGCCATGGCATGGAGGAATTAACGAAACGGTTTAACGCTGAACATGATGATTATAAATTGATCATGGCCAAGGCTTTGGCGGACCGTCTGGCGGAAGGCTTTGCGGAACATCTGCACGCGCGCGTCCGCAGAGAATTTTGGGGATACGCTTCGGATGAAAAGCTTTCCAATGAGGACCTGATCAAATGCAAATATCTGGGGATCCGCCCCGCGCCGGGTTATCCGGCCTGCCCGGACCACACGCAGAAGACGACGCTATTCAATCTGCTGGATGCCACGCGCCATACAGGCATTGAATTGACCGAAAGCCTTGCCATGAACCCGGCTTCGTCTGTTTGCGGGCAGTATTTCGCGCATCCGGAGTCCAAATATTTTCTCACCGGGAAGATCGATAAGGACCAGGTGGAAGATCTGGCCCGCCGCAAAGGCCTTTCGGTCGGGGAGATCGAACAGTGGCTTCGTCAAAATCTGGCGTATGAGCCCGGCTAGAGAACCGTTTTTGCGCCTTCCTTATTTTAGAGATGTTTATTCGATTTTTGACCTTGCGTCCACCGCGTTCTGTCGTTAAAATAAAAGCCTATGAATACTGATATTACTAAAAAAATATTAGTGATCGATGACAATCCCACCGACCTGAAACTGATCGCATCCCTGCTGAAATCTGAGACCTGTGCCGTCATTGCCGTGGAAGATGCAGCCCAAGGGCTTGAGATGGCCATGACCATGAAGCCGGACCTGCTGGTCCTGGACGTGATGATGCCCATTATCAATGGTTATAACATTTGCCGTTTGCTGAAAAGCCATCCTGACTGCTGCAGGATCCCGGTCCTTTTGGTCACCTCACGTTCGACTGAGGAAGATAAAAAGATCGGCGAAGAGGTGGGGGCGGACAGCTATATGTCAAAACCGTTCGACCCGGATCTTCTTATCAAAACGGTCAAACAGCTTCTGGAAGGGTAGAATAACAGATATGCTCAAGGCCTTTGAACAGATTGGTGTTACGATTTTAAACTGGCTGACCGTGCTGGGGGAGTTTTTGGCATTGACCGGACAGGCATTGTATTGGATCGTGTTTGGCGCCCTTCATGACAAACCGGTGAAACGGGCCCCTCTTTTTGAACAGATGGTCTTTATGGGGACCAAATCGGTTGTGATCGTCTTTTTCGTGACATTCTTTACCGGGATCGTGCTCGCGATGCAGTCCGCCTATCAGCTTGAGCGCATGGGCGGAACGATCTATGTGGCCAGCCTGGTCTCGATCGCCATCTGCCGGGAGCTCGGGCCTGTCCTGACGGCGCTGGTCCTGGCCGGCCGTATCGGGGCTGCCATTACCGCCGAGATCGGGTCCATGAAGGTCAATGAACAGATCGAAGCGCTGGAGACCATGGTGATCAACCCGGTCCGGTTCCTGGTCGCGCCGAAGGTTTTGGCCCTTTTTTTGATGCTGCCGTGTTTGACGGTGGTGGGGGACCTTTCGGGGATGTTCGGCGGGTATGTCGTGGGAGTTTTTGACCTG
>ERZ795055.3497-NODE-3497-length-11470-cov-3.856855_pt1 | contig 11470 bp, 10 predicted proteins | sample MGYA00375139_ERZ795055 | MGnify/ENA primary metagenome ERZ795055 (study PRJEB30184, sample SAMN05720283) | anaerobic digester metagenome | isolation source: active sludge of municipal wastewater-treating anaerobic digesters | place: USA | collected 2015-01-23 ...
TTTTTGGAAGATTGTGATTGATTCTGCTGATAATATTGCTATACTTATATAAATATGGGGGGTAGATCCATGAATCAATCACCTGGGAAGGTTGCCATGAAAAAAACTACAATTGAGTTAACAGAGGATCAGTACTTTTTTCTCAAGGAGAAGGCTCTTTCCTTGCAGAAGCAAAATAAGAACGCATCCGTTGTTTCGATCATCCGCGATTTGGTCGAGAAAGATATGCAGTTCGGCAAGAAATCCAAGGCAAAGGATAAAATTTAATGGCTAAGAAAGAAAAACGCAACTTGAGTTATCCTCCAATTCTGTCCTTTTTTACTGGGGCAGGTTTTCTTGACCTCGGGTTCTCTTTATCAAATTTTTCTGTAGTTTGGCGGAATGAATTTTGTCCAAAATTTGTTGAGGGTTTTGAGTACGGAATGGCCTCGATGGGGCGCAAAGATAAAATAAACAATACTCATTCAATTGTTGATACAGGGCCTAATCAAATTTTAAAAGAGGCGTTTAACGGTTTACCTCGTCCAGAAGTGTTTGGCGTTATCGGTGGACCTCCTTGCCCGGATTTCTCCGTCGGTGGTAAGAACAAGGGGCAGAAAGGCGAGAGAGGGAAGCTCTCTCTTATTTATACCCACAGGATTCTTGAATTGCAGCCAACATTTTTTTTGTTTGAGAATGTCCCAGGTTTGTTGAGAACAAAAAAGCACAGACAGTTCTTAATTAATTTGATGGGGTTGTTTTCTAAACATTATCTTTTGGATCTTCGCATTGTTAATGCGCTGGACTATGGTGTGCCTCAAGATCGTGAAAGAATGATAATGGTTGGATTTCATAAGAAGTGGATGACTAAAACCTTGCATGTTTCTGCAAAAAAAGCTGATATTTACAACTCATCTCTCATCGCGCATTTTAAGAATTCCTCGGACAATTTAACGCAAGGATGGTTTCCGTGGAATAAGGGGAAGAAGTATGAAAATGTAAAGAAGGCATTCCCATGGCCCACAACAAATCCGTTCGGCGCTGACGTAAAGAAACCTTCGGGTCTTCCAGAGGATCTTATGGTAGGGCCACTGATATGTGATCAAAAGGTTATCCGTAAACTTCCCAATGGAGACGAGGCTTTTGTGCCTTATAGTGAAAGAATAAAGATTATTCTGGAGGGAGATGTTTCCCGGAAGTGTTTTAAGCGTCTCCATCGCTGGCGTTACAGTCCGGCGGCGGCTTATGGTAATAATGAGGTGCATCTTCATCCGGTATTACCAAGGCGTCTTTCCGTTAGAGAGGCAATGAGAATTCAGACTGTGCCTGATTCTTATGCTTTTCCGAAGAAGATGTCTCTTTCGCACAAATTCAAAACTATTGGTAACGGGGTACCCGTGAGACTTGCAACGGCTTTGGCTGAAGGATTTTCCGGAGTCCTGAAAGGAGAAATTGATGAACACTTTTGATTTAACCCCAGATCCAAAGGTTTTAATCGCGCTGACACATACACCGATGCAGCCTTTAGATGCGTTGTGCGAGCTTATCGATAATGCGATCGATTCGTTTCAGGTGGCCGAATTACAGGGAAATCCTGTTAAGGGGGCTCTTGTTGCGGTTGAGTTGCCAAAACCAACAGCGGTTCAAAAGGAAGAGGGAAGCCTGGTTTTACGTGACAATGGTCCAGGATTAACACTTGATATGGCGGAAAAGGCTTTGCGTGCTGGTTTCTCCGGAAACAATCCATATGACAGTCTCGGTCTTTTTGGAATGGGTTTTAACATAAGCACTGGCAAACTTGGCCGAGTGACGAGATTTCTTACTGCGAGAAAATCAGATCGTGAAGCTATCCAGGTGGCGATCGATTTGGATGAGATCAACAAAGCAAAAAGTTACAAGGTGCCTGTTCAATCTGTCCCAAAACCTGAGGGATTTGTTCAGGGGACTTTAGTTGAAGTTCGTAGCTGGTGGCCGGAAGGTAATCCCAATAATGGTTTTGTTAAGAAACTTATCCAATACGGACTACCAAAGGTAAGAGAAGAAATAGGGAGAAGGTATTCGACTATTCTTCGTGAGAGAAAGATTCAAATATTTATTAATAACGAGGCCGTCTTGCCTTTTGAGCATTGCGTTTGGGGTGATAATAGAAGTGTTATGAGAAGAGGAATCGGAGCTGTTCCGGCTGTCATCCGATTCAATGAGGTCGTTGGGACTCAGAAGCGCTGCACTTCCTGCAGCTCATCGGTTGAATCCAGCCGATCTACTTGTCAGATCTGCGGATCTTCAAGTATGAGAACTATTGAAGAACGGATCCGTGGATGGATTGGAATCCAGCGCTTTGATGATCCAACTGAATTTGGGATCGATATCATTCGTAACGGACGGTCGATTAGGATTGGCGAAAAAACCGCCTTTTTTGAATTTACCGATGAATTTAAGAAAGTAATCAAGGATTACCCTATTGATAGCCCCTACGGTCGTTTTGTAGGAGAGGTTCATCTAAATCATGTTCCAGTTGATTTCTTAAAGCAGGATTTTCAGCGTAGTTCTCCAGAGTGGCAGCGTGCCATGAGCTTTTTGCGTGGTGATAGTTCTTTGCAACCGAGTCAACCCGGTGCTGATAGAAATACAAGCCCATTATTTAAACTTTATCAGGGCTACCGTAGAGTTCGCAGTGTCGGTAAGGCCGATATGTACATGGGGTACTGGGATGATGCCGAGGGAGCTGCAAAACGTATTTCTAGGGATGTAGAACATGAGTATTTGAAGAAATTTCGTGAACGCCTGCCTGGTTTTTACGATGATGCAGAGTGGTGGAAGTTAGTTGAGAAAGCAGATAGAAAGCCACTTGAGGAGCTTGTTGAATGTCCAAGCTGTGGTGCTCAAAACCTAAAGGGGCATGATGTTTGTCAAGCATGTGATCACATCTTAAAAGGGAAGGTTTGTTTGGTGCCCGAGTGTGGTCGTGAATTGCCAGTTACCGCTGCGTCGTGTCCTCATTGTTGGGCTTCTCAGGTTCCCAGTGTTCAAAAGGAGTGGCGTTGCGAGGTGTGCTTGACAAGCAATTCTCCGTCTCTTACTGCATGTAAGAAGTGCGGTAATGCTCAGGGGGCATTGCATCCTTTGTCTCGAGAACACCTTCTTAAAGGGGCAGACCGTTCGGACAGTTTGTCATTTCCGGGGTGTTCGATACAACTGGCAGACGGATCATACAGCCCATCCATTGATGTGATTACATATATAGTTTCATCTCCGATTTTACCTCCAGGCAAGACGGCAGGGTTGCCTTTGATGGCCATTAAGACGCCGGATTGCATTGAGATGTTTGTTGATCTTACTCATGTGGCATTTAAGTATTTTGGGATAAAAACAGAATATTTAGTTGCTCAAGAGGTGGCTCTTTATATTTTTGATAGCAACAGACGGCTCTCCCAATACACAGGGGTTCATACATTAACAAACATTGCTTGGCAGATTGTTCAGGCGAGGTGGACCGATGCATTAAATGACAGTCCGCAAAATATCCGCCAAGATATCGCTGCATTTTTAGAGGATCTGCGTCAGGAGTTGCCTGTTCTATTAAGTGAGGACGCCGAAGATATTTTCGATGACCTTTCATCAAATGATCAGAAGTCTTTGGCTGAGAATATGCTGGGGCAAGGCAAAGATCTTAATCAGTTGGGAGACATGAAAAAGAACGGTGAATTTCTCAAATATGTCGATTACAAGCTTGTTCCTGATTTGTTCAAAAAATATACTGAGAACTTTTTCGATAACAAATACTGGTCTGTTTCTTTCTCGGGATCTTCAGGGCTGGCTTCCGATGTTGTTGAGCAGATCAGGAAGCGCACGCACTTGATGTATTTGAACTGTTTGCAGGACGCTGTCGCATTTATGGATTGGCAGTCACCTGAGCCAACCATTTGCGCGAGAGCGCGGGCGGCACTTACTTTCTTAAAACAAAGATTGGCTTGAAATGTTTATTACAGAGCAAAGTCTTCATAATGGAACATGGCAGGCGTTTGAAAGAACTATCTGCAGGCTCATTGCTCATGAAGGTTTTGAGGGCACCCGTCTTGTCGGCCGTACCGGGGATAAGGGGGCAGACATAATTGCATATAAGAACGGTAAGCGGTGGCTATTTCAGGCGAAACATTGGAAGAATAAAGTCGGTGTTGATGTGGTTGATCAGACAATTGCGGCCGTGCAGTTATACCGAGCGCATATTCCAGCCATCGTTTCTCTTTCTGGTTTTGATGACGAGGCACGAGAACATCAGAGGGCTTTATTAAGCAGGGGGATACCTCTTCAGCTAATCACTGCTGATGATTTAGTCAGAAGATCTTCCAGGCTGGTAGAGAGAGAGGATTCTCCCGTTACGCTTAAAGACTATCAGGAGGAAGCGGTTCAGACATTGGTGAGAGCTTTTAAAGAATCTTATGATCCGCGTGGTTTGGTTGTTATGGCAACGGGATTGGGAAAGACGGTTACTGCCGCAGAAACCTTGCGACGAATTAATAATTTGAACCCAGTTAAGGTGCTTGTTCTTGCACATACGAATGAGCTGGTATACCAGCTTGAACGATCTTTCTGGCGTTTTCTGAAACCTAATCAGGCAACTCTAATCTGGAATGGTTATGAGCAGCCTTCAGAGGATGAGGTTCGACGAGCGCAATATGTTTTTGGATGTTTGAATACAATTTCAAACTTTTTGAGCACTGGTGGAACTCTTGACACGTTTAATATCGTCTTAATTGACGAGTGCCATCATGTCGGAGGGAATATGTATGCCAACATTCTGGAGCATACGGCCGCAGGAAAGAGGGGCGGGCCATTCTTAATCGGATTGACTGCAACGCCCTGGCGTCCTGATGAGAAAGATTTGCAAGAAATATTTGGTCCGCCGTTGGTATGCGTTGATATGGTTACGGGGTTGCGGCGGGGTTTCTTGTCGAATGTCGATTACCGGATGTACACAGATAATATTAACTGGGATGCTCTTGCATCAATTCATGGAGAACGTTTATCTCCAAGGCAGATAAATAGAACGTTATTTATTACGCAATGGGATGATTCGGTTGTGTTTGAGCTTCAGAAAGCCTGGAAAGAACAAAGGAATCCGAGGGCAATTGTTTTTTGCGGGACGATTGATCACGCTATCACGATGCGCGATCGTATAAACGCGCTTGGCTTTTGCAATGCGGCAGCAATCTATTCTCAGACTTCATCCGGTTTTAGCATGTCGTCTTATGATCGAAACAAGGTGCTTTGCGATTTTCATGATGGAGTAGTTAACGTTATTTGTGCCGTTGATATATTTAATGAAGGCGTTGATGTGCCGGATGTGAATATTATCGTTTTTCAAAGAGTTACTCATAGCAGGAGAATTTTTATTCAGCAACTCGGTAGAGGTTTACGACTGGCCCAGGATAAAGACAAGGTTGTTGTTCTTGATTTTGTTTCTGATATCAGGCGGTTTGCTGCTGGAATTTCCTTGAAAGACAACCTGTCTGCAGGATCTGAAGATTCTCAACGCAGTGTTCGGATTAATTTGCCTCACAAGGTTAGTTTTGTACGGGTTGGGGCTGAGGATCCGAAGACTGAGGGGTTCCTCCGTCAGTGGTTGGATGATGTTGCTGCAATCGAAGATGCAGGTGAGGATGCCAGTGTTCTTAAGTTTCCGCCAAGATTGTCTGGAGGCAGATAATGAAATTTGACGATGTGTTAAAAGATATTGCCAAGTTTAAAGGGATGAAACTACTTTGTATTTCTCCCCACGCCATGCCTCTTGAGGTTCTTGAGGTTAACTGGGATTCTAAGCGGGTATTGGTACGGGCTTCAAATGGGGCAGAGACATCAAGATCGTTTCAGGAACTGGAAAAGGTCTGGAATGCGTTGCAGGAAATGCCTGCCGTTCATGTGGAGAGCGATGCTTTGCATGGTGGTGGATCGATGCGGAATCAACCAGAAACAATTTATGCCAATCTTCCGTATATCGAGTTTTTAACTATTGACCGCAAGAAGCATTTGGTGTTGGTCGACGAAGAAACACATGCTTTAGGAACCTTAAGGCAGATGGATCCGATTCAGGCTCAGGAGGTTGTGGTTAGGAGAAAAAAACAAAGCTTGCTGGAGGCCCCTCCTGCAGTTGTCCATGTTACAAATAATTTAAAAGATGAAGTTGATAACATTGCACAGCTTACTGGGATTTCGCCTGACCCTATCCCCGGACAGCAGGGGCTATATAAAATTTATAAAATGGGAAGTAGGGTTCTCCTGGTCAGCAAGCCCATTTTACCTGCCGGGTCTTATTTGGTTCTTAAGTGTAATCATGGCGTTGGTAATCGTGTTGATTTAGACGTGGATGGGTATCAATTTTACTGGCCCCAGCAGGGAGCAAAAAACTTATTAGTAGTTGCTGTTTAAAAAGCAGACGTTATGGCAAAACATAGAGGATTTAAAATAGACAAGTTTCTTAAGGCACTGGAGCCTGCGTTGAGGGACGAGTATTTCAGGGCCAAGGAGATAATCTTTCCGGCCACGGTTAATTTCAACGATGACAGTTTTGATACCTTCTTGGATGGCATTGAGGACGGAAAAAGAGCCGAGATCGAGGAAGAACTTCATTGTATAAATGACACCGCCGATCACGCGAGAGATTGTTTGCAGCTGGCTGTCAGGCAGTTCAACATTCAGCGTCAGGAGAATGAGACTTCCGAGACCACGGCCATGAGAGTGTTCCTTCATAGCGACGATGCGTTCTCGCTGGCTTTTGATTATTACCTGTATTTCAGGGTTCTTTCAGAACGGTTAAGCCACCATAAGTTTCAGGCTGTTACGCCGGATTTTAGTGATGCAAAGGTCGCCGAGTTCAAGACATTAGTTGAGGCGTATTACAGGGATGAAGGCAAGAGCGACCAGTGCGATATCCGCCAGCGGATTGATGACGGAAAGCACGTGTTCCTGATCGCCAGGGGCGATTTCATGAAGACGCATCTCGTTTTTGATGAGGACAGAGGCAAGACCAGCGTGCGGTCATTTCGCCCGGCCAGGGAGGACATCCTGATCTATAACGCGCAGAGGCATATTCTTTGCCTGAATGTGGACAGCCGGACAGGGGATAAAGAAAAGTACATTGAGATGTTCGGGAAAGCCTTTCTGGGACTTGATACGATCGACCCTGCGACGTTGACTGGATCCCTTGTGGATCTTGAGCCTATCCGGGGTCAGACCTTCAATTACGACGGCAACGAACACATCGAGAAAGTTATGCTGACGGAGGTCAATACCGAGTTGCGTGGAGGGTCATTAAAATTATCTTTGCGGTCGAATAACCTTGCCGGGATGCAGGCTTACGGACTGGGGAACGATGGGACGAAATATGTTTCAGCAAAACTGAGATTCCTTGTCAAACGCGATGGCAAGAAAAGCAAAGCCGTCAGTGTCATTATTAAACCGCCGGAGAATAGTAAAATTCCCGAGAAGAAGGAAAAGAAGATCATTGAAGACTATTTACGCGAACAGGGAGTCATGCTTGAGTGAGAAACTTTTCGCATATCTGCTCAAGCAGCGGGAAGGCTCGCCGGAGACGAAGTTCTACGAGAAGCGGTTGAAAGAAGTTTCTTCGTCAGGTTTCACGGCGCTGAAGAAGCAAAAAGTTCTGCTCTTTGACCAGTACGATCCCAAGCAAGAAGGTTATTTCGACGCCGTAGGCGATGAGTATATGGTGCGCCGTACAAACGGAAACTGGCTTGCCATATCCGAGTCCGGCCGGGGCTTAACGCTTAAACAGGAAGACCTGTCCAGGTACAGGTTCAGTGTTGATCCTTTAATTGCGGAGATCAAAAAGCAGAGCGGTCTTTCGGGGAATGCAGAGGCAATAACGGCCAGGGTCCATTACATCGGAGAAAAGCAGGTTCTGGAAAGTCGTGTCGGCGTTTTCATCGCTTTTCTCGATAGAGGGTCGGCTGAGGAAGAGCTTTTCGGGATTCGCGCAAAGATCGCGGATGTCGACAATGTTTTGATTCTTTGCCCGGGATATATGGCTCCCCAGACATTGTCAGGAAAGCTGGCAAGGCTTAATATTCTGTGCATGCCGTTTAAGGGCGTGTTGAAGGGATGGCGGATCGATTTCAGCAAGGCAAAGTTTCGCAAAGTGGCGGGAAAGGTCGAACAGAAGCTGACCGACCAGCAGACGCTGGATTATACGAAGCATAAATACCTTTGTTATGATCGGTTGATTATTCCTGGGACTTCTTCAATGAAACGGAGTAATGATCTTATTGTAAACGGACATAAGATTAAAATGCCTGATGAGCCCTTCAAGTTGCTTTTGGAATTTGTGATTGAACTTAAGAAGGGCGAGGGTGGCTGGGTAACCAAAAGGGTTGACGCAGGGAAATATCAGGTCTTTGATCGGCTCAGACAGCCTTTGGCTGGAAGTTTGCTGGAGAAGGATGCTAAGAAGTTTATTGAAAATGATGGATCGAAGAGATATCGCATTTCTACGCACCCCGATTTTATTACATATGACCGGGTGAAGCGTTTGAAGAAGAATAGCTGAAAGGAAGTATATGGGAATTATTAACTACGACGCAAAAGCGGTGATGTTAGAGAAAGCGAAAACCTTTCGCGTTTCTCCTGATGATCTTGCCACATGGGTAAAGTTGCGTTCGGATTTCGTGGCTATTTTTACTAAGGATAAAATTAAGAATTTAACGCCAGAGGATTATTTTCTTGGTTATGGGAAAAAGGAGGATTGTCTGGCATATCAGCTGGAATGGGGAACCAGACCCCTCGGGAGCATTAAGGGCGGGTCGAGCGCTAAGTATGGTCCAAAGGAGCAATTTAAAGAGATAAAGAAACTGCTTATTGAATTGACGCTGTTATCTGACCAGGAGGCGGTCTTTTATTCTCCTGATGGTGGTCTGACTGAGGCGAGCAGGCATCTAATCGCACAGTCTCAAAAAATCAAGGGCATGACGACTGGTAAAACGGTCCTGGGGAAGATGCTTACCATTTATTTCCCGAGGACATTTGTTCCCATTTTCAATCATCAAGACTATTTGCTCCAGGCAATCGGCAAAGATTATTCGGATGATTTTACTGGGCTGGAGTCCTATTTACGAAATAACCGTTTATTTTTAAGAATTAAAGAGGAGCTTCTTGCTGATCCTGTTTTCACTAAAGAGATTCCTGCAGAGCAGTTTACCAACGACTATTTAAGCAGGTTTTTATATGCCTGTTATCCGTTGACCAAAGATGATGGGCTTTCTGAGGATCCGCAGTCAGGCGAGGATGAAAAGATTGAGGCGCTTGAAACAGAGCATTACCAGAAATTGATCCACAGAAATTTCAGTATCTTGTTTAAGGGATACCGTTATTTTGATGAAGAGTATCAGAATTCTCATGAAGGGCATTATGCGACTGAGGACGTCGGGATAATGGATATCCTTTGTTTGAATTCAAATGACGATATTGTGGTCATTGAATTGAAGCGAAGGGGGACGGATGAGACGCTGGCACAGCTTTGCCGATATATGGGGTGGGCGAAAGAGAACTTGGCGAAGGATGGGCAGAAAGTATGCGGTCTGATTGTGTCTGAAAATAAGGATGTTCGCTTGGAGTACGCGATTAAAGTTGTTCCCAATGTTTCTTTGAAACAGATGAAGCTGAATGTCCAGGTCGGTGATTTTAGTTAACGGCAAATTGGAAGGTCGGTATTTATGGCTGAAATTAAAAAGCCCCAGTATTTAACGGACATTATTGATGATTTTGATTACTATTCGGCCTGCCTGAGAGACGCTAATGACAAGGCAGAGATTCCGAGTATTTTACAAGGACATATTCAGAATCTCTGTTCTGGAAGTCCAGAAGTGCTGGAAGGTTTCGCTGTCCGTTCGTTTGACAGGTTGTATCGTCGGCTGATGCAGGTTACATCGTTTGATCAGTATGCGAGGGCATATTTTGAACTCGTGATCGCCGATCTTTGGAAGGTTCTTGCTGATCGGGGGATCAGGATGTTTTATATCCTCGATAATTCGTTGCGGGAAGACAGGTTCAAATTGACCTGCGAGGCCTTCTCTTTATCAGGCATCGCGGTTGTGACACCATATTCCAGGAATTTTCAGGATGGTTCTGATGATTTATTTGATGTCTTTGACAGGGAAAGAATGAAAGCAAGAAAACCGAGTACCGCCTTCAAAGTCGGGGATCATCTTATTTATAAAATGGTGGGGTACTGCCCGGAAGGGCATTACCTGGAGGCCAATGAGGTCGAGGCTCTTATCGGGCATTATATGAAAAGCGGGAAGATGGTCGCTTACATTGAAAAAGACAGCAGCGTGAATTATTTGGAAAAGATTATGCAACTTGGAAGAGCCGGGGATTATATTCAGATTTTCAGGAACAAGGCTTCTGACGAAGGAGAGTTCGGTGTCAGTGGCAGAAACTTTAAAAAAGGGCAGGTGACTGTCGTAATTGATGAGAAAGCGCCCTAAAGGATCGGCATGAAGAAAATTCTGCTGTCATTTATATTTTTATGTTTTTGCGGTTTCGCATCAGCTCAAGAGGCTGGCTGGGAGGAGCTAAGAAATTATGCAGGCGTGATCGGCTCTGACCTAAAAATCGGCATGACATTGATCGTGCAGGGGCAGGATGTTCACGGCGTCTATTTTTACAATAAATGGCTCAAGGATATTCCTATTAAAGGAAGCCTTGAGGACAATCGATCTGTTGTTCTCAAGGAATATGATGCCAAAGACGTCGTGACTGCTGTGTTCAAGGGACGATTCGCGGATCGGGCGCCTGAATACGGTGATTCGCAGCTCAAATATGAAGTTCTGGAAGGCACCTGGTCCAGGCCGGATGGCAGCGAAAGCAAGAAATTCCGTGTCCTTTTGGATAACGCGACCTATCGGCCTCAGGGTAAGGGGCGTTACTATGTCGCTGGGTTTGACGATGATCGGGCCGTTGAATCTTTTGCCCAGAAGTTTTGGAAAGCCGTTGTCAGTAAAGATCGGGAGAGAGTGGCCGGAATGGTAGCTTATCCGGTTAAAGTCACTATTGCTGGCAAGGATGTCGAGATAAAGAACAAGGCGGCTTTGATCAAGAACTACGATCATATTTTCAACAAAGACTTTTATGAGAGGGTTAAAGTAGCCGTACCACATAATCTTTTTGCGAAAGCCAGCGGCGTAATGCTCGGTGACAAGGGCGAAATTTGGCTTGGTTCCGTGAATGATTCCGTTAAGGTGATCGCAATCAATAATGGAGCATGGAAGTAAAAGAGGAGGCGAGGTATGAAGGGAAGGATTGTATTTCGGCGTGATGATGGACAGTGGGTCAATAAGAAGACGGATTCAGATCGGGCCTCCAGTCTTCACGGCAAGCAGAGTGAAGCGGAGAAGGCGGCCCGGGGAATGCTCCACAATTCAGGCGGTGGGGAGCTGATTACAAAGGGGCTGGATGGCAAGATCCGGAGCAAGGACAC
>ERZ795055.3500-NODE-3500-length-11461-cov-4.026565_pt1 | contig 11461 bp, 10 predicted proteins | sample MGYA00375139_ERZ795055 | MGnify/ENA primary metagenome ERZ795055 (study PRJEB30184, sample SAMN05720283) | anaerobic digester metagenome | isolation source: active sludge of municipal wastewater-treating anaerobic digesters | place: USA | collected 2015-01-23 ...
TCTGCCGTGGTCGTGTCCTCATCACTGGCGTCGTGGCGACCAACCCCGGCGAACGATGAGCGTGAGCCACCGGAGGCAGCCGCCACTGGCTCACGAATACACGCTGACAGAATCGGCTGCCTCCGGTTGGCTCCACGCTTTGGTTGGCCGTTCTTTTCACATGGGGCTCCATGCACCTCTCTCAATTTCCGCACGCATTTCCTGAACCTCTGGCGCAGCAGCATGCACGCAGCCGTCGAGAAACGCCAGAATCTCGGTCGTGTTACGGCCACGCTCTGCAAGCACTCGGCCCAAGCCTGCGTATGCATCCGGCCCGCCGCCTAATGCGGTCGCAGCCCGGAATGCCGATTCGGCCCTCTCCAGGTCCACCGAGATCACATCATAATAATAGCCGAGAGACTCAAATGCCTCGGCACAGGATGGGTCGAGGGACGAGGCTCGCTCATAACACGCAACGGCATCGGAAGGATTGTAGCCAGTTCCATCAGAGAGCTGGATTAAGTCCCCCTTCATGCAAAGTAGCTTAGGCGAATGTGGAAATGCCACGATGGCCTCCTCGACGAGGTGCAGTGGTTCGAGGGCTTCTGCGTCCTTTGCAGGCCAAAGCTCCTGGATTTTCTCAATGTAATCGGACTCGGTCACGATGCCAGACCTTGAAATGGCCAACGCCAAGCTCACCCACAGCCGCCGGAGAAAGACGCCCGCAGCGAATCAGGCGTCCGAGTCTCCGGTACCTGCCGCAACCGAGAGGGCAGGCGGCTGTTGGGTGCAGCGACTTGTTCTGCGCCGTCAGGAACGCCTCGCTCGCACCGCCCCACCGCCTGGCTCCTGGGCGCAGCGTCCTCGCCTCCGCAACCCGCCCCGGCTCGCGGCGTAACGGCTCGAACCTTTTGTTGCAGGTGCAACAAAAGGTTGCGGGGCGTACAGGCTGCCCTCGGAACGATCCCAATGCTCAGGTGGCTCGTCGAGTGCACGGCGCGGCCTCTATGCGCAGAACAAGTAATCGACATCCGAAGTAACGTAATCTTCTGCGTCACGGTGTGACGTTACGCTTGCCAAATGGCTTGGCAAGAGCCATTTGTCTGGCCAAGGAGGAAACGCTGGAACCAGCAAATACTTCAGTATTCCGCGGCGAGCATATTCTCCCCAACCCCAAGGCCAGGCTGCTCGATCAGGTCCGAGAGGTGCTCCGGCTCGAGCATTACTCGCTACGGACGGAGCAGACCTACGTCGGGTGGATCAAACGCTTCATCTTCTCCCATCAGAAGCGGCATCCGCGCGAAATGCGAGAACCGGAGATCGTGGCATTTCTGACGGACCTGGCTGTGCGTCAACACGTGAGCGCATCGACTCAGAACCAGGCGTTCAACGTTCAACGTTCAACGTTCAACGCTTTGCCTGATAAGGTCCCATGCGGCGCGGACGTGGTGTTCCTCGGTGTGGGTCTGGCCCACGCAAAGCCGGAGAGTCAGGCGCCCGCCCAGTCTCGTGTGCGTCAGATAGAGCCGGCCTGTCGCGTTCAAACGGTCCATGAGTCGCTGATTGACATCGTCGCCTCCGCGATGCCGGAAACAGACCAGGTTCAGAGGGGGCGGAACGGCCAACTCGAAGCGGTCGTCGGCCCGGACCCAACGGGCGAACGTCTGCGCCAACTCGATGTGGCGGCGCACATGGTGGCGCAGGCCCTCGACCCCGTAATGGCGGATCACGAACCACAGCTTGAGCGCCCGGAAGCGCCGTCCGAGCGGCACGTGCCAGTCCCGGTAATCGATCACCGCGCCGCTCTGGGTGGCTTGGTTGCGCAAGTACTCGGGAAGGATCGTCAGCGCGCGGATCAGCGCCGCGCGGTCGGCGACGAAGAAGCAGTCGCAATCGAAGTTGGTGAACATCCACTTGTGCGGATTGAAGCAGTAGCTGTCGGCCGCATCGAGACCGTCCTGAAGAAAACGGTACTCGGGACAGACCGCGGCCGTCCCGGCCATCGCGGCATCCACGTGCATCCAGAGCTGTTCTTCCCGGCAGATGCGTCCGATGGCAGGCAGCGGATCGATTGCGTTCGAGGACGTGGTGCCCACCGTGGCGCAGACAAAACACGGCGCCAGGCCCGCCGCACGGTCGCGTCGGATCTGCGCGGACAGCAGATCGGGACACATGGCGAAGGAATCGTCCACGTCGATCAGGCGCAGATTGTCGCGTCCCATCCCCACGACGCCCACCGCTTTCTCGATCGAGGAATGCGTCTGGGTCGAGCCGTAGGCGACGAGTCGCCCGTCGCACCCGCGGCGGTTGCTCTCGCCCCGGGTCGCGCGCTCGCGGGCGGCCAGCAGGGCGCAGACGGCCGCGCTCGATGCGGAGTCCTGGATCACCCCGCCGCCGGCGGCATTGGACTTGAAATGGGCGGGCAGACCCAGCAGATCGACCACCCAATCGAGCACGTGGGTTTCGAGTTCGGTGCAGGCCGGGCTGGTCGCCCAGAGCATTCCCTGCACACCCAGGCCTGAGCATAACAGGTCGCCCAGGATCGACGGCCCCGAGCTGTTCCCGGGGAAGAAGGCGAAGAAATTCGGCGATTGCCAATGCGTGATGCCGGGCAGAATCAACTTTCCGACGTCCGCCAGCATCGCCTCGAATGGTTCACCCTGGGCCGGAGGCGCGGGCGGCAGGCTGGCGCGGATCTGCCCGGGCGCGACCTGGGCAAGCACGGGGTAGGACTCGACGCGTTCGAGGTAGTCCGCGATCCAGTCCACAACCGCACGACCGTGCCGGCGGAAGGAGTCGGGCGCCATGTGATAGGAAGTCGTCGCCATGGGCTCCATGCAATCGCAAACCGCCGGGGTGCGTCGAGCGGGAAACTGGAGACACCACGCCAGGATTTGGTCGGAGGCGCGCCTCGCCAGCTGCGGGGCCAGGTCATGAGGCGAACCGATGTGTCTGTCTGCCTGCCTGCAGGCCGGTTCGATCGCCGACAAAGAGGGGCTTCACTCTGGAGGACGGCTCTTGTTGACCGCCCGCCCGTCCAAAGCGAACCCTGCTATGCCTTCTTCTTGAAGACGCGATAGAGGATCAGCAACACGATCGATCCGCCGAGTGCCAGCAAGAGACTGCGGATATCGAATCCGGTCACCGTGCCCAGGCCCGCCAGGGAGCCCAGATACCCGCCGAGGAACCCGCCGGCAATGCCGAGCAGGATTGTGACGATCACACCGCCGGGATCCTTGCCTGGCATGATGAGCTTGGCGAGCGCCCCGATGATCAAACCCAAGACGATCCAGGATAACATGCCCATAATAGACCTTTTCTCGTTCCTGCGGTTACACTCGAAACGAAGGGAAATGTCAAGGGAACGCAGCGGGCCAGACAATTCTCTTGGCGACGTGCGCTATAAAGGGTGAAGGTGAGAGAACTCACGATGCAGCCGCGCGAGATGAACGGAGAGTGGCGGGAATTGTGGGCGCAGTACGCCCCCCGGCTCCTGCTCTTCGCGCGCCAGCAGACGCCTCGCCTGAGCGACGCCGAGGACATTGTCCAGGACGCCTTCGTGCGGTACTGGCGGGCGCAGCAGGCCGATCCGTCTCTCTCACCCAGTCTGCTATTCAACATGGTCCGAAGAATCGCCATCGACTATGCGCGCAAGAGCCACGGGCGCTCCGTCCGGGAGTCCGAGGCTGGCGCGCTGTCCGGCCCGAGCGAGAGCTGGTTCGATGATCCCGTCGAGGAACGGGAGCGGAAGGAGGAAATCGAGAAGGCGCTGCGGTCATTGCCGGCCGAACAGCGCGAGGTCCTGGTGCTCAAGATCTGGGGTGAACTGACATTCGAACGGATCGGCGAGGCACTCGAGATTTCACCGAACACCGCCGCCTCGCGCTATCGCTACGGCCTGAGCCGATTGAAACAAATGTTGTCTGGCAAACAGAGCACTGCCCTCGGCGAGTCCTCCTCCCTCGCCCCATACCTCAGCCCCGCTTCGAGCCGGGCGGGCCAAACACCGGCGTGCGCGGCGAGTGAAAGGCAATAGGCACGTGCACACCATCGCTATGATTCTCCCATGAACCGTGGTTCCGTAGCCGTCCCGCCGTCGCGGGATAAGTCCGCGCCATCTCGCTCCGTCGAAGACGGGGATCAGCGCCGACTCACGTCGGCGGCTACAGGTCGGTTCATGGTCCCCGTGCGCATTAAACTGTTGAATGTCAATGCTCTCCATGAACGATCCGATTGAAGATGTTGCCGCCGAGCTCGGGCGCCTGCGCCCCCTTCAGGCCAGCGACCGCTTGACCCGCCGGTTGGAACAGGAGCTCGGGTCAATGCCCCCATCAGTCACCGAGCGCGTCGTACGTCGCGTCCGCTTTCGCTGGGTTCCTGTGGCCGTGGCTGCCAGTCTGGCGTTCCTCGCGATCGGCACTGTCACCTGGCAGGCGAGACTGCGGCGCCCCGTTGCGGGCGCCGCATCGAGTCTCCTCGAACATAACGGCGCCGAACCGGCGCCCGGGCAGACGGCGTCCGCACAGGCTTTCCGATGCGTCGACCTCGCCAACTACCTCCTGGCCGCCGAGGAGAATGGCCTGGTGTACGCCTCGGAGACGGCGCCGTGGCGGAAGGTTCGATGGCGGTATCTCTCGGCATGCGAATGGCGCAATGACCAGGAGAACACGACATTCCAGGTCCTGATCCCGCGCGAGGAAGTCGTTCTTTTGCCCGTCAACATTCATTAGAGCCCGAGATCCACTCCGTTTCAAATTCACGAATGCCATGAAGACAAAAGCAATGTCGTATACCCTGCTGGCTGCCCTGGGTGCGGCCCTGACCCTGACGCCGCCGGCCCGGGCCCTATTGGCTGCGGAAAAGGAAAAGGCAACCTACCTCGGCGTCGCGATTGGCGATGTCGATGACACCCTGCGCGAACAGCTCAAACTCGGCAGGGGAGTTGGTGTCCGGGTCGAGACAGTCGTGTCCGACAGTCCGGCGGACAAGGCCGGGTTGAAGGCCCACGACATTCTCGAGAGGCTCAACGAGCAGATCCTGTTCAACGCGCAGCAACTGGCGGCGTTGGTGCGCAGCTTTGCGCCCGGGGACAAGGTGACGCTGGCGTTCATCCGCCAAGGGGATCGGCAGACGCTCGATGTGACGCTGGGCGAGACCGAGATCGCCCAGGCCGGCAAATTGCTGTTTGATGTCTGGGATGGGGCGAAAATGCCAGGCGGCATCGAGGGACTGCTCGGCGCCCCCCTCGACAAGGCCTTGATTCCCGACCTGGTCTTCCAAGCCCCGGGCAAGCCCTCGGCCTACTTGGGTGTGGAACTCGGCCCGGTGGAGCCCGCTCTGGCGACACAGCTCGGTTTGGAGGACGCGGGCGGCGCGCTGGTGAACATGGTGGTTGATGACAGTCCTGCCGCCAGGGCCGGGCTCAAACAGCACGACATCATTGCCAAACTCGATGGCAAGACCGTTCGGGATTCAGCCGACCTCAGCGTCCGCATCGGCAAACAGAAGAAAGGAGACAAAGTCACTCTCACCGTCATTCGCGGGGGCAAGCCGATCGAAATCGAGGCGACTCTTTCGGAGAAGGCGGCGGACGATCCGGCCAGGCTCCAGAAACTCCTGCAGGAATACAGGATCGTGCCTCGCATCCGGACGCTACGCACCGGGCCGGATCGGAACGAGATTGTGGTCCGCCTGGATTCCGAGGGCGAAGGCGACGCGTCTCACGTCGAACGCCGTGTCATTGTCGGCCCCGCAAACGCCGGGGCGACCGCCGAAAGCACCATTGTCACGCCGGGGCATTCGACGGCCAGCCAGGTCTCCGTCGAGCAGAAGGTGATCGTGATGAAGACCGACGGGGGCATCAGCACGGTTCTCGAGGAGAAGGACGGGCATCGCCATGTCACGGTCAAAGACGCCGATGGAAAGGTCGTGTTCGACGGCCCTGTGAACTCGGACGAGGACCGGCAGAAGCTCCCGGCTGAGGCGCGCGAGCCACTGGACCGAATCGAGCAGAGCCTCAAAGCGGGATTGGACGGCGGGGGCAGGAACGTGATACACGAATTGCGGTTCGTGCCCGGTCCGACCGTTCCGGGCGTTATTTAGCCCGGTTATTTCGCAGCGCTTTGCGAGAAACCGTAACCGGGCTAACCCGCGGAGCAGACATTATGCGGAATCTGATTGCCCTGTGCACTGACGGGGTGTGAACTATGCGGGTCAGGGCGATCGGCGATCCGATCGTCGCGATGACATCGCGGGTTACGGTTTCGGTGGCGGGATGCGGACGTTCGACAAATCGATGAAGACTCTTACGCTTTGCGCCTGGGTGCTGCTTGTCCTCGGTTTCCCCCTCATTGAACAAGGCCGGGCGGCCGGCCTCACCTGGCATGCGTCGCGCGCCGAGGCGGTGACGGCGGCGCGCAATTCGGCCAAGCTGATCCTGTTGCTCGCGGGGCGGGACACCTGCGGCAATTGCACGTACATGAAGACCACGGTGTGCGAGTCGCCGGCGGTGCGCGCGCTCATCGACGGCAACTATGTCTGCTGGTATTGCCCGATCGATTACTCGAGCGAATGGGAGGCCTACAGGGGCGGGCTGGGAGGGTTCACGTTGCCTCTGATCTGCGTGATCGATCCGGGAGATCCGTTGAACTATCTGGACCGGTCCACCTCGATCCAGGCGATCTCCGTATTCCAGCCGCGGTTGCTCGACCATCTGCCCACCAGCGAGATCAGGGCCAGCCCGATCCTGGCGTCCGGAGCGCCGCGCCTGCTCTGGCCGGGCGAGAGCTTGTTCCGCTATCGCGTGCTCGAGTCGACGGATTTCGCGGCCTGGCGTTTTGTCGGCGCGCTAGTCCACGGAGACGGCTCGCCCATCGAGTTCACGGGCGTCTCGGCTGACACGCCCCGTTTTTACCGGGTCATGGGTTTCAAGTAGCGCCAGGCCGGTACCGTGTTCATTCTCTGAAGCCGCCCAGCGCTACGCGGCCGCGCCGCGCAATATGCGGGTTAGGGCTGGCGAGCAGGTGTCGTCGAGGAGGACGGTCGGTCGCGATCGGTCGGTCGCGGGGCGCCGCCCAGCCAGTGGAAGTGGCGTTTGACCTCGCCGTAGAAGCCGTGCGCGGCATAGCGGTTGGCCTCGGATTCCGCCGCGTAGCCGCAGAGCCAGGGAGCGGCGGCACGGCGTTTGGCCCCGCCCAGTTTCGAGAGGATGCGAACCAGCAGGAGCATCACGCCCAGCACGCACGCCAGGACCACGGGGGCGAAGAGGGCCGTGCGATTCACTGTCTCGATCCCGCTCAACAGCCCGATCGTCATCGGGGCCGCCGCGGCGAGGGCTGTGCCGAAGCCTTGCTGGGCGGCTTCGAGTGCGGCGGTCATGAGATGGAAGGCGAGCGCGGGCACGACGCCCAGCGCCACGCACAGCAGGGCCAGGAACACCTGCGGCCCCTGCATCAGCCCGCACACCTCGAGTTTGCTCTGCGCGGCAACGCGGGCCTTGACCAGGGCGCTGGTCCGGCCGAGGAAACTGACGCCGAAGAACTTCATGAACGAGGCGAGGGTGAGCGCGCTGGTGAGGATGGCCAGGACCCCGCACACCGGGAGGTACTTGGCGGCGGCCGAACCCTGGATAGTCGCCACGTAGATGGTCCATTTGCTGGCGAAACCGTTGAGGAGCGGCACGCCCGAAATCGCCAGGGAGGCCACCAGCGCCGTCGCCGCCGTGAGGGGCATGAACTTCATCAGGCCGCCCATCTGGTTGAGGTCCTGGGTCCCGGTCACGTGACGCAGCGATCCGGCATTGAGGAAGAGCAGGCCTTTGAACAGTCCGTGATTGATCACGTGGAAAAGCGCGCCGAGGAACGCGACCGCCGCGAGCGCCGCGGCTCGGGGATCGGACGCGGGCAGCAGGGCCATGCATGCGCCGGTTCCGAGGAGGATGTAGCCGATCTGGCCGATGCTGTGGAAGGCGAGCAACCGTTTCGATTGCTCCTGTTTCAGGGCCTGCATCGTGCCAGTGAACAGCGTGATCGTGCCCAGGATTGCCACCACCCAACCCCAGCGGGCCAGCGGGTATTGGGCGTGCGCCTCGGGCGGCACGAGCCAGAGGAAATAGCGCATCAGGCCGTACACGCCGGTCTTGATCATCACCCCGGAGAGCATCGCGCTCACCGGCGAGGGCGCCGCCGGATGGGCGTCCGGCAGCCAGACCTGGCCAAAGGGCCACATGCCCATCTTGATTCCGAAGCCGACCAGAAACAGGAAGAACGCCACGCCCGTGTCGAACGGCTTGGCCTGGAGCATCGCGGGCAGGTTCGCGCTGACGGTGTCGAAGTCGTACTTGAGGCTCGCGCTGCCGCTGGTCAACGCGCCCATCACCGCGAGGAACCATGCGCCCACCATCGTCGCGGCGCAGGCGATTTGCATCATGACGAGGTATTTATTGGCCGCCCGGATGTTCTGCGGCTGCTTGTTTTCGTAGCGGATGAGCGCGTAGCCCGGCAGGGTCATCAACTGCCAGAAAATGAAGAAGAACCACATCATGTCCGTGGTGCTCAGCAGTCCGTACATCGCCGCCAGGAACAGGAGGAAATGCGGGTAATAGCGCCCCACCCCGTACTCCTCGTAATGCTTCATGTACGGAATCGAGTACAGGGCGGCGGGCACCGCCACCGCCACCGCCAGCAGCAGAAACACCGCGCTCAATCCGTCCACGTAAATCCGCAACGCGAAGCCGAACGCCGGCATGTGGAGGAACAGGGTGGGATGGCCCGGCCCGTGGATGAGCACGCGCATGGCAGCCCAGACGATCAGCCCGCCCGTGACGGCCGTAATCGCAAAGGACAACCAGCCCGCCGCAGTCTTGTTGCGCGACACCAGCAGCGTCAGCACCGCCCCCGCGATGCAGAGCAGAATCGAAGTGACAACGGATTGTTCAGGAGTCAGCACGCGGTCAAGCCCTCGGTTGGACGGTTGGGACGCCGCCGTGGGTCCGCAGGGATCGCTGCGCTCGACCCCGTGGCGGCGTTCGCTCCAAATCGTGTTGGTCTGCGTTTATCTGCGACATGGCCTGTGGCGCACGGCAAAAGACGCCGGGAGCGTGCCCGACCTCGATTCTCACTTCAAGGCCAAATGGGTCGCGGGACGAATTACGAATTAACGCGATCCTTGGCGAACTGGCCTGGCGCCGCGTGGGGGCACGCGGCCCGCAGCGGGAGTCTCGATCCGTTGCAGGCCCGGTGCCCTGACCGGGCGACGGAAGGCTGACAACAACCCGATGCACCGCGGAGAATCGACTCCCCCACAGGGAAGTTGGACTTTGCCGTCCGACGCAATACACTCGAATCCATGAAACGTTCCAGGCGCTCGGCGTCGGTGGTTTTGGGGCTGCTTCAGACCGCGTGTTCGGCGAAGCCGGACGAGAACCTGCAACGCACGGTCGAGGCCGCGACCCGGGCGGCGCGCGACGGCGCGCAGATCCTTTGCACGCAGGAGTTGTTCCGCTCGCGCTATTTCTGTCAGAGCGAGGACTACGCCCACTTCGCACTGGCCGAGCCGATCCCCGGTCCCTCGACGGAGGCTTTCCAGAAAGTCGCGCGGCGCCATCGCGTGGTGGTGGTTGCCTCGCTGTTCGAGAAGCGCGCCCCGGGCTTGCATCACAACACCGCGGTTGTGATCGACGCGGACGGCACTCTGCTGGGGCGGTACCGCAAGATGCACATCCCGGACGACCCGCTTTACTACGAGAAGTTCTATTTCACGCCCGGCGACCTCGGTTTCCAGGCCTGGTCCACGCGCTATGGCCGCATCGGAGTTCTCATCTGTTGGGACCAGTGGTATCCCGAAGCCGCCCGGCTCACGGCGCTGCAGGGGGCGGAGTTGTTGTTCTACCCCACGGCCATTGGCTGGCATCCGGCCGAGAAAGCCGCACTCGGGGCCACGCAACATGGGGCCTGGGAGACCATCCAGCGCGCCCACGCGGTGGCCAACGGCTGCCCGGTGGCCGCGGTCAATCGCATCGGGTTCGAAAAGGCCGAGAGCGGTGATGGAATCGAGTTCTGGGGGCAGAGTTTCGTGGCGGGGACTTCAGGCGAGGTCCTGGCCAAGGCGAGCGCGGACAAAGAGGAGAATCTCCTGGTGACCGTCGATCTTGCGGCGGCGGAGGTGACCCGCACGCATTGGCCTTTTCTGCGCGACCGGCGCATCGATGCCTACGGCGGGCTGATGCAGCGGTGGGGGCAGTGACCTACGGATCGTCCGCGGGAATCTCGACGACACGCCCGGCGCGGGCGGACTCGTAACAGGCGGCGATTACTCGTTGGCTGCGCAGGCCAAGCGCGCCGCTGTTGGCCGGGTCGCGCCCTTCGAGAACCGCCTGGCTGAACTCTTCGATTTCGGCGCGGTAGGTGTTGACGGGTGCCGGACAGATCGGTGTGGCCTGGTTGCCCGCGCGCGTTTGCTGCGCGTCGTAGGCGGCCGCGCCTGGCTGCAAGCAGACCGCCATTTCCCCGCGGTCGCCCTGGCCGATGGTGCCGGTGGCGAGAATGCTCCCGCGCGAGCCATACACCTCGAGGCGGTTTTGGCTGGCCTCGTCCGGCATGCAGAAGAATGTGTCCACCACGCCCAGCGCTCCGCACGCGAATTGGAGCGAGGCGACGGCGCTGTCTTCGGACGCGTACCCGTGAACGGCGCGGCCGACGAAACAGCTCGCGGCGCGGACGGGTCCGAGCAGCATCTCGAGCAGGTCGATGCAGTGTCCGCCCATGTCCATGAGCGATCCTCCGCCGCCCAGGGCGGGATCCTGGCGCCACGCGCCGGGGATGGGCGGATACCAGCACGAGAGCTGGGCGCGGGCGAAGACGGGTTGGCCGATTTGGCCTGAGCGGATGAGTTCGAGGGCCGCCTGGTGCTGGGCGAGAAAACGCATCATGAAAGCCGTGCCGAGTCGAACCTGTGCCTGGCGGCACGACGCGACCACGGTCTCGGCTTCGGCGACGGTCAGGCCGAGCGGCTTCTCACAGAGGACATGCTTGCCGGCCCGGGCGCAGGCGAGCGCCTGTTCGAGGTGAACGCGCGGCGGCGATGCGATGTAGACGGCATCGAGATCCTGCCGCAGGAGATCGTCCACGCCGCGGGCGGCGTGCGCGCCGAACTGGGCCGCCACCTCGGCGTTGGCTTCGGCCTGGCGACTGTAGACCGCCACGAGTTGGGCGTTGCGCGCGGTCGCAAGACCTTCGGGGATGGTGCGTCGCCGGGCAATGCCCGTCGCGCCGATGACGCCCCAGCGGATTGTGCGGGTCATTGGATTGCCCTCGATCGGATCGAGTCACTTCGCATAGGCGCGGAGGACCTTCTTGATGGCCGCGCCGATCTGCTCGCAGTGGTGCGGCTCGTAGGTCGGGAAAGCGAAGCAGGTGAAGGTATGGCTCTGATGCCAGACGGCATTGGGCACCTCGACCTGTGTGTAGTCCACGCTGGCCGGATC
>ERZ795055.3503-NODE-3503-length-11455-cov-6.178246_pt1 | contig 11455 bp, 10 predicted proteins | sample MGYA00375139_ERZ795055 | MGnify/ENA primary metagenome ERZ795055 (study PRJEB30184, sample SAMN05720283) | anaerobic digester metagenome | isolation source: active sludge of municipal wastewater-treating anaerobic digesters | place: USA | collected 2015-01-23 ...
CGGGCGAAGAGATCATCCAGAATCTTGTTGCGAATCCGATCCATCATGATTTCGTTGGCTCGCATGGCGATATTGATCAGGCCGGTGGACGGGTCTGGCGCATGCTTCAGCAAATCCGAGGCGTCGCTGCACAGGACCTGAGTGCAGCCTGCGGCGAATAGCGAAACCAGTCCCTGATTATCGAAAACGCCGCCATCCACCAACCGGATCACGATATTCTCACCGGCCTCAGACTGATAAAGGCCGCTCAAACTTAACGGTTCAAACAGACCGGGCACGCAGCAGGAAGCCGCCACCGCCTGCCCCAAGGTCAGTCGGTCCAAGCGGTAGCGCTGCGCTGGTGTCAGGGCCGGGCTGTCGAAATACAGCTTGGGCATCGCCGGCATCTGGCTGGCCGGTCGGTGATAGCCGGAGGTTTCTTCTCCCACAAAAGCGCCGGTGAACTGCCATAAATTGCCAGTATTCAGGGCGGTTGCGTTCAGAATCAGGCTGGGAATTTTGGCAGGAAGCTCGCCCACCGGCGTGGGAAAGACAGCGGGTTGGATCGGCAGATCCTTGAGCAACAGGCCGGTTGTCCCCTGTATTGGCGCATAGAGCAGATCGGTATAGAGTTCGGCCATGCGGTCAGTGGACGAATAGCTTTCCCGGAATATCCGGGCGTTTTTGCGCCAGTCCAGAAAGGCGCGCATCCGCAGGTTTTTCTGCACCGCCCGCAGAAATTCAGCCTCTATTTCCCGGACCAGGCGGATATAAGCCTCCTGGCTGGGCGGTAAGCGGTCGGCGCGACGCCCCTCCAGCAGTTCCTTGATCTTGAGGTAGTAATAAGCACCGATGATGGAGCCGCCGGATACGGTGGAAATCACATCTACGCACCGCAGCAAATCCAGTTCCGCCAATCGGCCCAGCACGCCGATATGAAACAGGGAAGCGCGCAGACCGCCGCCCGAGAGCGCCAGGCCGGTTTTATGGCGCCAGGCGGCCGTGTGGAACGCAGGAAAATCAACCATGGCTTTGAGCGTAACCTGTCGGGCAGTAAAATTTCAGGCCAGCACCCCGACAATCGCCCCGCACAGGCAGGTGGCGAAGGTGCCGGCGAGGATGGATTTCATCCCAAGCTGGACGATTTCGATCTTGCGTTCGGGCGCCATCGAACCCAGTCCCCCGATCATGATGCCAAGCGAGCCGAAATTGGCGAAGCCGCATAGGGCATAGGTCAGAATCAGGCGCGAGCGTTCAGAAAAAGCATCGGCCTGCCGGGCGAAGTCAAGATAGGCGACGAACTCGTTCAGTACGGTTTTGGCGCCGAGCAATGCGCCGCCGATCTGGGCTTCGGCCCAGGGCAAACCCAGGCTCCAGGCCAGCGGCGCGAACAGCCAGCCCATCATCCGTTGCAGGGTTAGCGGCGCACCAGCCACCGCAGGTAGCGCAGCCAGGATTGTATTGGCAAGGCTGACCAGCGCCACCAGCACTACCAGCATGGCCAGGATGTTGAGGAACAGTTGCAACCCGTCGGCGGCGCCCCGGGTGATCGCGTCCATGGCGTTGCCGGACCGCAGCTCCTCAGCGAAATCGCCAGCGGTGGCTTCCTCCGCCCCCCACGGCACCATAAGCGCCGAGATGGCTAATCCCGCCGGTGCGGTGATGACCGAAGCTACCAGGATATGACCCAGGGCGCCCGGTATGACAGGCGCCAGTAGTGAAGCGTACAGCACCATTACTGTCCCGGCGATGCCGGCCATCCCGACTACCATCACGGCGAACAGTTCGCCCCGGCTCATTCGCACTAGATACGGTTTAATCAACAACGGTGCTTCAACCATGCCCACGAACACGTTGACTGCGGTTGCAAGACCGAGCGCGCCGCCGATCCCCAGAGTTCGCCGCAACACCCAGGAGAAGCTGCGCACGATCCACTGTAAGACGCCCCAGTGGAACAGCAGCGCCGACAGCGCCGACATCACCAGCACCACTGGCAGGGCCTGGAAGGCGAGGATGAAGCTGGCGCCTGGTCGGTTTTCGGCGAAGGGCAGTGGGCCGCCGCCGAGGTAGCCAAAAACGAAGCTGGCGCCGGCCTGGGTTGCCGCTTGGATCGCCTCGACCACGGTGTTAAGGCCGAGCACCGCCTCGCGCACGCCGGGTATTTTCAACAATGCCAGCGCCAATAGCACTGTGAGCGCTACGCCAGCCACCACTGGCCGCCACTGGATGGCGTGGCGTTCTTCGCTGATCGCCCACGAAACCGCCAGAATTAGCACGATGCCCACGAGCCCCTGCATTTGGTCCCCCTCTCTTCAGGTTGGGTAAAAGTGCAGCGTTGTCTGGCAATAGGCCTGATTTTAATAGGTAGGATGGATGAGTGAAGTGAAATTCGCTAATAAATCCATTGATTAGGTGTTTGGTTTTGGTTGAATAAGATGATGATATAAAAACGGTCTAAAATCCAATTGCCTTGGCGCAGAAACGCCCTACCCTTCAGGCCCCCTTCTCCTCTTCGCTGATATCGGAACCATCGCTTTCGGGATGCAGCGTCAGCACCCGCTCCGGTACGAATTCCGCCAGCTTCAGAGCGGTCTCGCGCGGGGCCAGGGAAAAATCAAATTCATCATGGTCACCGCGCAGGATCGCCAGCCGGCCCATGGCCAGCGCCTTGCGCTGCGCTGGAGTCACCCGGATGGCGCGGATCCAGTGACCGTCACTGTCGAGGAAGTTGTAATAGATTTCCGCTTTCGGATCGTTCAGGCGATGACTGTCAATCAACTGGCGCGCGCGGGCGGCCAACTCCCGCTGTTTTTTCTCGGCTTCGCGCGCCAGATTGAGCTGCCGATCCTGCTCCCGTTTGCGGGCGTCTTCGGCCTCGGCCTGACGGTGCGCTTCCGCCTGCCGCGCTGCTTCCTCCGCCGCCAGCGCCTTGTTCTTCTTGCGCTGATAGTCCTGTTTGCGGTTGTCGGCATCCAGCTTTTTAGCCTTGTCCGCCGACGCCAGCCCCGCTTTTAACAACTCATCCCGCAGTGACATCGTTCCCTGCCCTCCTCGCTCACCGCTTCAATACAAAACCCGGGTCCGAATCGTGCCGGTCACCGCATCCAGCCGCTTCTTCAAGTTCAGGGTTTCGGTGCGTTCACCGCCATCAATATCAATCACTACGTAACCAATGCGCGGATTGGTTTGCAGATACTGGCCGGCGATATTGATCTGCTGTTCGGAAAAAATGGCGTTGATTTGCGACAGCACACCCGGCTGATTGCGATGAATGTGCAGCAACCGATGCTTGCCGGGATGTTCGGGCAACGCCACTTCCGGGAAGTTGACTGAACTCACCGTCGAACCGTTATTGCTGTATTTAATCAGCTTGCCCGCGACTTCCAGACCGATGTTCTGTTGCGCTTCCTCGGTGCTGCCGCCAACATGGGGCGTGAGCAGCACATTGTCGAACTGGCGCAGCGGGGAAATAAACTCTTCGTCGTTCGCTTTCGGTTCGGCGGGGAATACGTCAATCGCCGCTCCCGCCAGATGCTGCGATTCCAGAGCCTGGGTCAGGGCATCAATATCCACCACCGTGCCACGGGCGGCGTTGATCAACCGCGCGCCCGGTTTCATGCGGGCCAGTTGCTCGGCCCCGATCATCCGCCAGGTTTGCGGCGTTTCCGGCACGTGCAGCGTCACTACATCAGCCACGTCCAACAGCAGATCCAGCGACGGCAACGGTTGCGCATTGCCCAGCGCCAGCTTGGTTTCGATGTCGTAGAACACCACCCGCATCCCCAGCGCCTCGGCCAGCACCCCGACCTGGGTGCCGATGTGACCGTAACCGACGATGCCCAGACACTTGCCGCGCGCCTCGTGCGAACCGGTGGCGGTCTTCACCCAGCCGCCCCGATGAGCGATGGCGCTGCGCTGAGGAATGCCGCGCAGCAGCAGGATAATTTCCGCCAGCACCAGTTCCGCCACGCTGCGGGTGTTGGAAAAGGGCGCGTTGAACACCGGAACGCCGCGTTCCTGAGCGGCGTCGAGGTCTACCTGATTGGTGCCGATGCAGAAACAGCCTACCCCGATCAACCGGGGAGCGTGTTCAAATACATTGGAACTCAACTGGGTAGCGGAGCGGATACCGACGAAATACGCATCGCTGATGGCCGCCAGCAGTTGGGATTCGGGCAGGGCTTTCGGATGCGCTTCGATATTGGTGTAACCGTCGGCCTGGAACGCTTCCACGGCGCTGGCGTGAACGCCTTCCAGCAGCAGAATCTTGATCCTGCTTTTATCGAGTGAAGTCTTGGTCATGGGTGCGCCGGGTTGGGCAGTGATAGAATGGGTTTGAACATAATCCCTCTGGCCGGGGCTGGCAACCTTACCTTTTTACCCCTGAAGCGACAACCGATGACTCTGTACCCTCCGAGTGAATCCGCCGCTCTGCTCGACGGCATCCGCGCCTTTATCGAACCGGCCCATGTGCGCACCGATCCGGACAGTGCTCTGACTTACGGCCGCGACTGGACCCGGCTTCATACGCCCAATCCGCTGGCAGTGGTACTGCCGGGCCGCATCGAGCAGGTGCAGCAACTGGTGCGCTACGCGAATGAGCATCGGCTGCCGCTGGTCCCGTCAGGCGGGCGCACTGGTCTGAGCGGCGCAGCGGTGGCCTGCCAGGGCGAGATCGTGGTGTCGCTGGAACGGCTGAACCGGATTCTGGATTTCGACCCGGTGGATCGCAGCGTGACCTGCCAGGCGGGCGTCGTCACCGAGGTCGTGCAAAATTTCGCCCGCGACCATGGCTTGTACTATCCGGTGGATTTCGCCTCGCGCGGCTCCAGCCAGATCGGCGGCAACATCGCCACCAATGCCGGCGGCATCAAAGTCATCCGCTATGGCCTGACCCGCGACTGGGTCACCGGCCTGAAGGTCGTCACCGGGCGCGGCGACCTGCTTGATCTCAACCGGGGGCTGATCAAAAACGCCACGGGCTACGATCTGCGGCATTTATTCATCGGCAGCGAAGGCACGCTGGGCCTCATCGTGGAGGCGACGCTGAAGCTGGCCCGCCCGTTGCGCGAGCCGAGCGTGCTGGTGCTGGGCGTGCCGGACCTGAACGGAATCATGGCGATTTACGACTTGTTCCGCCGCAAGCTGGAATTGACCGCCTTCGAGTTTTTCTCGGAACTGGCGCTGCGCCATGTGCTGAACAAAGGCCTGCACCGCCCGTTCGACAGCGAGACGCCCTATTACGTGCTGATCGAGTTCGAAAATCCGGACGGCTTGCATACCGACGAGGCGCTGGCGCTGTTCGAGCAGTGCGCCGAACAGGGCTGGCTGGCCGACGGGGTGATCAGTCAGAGCGAAGCGCAGGCCAAAGAACTGTGGCGGCTGCGCGAGGACATCAGCGAATCCATTGCCGAGCATCAACCCTACAAGAACGACATCGCGGTGCGGATTGCGCGGGTGCCGGCGTTGCTGGCGGAAATGGACGAACTGCTCCAGCGGGAATACCCGGATTTCGAGGTGTTATGGTACGGCCACATCGGCGATGGCAACCTGCACATCAACATCCTCAAGCCGGCGGACCGGGAATCCGCCGCGTTCGCCAAACAGTGTGGAACCGTCAGCGAGCACCTGTTCGAGGCTTTACAACGGTACGGTGGCAGCATTTCCGCCGAACACGGGGTCGGTCTGACCAAGAAACCGTATTTGCATTACACCCGCGATGAAGCGGAAATCAGCTATTTGCGCGCCATCAAGCAGGTGTTCGATCCTCAGGGAATTATGAATCCAGGAAAAATCTTTGATTGATGATGGTATAAATCAGTCAAAGCGAATGCGGTAACTCGCGCCCTGGCCGCGCGATTCATCAACGCGCAGCTTTGCGCTTCTGATCCGTTCCCGCCAGGGGATGGCGGGGTCCAGGCTCAGTTCCGCCCAGAACCGCTCGAACAACAGCCGAGCCAGATTTTCAGTGGTGATGTTATCGGTCGCCAGCACCACCACCTCATCGGCGGGCAGCACATAGCGTTTGCCGCACAGCCGGAATGCGCATTCGTCCTCCGCCCGGCCCAGCCATTCCAGCCATGGGTTCTCTCCAGCGATCAGCACCTTCTCATCCCAGGTCCCACAGACCGCCCGCAATACCTGTTTAAAGGCTTCGTAATCGAGCAATCGCGCCAGCGCCGGCGGTTCGGCCAGTTCGACCTCAAGCTGCACCTGATAGTTATGGCCGTGCAGGCCTTCCTTACTCCCATCGGCGAACACGGTCATATGCGCCGCCGAGAATTTGAGCGTATCCTTGCAAATGTGAAGGGTCCAGCTTTGCTGTCCGCTCAATCCAGTCATGCGCTTGCCCTCGTTGCAACCCTATAATTTGAACTTTTTCGTCAGACCGATATTCCAGCCTTCGGTCAATATCGGCCAGCCAACCCGCCGTTGAGGAACACACTCGTGGGCAATCTCCAGAACCTCATTGAGGATGCTTTCGACCGTCGCGCCGAACTCAATTCCACTACTGCCCCAGCCGACCTGCGCGAAGCGGTCGAGGAAACCCTGGGCCTGCTTGAACTGGGCCAGGTGCGGGTGGCTGAACCACGCGACGGCGGCTGGGTCGTCAACGCCTGGTTGAAAAAGGCGGTCCTGCTCAGTTTCCGCCTGAACGACAGCGTGATCATCCGCGACGGTTATACCAATTATTTCGACAAGGTGCCGCCTAAATACGCCGAATACGGTGAGAATGATTTTCTGGCTGCCGGGGTGCGGGTGGTGCCGCCCGCCGCCGCCCGCCGTGGTTGCTATATCGCCCCCGGCGTGGTGCTGATGCCGTCCTATGTCAACATCGGCGCTTATGTAGATTCCGGCGCCATGGTGGACACCTGGGCCACGGTCGGCTCCTGCGCCCAGATCGGCAGGAACGTCCATCTGTCCGGCGGCGTCGGCATCGGCGGGGTGTTGGAGCCGTTGCAGGCCAGCCCCACCATCATTGAAGACGACTGTTTCATCGGCGCCCGTTCCGAGGTGGTTGAGGGCGTGATCGTCGAACGCGGCTCGGTGCTCTCGATGGGGGTCTACATCGGCCAGAGCACCAAGATCTATAACCGGCTGACCGGCGAAATCACTTACGGCCGGGTGCCCGCCGGTTCAGTGGTCGTGCCGGGCGCTCTACCCGCCCCGGACGGCAGCCATAGTCTGTACTGCGCGGTCATCATCAAACAGGTGGATGAAAAGACCCGGGGCCGGGTTGGCCTGAATGAGTTGCTGCGAGACTGACCCACCTAAGATTAACGACTGAAGTTCTCTACCCTTCAGGCGATACGCCTCCAAGGATTCCATCCCCCTCACCTCCTCCCAGGCTGGCCGCCAGCGCGGCCAGGAACTGGCGCCGGTCGCCGTTCCAATACAGCGGCTCGCCCACCCAGGCGTCGCAGAAGAACGGCACCGGCAGCCAGTCGCCTTTGGGCAACACCTTGCCCAGCCCGTGCAGGCGAACCGGGTAAATCGGCAAGTTCGGCGCTTGCTGAACCAGCCAGATAATACCGGACCTGAGCTTGCCCAACTTTTCCGGTTCGCCACGGGTGCCTTCCGGGAAAAAGATCACGATATCGCCCGCCGCCAGCGCCTCCCGCACCGGCCCCAGCACCTCGGCGTGCGACCGGCCGCCGCCCGCCGCGACCGGAATGATCCCGATCACACGGGTAGCGAACCAGGCCCGCCAGCGATTACCGAAAAAATATTCCGCCGAAGCCGCCGGTCGCACCCGGGGCAACAGCCGCAATGGCAGCAGCGCCATCAATACCAGCGTATCGAGATGGCTGTTGTGATTGGCGACGATCAGGGCCGGGCCAGCGCCGGGCAAGCGGTCGCGGCAGCGCACGTTGACCCCGACCGCCAGCAGCAGAAACGGCTTGACGATCAGCAGGAAAAAGAGCCAGCGCAGCGCGACGTAGCCCATGGCGATGCTCAGAAGTAGAAATAGCGGGTGAAGTGGAAGAACAGCGGCGCGGTATAGGTCAGGCTGTCCACCCGGTCGAGAATACCGCCATGGCCCGGCAGCAAGCTACCGCTGTCCTTGATGCCGAGATCGCGCTTCAGCGCCGACAGGCTCAAATCGCCGAAGAAGCCGGCCACCGCGATCAGCGCGCCGGCCAGCAGCGCATCAAGCCGAGTAAATGGCGTCAGCCACGGCGCCAGCAGCGCCGCCAGGAGCACGGTGGTCAATACCCCGCCGACAAAGCCCTCCACCGTTTTGTTGGGGCTGACCGCAGGTGAAATTTTATGTCGGCCCAACAGCTTGCCCCAGCAATATTGCGCCACGTCGTTCAACTCGGTCAGCACCAGCAGGAACAGCGCCAAGCCCGGACCGCTGATCTGCGGATACTCCCCTTGCGGCAACACCAGCAGATAGGCCAGGTGACTCAGGCTGAACACCATGCTCATCAGGCCCCAGTGCAGGGTGCCGGCGGCGCGCAAATAGCCCTGCGTTTCCCCGGTCAGCACCATCGCCACTGGCAACAACAGGAACAGATAGACTGGAATGAAGATGATGAACATCCCGTACCACTCAACGCCAATCCAGTAGTACTGCGCCGGGATGCTCAGATAGGCCCAGAACAGCACCCGGCGGTCGGTCTGGCGAGTGGGAATCAGAGTCAAATATTCCTTGAGCGCCAGGAAGCTGACCAGCCCGAAAAACAGGAGTGCGGCAGTGCGGCTGAAGGTGAGCGCCAGCGAACACAACGCCACGATCAGCCACCAACTGCGGATGCGCTGGCGTAGTTCACTGTCGGGGGCGGGGGCGAGCCGCCATACCACGGCGGTCGCCAGCACCAGCAGCGCCCATACGCCGCCCAAAATGACAATGAGCGGATCAGTCAGAGTCATAGACATGGCTTCACCTCCCGCAGCGCGGCGCGCACCCGGTTATAACAGGTCAGTATCAGCAAGCCATTGGCGGCGAACAGCAGCGCCGTCAACCAGAAACCGGCCGGTGCGCCGCAACCCAGCGCCACCGCGATTCCACCAAGCAGCAGGGCGCGGTCGCTTTTACCCATCGGTCCGTCATAGCGGCGGCTGGCCCCAATTTGCACTGCGGCCACGCCACAGAATTCACTGAGCAGCGCCAACCACACCAGCGCTATAACCAGCGTAGCCGATACGCCGGGAATCAGTAGCAGCGGCAAATACAGGGCGGCGTCAGCCAGCACGTCGCCCAGTTCGTTCAACATCGCCCCCAGCGGAGTCGGTTGCTGAAACTCACGAGCCAGCATTCCATCCAGCGCATTCAACGCCATGCGGATAAAAAGCACCGGCGGTAATAGCAACAGCGTAGCCGGCGTTGGCCATAGTCCAATCGCTCCAGCCACCACCACGGCCAGCGCCAGCGCGGCGACCGTGACCTGATTGGCGCTGATTCGGCGCTGATGCAGCCAACAAGCGACCGGGCGCAGCCAATTCTGGAAACGGGGTTTGAGTTCGTACAGCGTCATCATGGCGTCTTCTACCCCCGCCGCTGGGCCAGCGAAACGGTGAAAATTCCCCAGGGATCAGTCTCCTGCGCGATTTTCTCAAAGCCGGCTTCGGCGACCAGTTGATCCATTTCCTGTTGGGTCCGACGCCGCATCACCCACGGCGCACCGTCCCGGTGGCTGGTCAACGCCCGGGCGATAAACTCGATCTGTGGGTGCCAGGGCTGGCCGGTATAGAGCAGATAGCCGCCGGGCGCGACCGCCTCGGCCAGACCCGCCAGCGACGCGCGCACCGGCGCATTTTCGGGGAACAACTCGTACAGGCCCGAAACGACGCCAATCGTGGCGGTTTGGGGCAGTGCGGTAAGGCTGGCGCGATCGAAGGCGTCGCCCTGCTCGAACGCGAAACGCTCCGCCAGACCGTATTCGGCGATCAAGCGCCGGCCCGCCGCTACGTTGGCGGCGCTAAAATCCCGCAGCAGGCCCGTGGCCGGAATCTCGGGATGCGCGCGCACCGCGTCCAAAACATAGCGACCATGGCCGGCGGCGATGTCCACGAGATGAACCGGCCGTCCCGCTGCGCGCAGGTCAGCCATGGCCCGGCGTAACAGTTTTTCCAAGTGTGTTTTGCGCGAGCGAATACCGCGCCAACCGATAGCGTTCAGATAATTCCGGTCGAGCAGCCGCCCCAGCGCGGTCACTCCCTCAGCCTGATTGCGGTAGACGTAATCCAGCGTCGCGCCCGAATCAAAGCCGGTGCACACGCCGAGTTGCAAGCCCTGGCTCAACCGGGCGCCGAGGGTTCTCATCATCCAGCGCGTCAGTGCATACCCAATGGCCTTAAGGGAAAACGGAAACAGCGGGTTGGCCAGGGTCTCATACTCGCGCTGGGTGGGGCTGTTGCGGTCCGCCTCCAGCAGCGAAGGTTCGCACCGGGGTTGGGCGAAGGCGTCCAGAATGAAGCGGCGGGCGGCGCTCAACGGCAGATGGTTATCCTTCTCGTTGAACGTATCGTGGAAAAAGCCCGGATAGATGTGCATCTCCTTCACGGGCGAACCCAGCCGCTCGAAAAACTGGCGCTGAACATCCTGATCCACCACCCAGTCCGCCCCGGAGGTCAGCACCAGAGTGGGCGCGGTAATCGCCGCCGCGTCTTCCACCAGCTTGCGGCCCGCGTCGTATAAATCCACCAGCAGATTGACTGCGATGCGGCGGGTGATCAGCGGATCGGCGTTGTAGCTCTCGATTTTCGCCGGATCGTGGGTCAACAGGTTCGCCTTGACGTAGCTGTTGACGAAGGCTTTGGGCTTGAATTTCAGCAGCAGGCGCAGGCCCGGAATCGCAAAGGGGACGTACAGCCGCACCCGCAATGCCGGACTGCCCAGCACCAGAGCGCGAATGTTTGGGGCGTAGTCGTGAACCCAGGTCGCCGCCAGCACGCTGCCGACGCTGTGCGCGAGTACGGCGATATTCTCAACCGGGATACCGTAGTGCCGGGAAACGTGGCTGACGAACGCATCTATGTCCCGCACCAGCACGCCGAGATTTTCGGCATCACCACGCTCGCCGGGGCTGCGGCCATGACCACGGGCATCCCAGGCGAACAGGGCAAAATCGGGCAGGTCAAGTTGGTCCACCGCATCCTGCCAGCGGCCGGAATGTTCATGGCCGCGATGGAACAGGATGATTGCCTGGGCGGTATTCTGTTCGGGCAGCCACGCCCGGTAGAACAATTCGGCTCCATCCCAACTCCGAAAGCTGTATTCGCTGGCTTGGCGACTTGGTTTCATTGTACATCCTCGTGTTCTGTGCTGTCCCTGCTCTATCAAGCATCGTGCCAAGCGCCTTATCCAAGGTTAACCTTCTGTTTGAATTGGCGGGTTGCCGACAATCGCCATGGCTGCCTATTTCCAGGGAAGACATTTTTTGCCAGCGGTGGGTACATTAAATGCGGGTCTTTAGAAGCTGTCTAAAAACTAACTTGTTGATTGTAGGAGCGAGCTTGCTCGCGATAT
>ERZ795055.3508-NODE-3508-length-11451-cov-5.759214_pt1 | contig 11451 bp, 11 predicted proteins | sample MGYA00375139_ERZ795055 | MGnify/ENA primary metagenome ERZ795055 (study PRJEB30184, sample SAMN05720283) | anaerobic digester metagenome | isolation source: active sludge of municipal wastewater-treating anaerobic digesters | place: USA | collected 2015-01-23 ...
ATACGAATCCGGTAACGAGCTCAGGGAACACGTGCGGCACGAGGTGGAGTTTTTCAAGGCTAACGGCATCAGCCGCGTTCTCATCGGATGGACGCAGTCGTGCGCGATATCGACGAGAGTGCTTGGCATCCCCCTGGCGGTGACTCACCTTGCCTCCATGGTGCCTCCCGCCATGGGAAAGATGGGAATCCCGATTCTTGAACCCCATGACAGATACATAAAACGACTGGTTCCGGAATCATGCATATCCGCGCTCTATCACTGGGGAATGAGATTCAATATGTTCATTAAGCCTTTTAACGAAATAGCGGAAGAATTCAACGTGCGGCCCTTTACCGGCGCACTGGACCTGATGATGGGCGATCTGACCCTTGTCACGGACACGCCCGAAATTCTTGGAGTCGCGAAAGATAAGATGGAGGACTGGAAACCGTGCAATCCGCGGCTGTACAGCAGATCTCCCCGGCTGCGCTATGTCGGGGCTCTTTTCGCCCGGCTTTTCGGCGGGCTCCCGGAGGATGTAAGGCAATTTCTGGACACGCCGAAGCCGAAGCTCTATATCGCCCTTACCTCGAGCCGTTTGGATTATATTGAGGCCGCGTACTCCCTCGTGAAAGATATGGATGCAAAGTCGGTGCTTGTCACCACGGTTCACGGGAACCGGCTGAACAGCACAGACACCGTTCTGGTTAAAGCGCATCTGCCGTCTCATCTGGTGATGCCCCTGGTGGACTGCGCCGTTATCCACGGGGGACAGGGGAGCACGCAAACCGCCATCGCGTCCGGTACCCCGGTTGTGGGATTTCCCTTTCATGGCGAACAATCCATGAACCTGAAACTGATCGAGAACGCCCGTGCGGGATACTGCCTGCCGTTACGATATTTAAAAAAGACGGAACTCGTAAGAAAGTACGTCGAGAGAATTCTATCGGATGATTCATTCAAGCGGAACATGCGGCGGTTGAAACACCTTCAGGATCGGTACAACGGCGCCGAGAACGCCGCGAAAATCATCAAAGATCTTTGTTGATGCTATCCATAACATTTGGTCCACCGTCAAGGGGCTTTCTGGTGGAAAGAGGACTTTCCAGAACGTACCGCACGTCGGGGCAAAGCTCACTTCGACCAGGGAAAACTTCCTCGATATGATTAATACATTCAATTCAGATGATATTTTAAAATCATGGTTGAGATAACCCTCACATTAACCGCTTTCATTCTTCTGGCCATGGGGATAGTATGCCTGCGTTTTCTGCGTGACAGGCCGGAAAATCCATCGGAATCATTCCAGAAATCATACGTTTTTCTTTTCGGCATGTTGCTCGCCATGCTCGGGCTTTCGATGGCTTTCATGGCTGGCAGATATCGGGGGATCGAAATGTATCTGTCCGCATTAGCGGTCATGTCGACCGGATCATATATCATGATTTTCCCACGGCCGTTCAGGTCTCTGCTCGTCTGGATCTTGAAGAATTTTTCAGCGGAAGGTGCCCGGTCGCTTGCGCTGTTTAACGCAGTGCTTTGTTTTATGTGCGGCGCGGCAATGGTGTATCTCTCATTCAGGCAATAGATTGACTTAGATTTGAGATCTCCCGGGGAAGAGAGGCTTCAGTCCGCCGTGCGGCAGGGCCCGCATGGCGAGGCAAAACTACCATCCCCATCCGACTACCATGGCGCGGGCGGTGCGGATGATCTCGATGAGCTGAACACTCAGGGCGAACAGGCACGCCGCCATGAACATGTTGGGGGAGGTGTCCTCGTTCTGGTCGAGCCAGATCTTCCGCATGTGCCTGCCGTACTGTTGAGCCAGGGCCGTTTTGCCGTGCCGCTTCAATAGCAGGACCGCCACGAAACCGATGGGGCCCATGAAGAGAAACAGCATCGCGAGGAGCACGGCGGACATGATGCACTCCTGTTTCGTCGACAGGAACAGGCGCAACAGCACCGGGATGAAGAACAGGACGAACAGAAACGCCGAGCGGAACTCCATCACGAAGAATATCGCAACGAAGATGCCCAGGGGAAGCAGGATAGTCACCGCTCCCAGACCGGCAATGATAAAAGAGGCGTACCATTCGGGACCGGCGATCTCGCGGGCGATATTGAGCAGGTACGGCCACCGGTCCCGCCCCCCGGCGAACCCCAGAATGAACACGAATGGAATTGTCGACAGGAACGCGAACATCAGCATTCGCGTATATCCGATGTTATTGCCGGGCCTGGAAATATGCCGCACGATGTTACAGGTGAAATACACCGATATTCCGAGGTTCACCGCGGCGGGAAGACGATCGACGATGCCGGTAATTATATCACCCTCCTGTACGTGCATTCCGGATCATCTCACCGAATATGCCCGAAAACACGGATTCAATCAACTCTTATTTATATGCCGGCGATTATGCGCATTCAGGGCTTTCTCAGGGGAACTCCCGACATGTTGTCGCATGTCGGGAGGATATCCGCTCCGTTAAGGACGAGATGCTCCCCCCTCCGACTCGCCCGCCGGGATGCCGGCGCCGGTGTAGCGCCGGAGGCAACCCCGGCCAAGCGTTATGCACGTTCTTGCGCGAGGTATTCAATCAGCGGAAAATATTCGCTTTATTTTTAATCAGCTCGCCGTTCAGCGCCTCCAGACAGAGGGAAAGACTTTCCTCCCCGGCAGCCTGGAGCTTTGTGTTTGAGGCTTTTTTGGCATACGGCTTCCAGAGTCCGGCCGCCCAGCCCGCGGGGTTTGCCTTGGCGGTTTTTGAGCTTATGACCTTCTGCCACAGCACGGCGCCGTTTCCGCGCTTTACTTTACAGCGCAGGTGCAGGTCCACGCTCTTTTCGGAGAACGTGAACTTCCCCAGTTCCAGACTCGAGGCCGGATCTACCTCGAGCTCCACGTAATAGGCTTTCGCCTGCCCGGGAGATTCCATGACCTCCACGCCGGCGAAGGCCTGGGAGAGGGAGGAGCGCGCGTTCGGCAGGAGCACGCCGCCGACGCTAAGATACCGATACTCGTTCTCTTTGCCGAAGGGGCCACCCACCTGGTATTTGATGATATACGCGCGCGCCTCGGGGCTCACGTAGAGGCCTATCGTCCGAGGAATCCTGGGGTTGCGCTCGGCGAACTTCAGATTGTCGCGCATCGGCACGGTGACTATCTTCGGCCCGCTGGAGCACGCCGCGGTGATGATAATGAATATACCGACTACAGGCATAGCGAGGCGGAATGAGCGTATACATTTCATTACCTTTCTCCTTGTGTGAGGGTGGCGAATTCATGAAATCGCCATTTTATACCGGAACAGCCCGCAGCGCGCATCGTACTAAAGTATTATCTCGGTTAAAGAGGTAATAGCGCCTGTTCAATCGCACGGTACACCGCTCATCTCGTGCGGATGGGCGGGGTTTTCACTGAATGGTTCCGAAAAAAGATTGACCCGGGGATGGCCGTGATATAGTTTAAACGGTTATTTAATATTATTGAATGATTGTTTAAAATACGGTATCGGGGTTCCACACGTGAAAATCACGGTACGGCGCATGAGAATCGTCATCATCGCCCTCGCGCTCCTTCTAGCGGCCGGAGCGGCCGTATATCTTCTCGGCGAAAGAGCGTTTCTTAACAGAAAAGACCGCGTCAGGCCGCGGCAGGGCCCCATCGTCGAGGCGATCTACGCGCTGGGCACCGTTAAATCGGAAAACGTGTACCACCTTAAAATGGGAGTCGCCGCGACGGTGACCGCGCTCCATGTGCGCGAAGGGCAGGAGGTCAGAAAAGCCGATCCGCTCGCCGCGGTCGACACCGGAATGCTCTTCCGCGCGCCGTTCTCCGGGACGGTAACCAGGATCTACTGTGAACGCGGAGAGGTCGTGATGCCCGGGGTGATGGTGCTCACGGTGATGGATCTCTCGAAAAAATACGTCCAGCTTTCCCTGGACCAGAACTCCGCCCTTCGCGTGAGGAAGGGACTTAAGGCCGAGCTCAGCTTCGAGACCCTCCGGGGCACGCTTTTGCGCGGAGCGGTCGAGAGCATTTACCCGTCGGGCGGGCAGTTCCTCGCGCGCATCGACGTAAAGGGGATGCCCGCCGAAATACTTCCCGACATGACGGCGGATGTGGCGATCGAGGTCTCCCGGAAAGAGAGCGCTCTTCTCCTCCCGCTTTCGGCGGTGAATAACGGCAGCGTTACGGTCGAGAGGGACGGGAAACTGCGACAGGAAAGGGTGAGCATCGGCGCCGTCGACGGTGCCTGGGGCGAGCTGCTCGAGGGTGACGTCCGGCCGACCGATCTCCTGGTCACGGGGCGCTGAGGAACGAGGGCATGCTCTATCTCGCCATACGACATCTCGTCAACAGGCCGCACCAGACCGTTCTCACCTTCATCGGCCTTATCCTCGGCGCGGCCGGGTACATCGTCTTCTCCGGCCTTCAGATAGGCTACAGCGATTACGTGGTCGACCGCCTGGTGAACGTCGACGCCTACGTGCGCATTTCTCCCCGCGATTCGATCATCGACGAGGAGACCTTCAAAGACATCTTTTTTCCGGGAACGGCGGTGCGATGGATCAGCCCGCCCTCGGGCAGGGTGTACAATTCATACCTCTCCAACGTGCAGGGCTGGTTCGAGCGCCTGAAGGCCGAGAAGGACGTGGTCGCCTACTCGCCGCAGCTCATCCGGGAGGTCATCTTCTCGAACGGCAAGTTCTCTTACCCCGTGAGGCTGGTGGGTATCAACACGGCCACTCAGCGCAGGGTGACCAACATGGAGCGGGACATCGTCGAGGGCACCCTCGACGATGTCTCCCGCGGCGACTCGCTCGTACTGATAGGCAGGGACCTCATGAAGCGGCTCGGGGCGCGCCGGCACGGCACGGTGAACGTCATCAATCCCGACGGCACCGTTTTCCAGGCGAAGATCGTCAGCGTGTACCACACGGGCATCAAGGAGATCGACTATCGTTTCGTCTACTCGTCGCTCTCGACCGTTCAGAAGATAACCCGCTCTCCCGGTGAGATTTCGAGCATCGTGGTGCGCCTGGCGGACGTCAACGCCTCGGCCGAAACGGCCACGCGCTGGCAGCGCCTCTCGAGCGACAAGGTGGAGAGCTGGGACCAGTCCAAGGAAGACATACGGGTCACGCTCAAGACCCAGGGCATCGTGCGCAACGCCACCACCTTCACCATCATGCTCATCATCGCCTTCGGCATCTACAACATCCTCAACATGGTCGTCAACCAGAAGAAGCGCGAGATCGCGATACTCAGGAGCCTTGGCTACAGCGAGGGCGAGACCATCTTCCTGTTCCTGGTGCAGGGCATGATACTCGGGCTGGGCGGCGGCCTGTTCGGGATGCTGGTGGGAGGTATCGCCTGCCACTACATCGAGCAGATCAGGATCGGCGTCGGCGCGGGCCACATGCCGATGTCGTGGGACTACGCGATCTACCTGAAGGCGTTTTCGATCGTGCTCGTCTCTTCCGTGATCGCGAGTTTCCTTCCCGCGCGAAACGCGGGACGGCTTTCACCGATCGAAATCATACGGTGGTCGGCCTAGGCATGATCGCGATCGAATGCACCGGGCTCGTGAAGAACTTCGGCGATCCACCCACGGAGGTGCTTCGTTCCGTCTCCTTCCGCGTGAAAAAGGGCGAGTTCGTGGCCATTACCGGCCGCTCCGGATCGGGCAAATCGACGCTGCTGTACGTGATGAGCGGGCTGGACAACCCCACGGCCGGCGAGGTGCGCCTTCTCGGGGAGAACATCCACACGCTCGACAAAAAGAGGCTCCATCGTTTCCGGAACCTGCGCATGGGATTCGTTTTCCAGTTCCACTACCTCATTCCCGAGCTGACGGCGCTCGACAATATCCTGATGCCGGCGAGGAAATACGGAGTGGAGAAAGAGAAGCTCCCCCGCGCCCTCGATTTTCTCGCGGGCTTCGAGCTCGAGCACTGCACCGGAAAATATCCGTCGCAGATGTCCGGCGGCGAGCAGCAGCGCGTGGCGGTCGCGCGGGCCCTTCTCATGGAGCCGGACATCCTCTTCGCCGACGAGCCCACGGGCAACCTCGATTCGGTCAACGGCGAGAAGGTGCTTTCGATCTTCGAGAAAATCAACCGCGAGCGGCGCACCACCATCCTGCTCGTCACCCACGAGAAGGACTTTGCCGCCAGGGCCGGTCGTGAGATCCATCTGATGGACGGTAAAATCGTTTACGACAGGGCGCAGTCCGACGCGCGTGCCGGGGCGGTGCGATGAGAAAACGATGGAAGGGACTGGCGTTGCCGGCGCTGATATTTTTCGCCGTCCTCCGCTCCACCGGAGCGGCCGGCGCGCCCGGCGCGGAGGTGCTCACCCTGGGCGATTTCCTCGAAAAGGCGACCAGGAGCAACCCGGACATCTTCGCCCAGCTCCAGCGACTTGGCGAATCGGAGGCGCTGGAACAGCAGAGCCGCGCGGTGTACGATATCGTATTCAACCTGCACTACTCCCGGCTGTACGACCGGCCGTTTTCGGAATATTCCTCGGTCAAAATCCGCGAGCAGACCGTCGACGGCGCGGGCGCTTCGCTCGGCTGGACCGCACCGTACACCGGAACGCGCGTCCGCGGCGGCATGGAGTATTTCCGCAACCGCATCACCCTCGACGCGCCGTCCGCCGTGCCTCCCTTCACGCCGGAGCGCGTAACGGCGGACCTGTATAATCCGGATATCTTCGTGGAGATCCAGCAGCCCCTGCTCAGAAACTGGCTGGGGATCATCGACTCGTTCCCGCTCAGGCAGGCGGAATTCAACAGGCGGATAATGCGGGAAACGGTTGACGAGAGCATTGAGACCATACTGGTCGATCTTTACACTCTGTACTTTACCTGGTACCTGGCCCACAACCAGTTGTCCGTATTCGAGAAGAACGTCGCGAACGGCGACGCTCTCCTGCGCCAGGTGACCCAGCGGCACCGGACGGGACTCGCCGACCTCTCTGACCTCAGCAAAACCAGGATAATGTACATAGAGTACGTAAAGGCGCGCGACCTCCAGCGCTCCCGAACGGAGAACCTCGACGCGAAGGTGCTCCGGTGGTCATACGGCTCGGTCAACGCCGAGGGCACGCCGAGCCACCTGCCCGAAAAACTGCTCGAAATACCGCGACGGAGCGGGGCCGCGTTCGATATCGCAGGGACGCGTCAGATGCGCATTCTCGAATTTTCCCGTCGCCTTCTCGAGCGGAAACTTGAAAAGGAAAAGAGCGAGCTATTGCCCGACCTCTCGGCCGTGTTCACCTACCGTTTCCGGAACTACGACCTCAACCGGAAGGAGAGCGTCGAATCCTTCGATTACAATACCTACTCGGCCGGCCTGAGCTTCACCTATCCGCTCGGCAACAGCCTCGCCGGCGGCAGGGTCGAGGAAACGCGCGCCGCCATCCGGAAATGGGCGCACGACGCGGCCGCGTTCGAACGCTGGCTGGCCCAGAGCTATACGGAAACACGGCGGATGATTGAGGCGTACGACACCCTGCTGGCGCGGGACGACGAGCTGTTAAAGAACGCCCTGATCCGGCTTGAGGCCGAGGAGAGGAAGTACCGCCAGGGCAGAAGCGACCTCTTTTTCGTGATACAGGCGCGCGATTCCGTCCTGGCCTACGAGCTGACGCGCATAACGGACTACGTCCAGCTGAAAACCCTTGAGATCCAGCTGCTGGCCCTTGCGGACGGGATACGGAAGCGATGAGAAAGCGGCGGGACGAGCGCGATGCGCCGGCGGCGCGGATACTCCGTGCGGCGAAGGAGGAGTTCGCCAGGCGGGGATTTTCCGGCTCGCGCGTCGAGGCGATAGGGCGGCGCGCCGGGGTGAATCCCGCGCTCGTGCTCTATTATTTCAAGTCGAAGGACGCGCTCTACGGGGCCCTGCTGAGGGAGATTTTCGGCGAGTTCGACCGCGAGGACCTCATAGTGCGCCTGAGGGACTTCCGGCTCGGCCCCCCGCAGAAGCTCTATATCGCCGTATACCTCATCGTGCGCCTGTTCCTCAAGCCGCGCGACCCCGATTACTACCGTATCGTTTTTCACGAGCTCGCCGACGGCAGTCCCCATCTCAGGAAGATGGCGCTCGAATTCATCATCCCCGAGCGCCGCGCGATGGTGCTCGAGATACTCCGCGAGGGCATCGCGAGCGGCGACTTCAGGCCCTGCAACCCGCTGCTCGTGGTGCACGGCGTTTTCTCCTTTGTTTCCAACCTGGTCCTCTTCAGCGGCATATACAACGAAACCGCGCTGCACGAGCTTTTACGCGACGACGAGGGGGAAACGGTGATACTTGACCACCTGCTCCGCTACGTCTTCCGTGAGGTAAACCCGGAGCCCCATGATGTCCGCCTTCCGGAGCTCTCCGGTGAAATCCTCCGGCTGCTGGACGAGATAATAAAAAACTACTGAGGGAACCGGCTCCCGGCATCATCCTTTTTTAAGGTGCCGCTTGAAAAAGGCGGCCACGTCGGCGCAGTAACGCTCCCTGTCGTGGAAATAGGCGCCGCAGTGCCCGGCCCCGTCGACGATCCACGGCCCGCCCGGGAAGCCGGACGCGCGGTGAAGGCGGACGGAATGCTCCGCCGGGATGATCGTGTCGGCCCCGCCGTGTATGAAGAGCGCGGGCGGAAAACCGGCTCGCCGGACGGCGTCAATCGGCGCGAGCTTTTCGAGCGAGTAGCCGTGCCGCAGGCGGATAAACCGCCCGGCGCACCACAGCAGAAAACGGGATGGGAGACGATACCGTCGGAGCCGTTCGGCGATGAGCTCCCCGAGCGACGAATAGGACGAGTCGGCGACCACGGCCGCGACGCCAGGCTCGCTCGATGCGAGGAGCGCCAGGGCCGCCCCCATGGAGAAACCGAGGAGACCTATTCGCGCGCCGGGAAGGCGCTCCCTCGTGTACGCGAGCGCGGCCGTGAGATCCCTCCTCTCGAAGTATCCGGCACTGCGGAGCGAGGCACCGCTCTCACCGCGGTCGCGGAAGTCGAAAAGAAGTACGCTGAAACCCGCGCGGTACAGATAGGGCCCTATGCCGATGAGGTCCGACTTGGAGCCGTTGAGGCCGGAACAGCCCACTATGACGCGCCGGCCGGGACGCGCGAACCACCACCCGCGAAGGGCGACCCCGTCGGCGGAGCGGAAGCTCACCTCCTCGAAGGGAACACCGACTTCCCAGGGGGTGACGAAGTACGCGTCCAGGTAGGTGCGCTTCTCCCTGCGATGAATCGCGCGCGATATCCCCGCTGCGATGGCGAGCGGCACGGCCGGAAGCGCCAGTATAACAAGAAAAAGGAGCTTCATCTCGATCGATCACCCCGGTATGAATTTCTCCCGTTCCCCGTACAGCGCGCGAGGCATACTGTCAACCGTTATCGGCCCCCTTAACGACAGGCCCCGAAGCGAGCTTTCATTTCGATATGCCGATGGAACCCGTTCGTCATCCGGGGAAAAAGCCCCCCATTTTGTGCTTGACATTTTGTATGACATTATCATACTCTGTATGACATAAGGATATGGCCCGCGACACGAGAACGGAGCGTTCAAGCACCCGGTGTCGCTGCCTGTCCGCACCACGCGCAAGGAGGAAGCACCGTGAATCCGAACGTAGTCATCATCCACGAAAAAGACAATGTCGCGATCGCCCTTGAGGACATCGCCTCCGGCGGTCCGGCGAGCCTTCCCGGCGGCGGGACGCTCACGGCGAAGGGCGACATCCCCTACAGCCATAAAATCGCGATCGCCGACCTGAAAGCCGGCGACGAGATCGTGAAATACGGCGAAATCATCGGAACGGCGAAGGAGCCGATCCGCAGGGGCGAATGGGTGCACACGCACAATCTTGAGATAAGGGACTGAAACCGGGAGGAAGACCATGAAGACATTCAAAGGATACGAACGCGCCGACGGCTCGGTGGGTATACGAAATTACGTGGCGGTGCTGCCCTCGGTGGCCTGCGCGAACGGCGTGGTCGCCGCGATCGCGCGCGCGGTGCCCGAGGCCGTGCCGATGTATCACGGGCACGGGTGCGGCCGCGGTGGCGCGGACCTGGAAATTCACCAGCGAACGCTCGTCAACCTGGCCAAAAATCCCAACGTCGCGGCCGTGCTTGTGGTCGGCCTGGGCTGCGAGGTGCTGCGGGCCGAGGGGCTGGCGCTGGGGATATCGCTCTCGAAAAAGCCCGTGGAGTATTTCTACATACAGAACGAGGGGGGCTCGCGCAAGGCGGCGGCGAAGGGGATAGAGATCGCCCGGCGCATGCTGGCCGACGCCGCGAAACAGGAGCGGAAGGATTTCCCGGTCTCGGAGATCCGGCTGGGGCTCGAGTGCGGCGGCTCGGACGCATTCTCCGGCGTGACGGCCAACCCGGCCGTGGGCCTGGCCGCCGACTGGCTGGTCTCGGAGGGAGGCACGGTAATCCTCACCGAAACAACCGAGATGATCGGCACGAGCCACATCCTGGAGCGGCGCGCGAAGGACGCGGCGATCGCGCGGAGCATCAACGAGCGCATCGCCGCGCAGGAGAAGCGCACGCATGAAATCCTCGGCCCGCTGGCCTCGTACGTGATCGCGCCGGGCAACATGGACGGAGGCATGAGCTCGATCCGCGAGAAGTCCCTGGGCTGCATCATCAAGGCGGGGAACACCACGATCAACCAGGTGCTCAATTACGCCGAGGTGCCCTCCGAGAAGGGACTGGTGGTGATGGACGGCCCCGGCTACGACACCGAGTCAATGACCGGTGTCGCCGCGGCGGGCTGCCAGGCGATGATCTTCACCACCGGGCGCGGCAATCCGATCGGCTACCCGATGGTGCCGGTAATAAAGGTCGCGAGCACCAGCCAGCTGTATGAGAAGATGGAGGACGACATGGATGTCAACGCCGGCAGGGTGCTTGAAGGCAGGCTGCTCCGCGAGGTGGGCGACGAGGTCAGGGACCTTTTCATGCGGGTGCTGAACGGCGAGAAGACCAAGGCCGAGATAAACCAGCAGGACGGGATTCTCTGCATCTACACGACGAACCCGGCGTTCTGATACGGCACGGCGGAGGAATACGCTTTAACACGGACGGGTGGGATATGACACGATCGATTCTCTCGCTTAAAAAAGCCGCGGACATCCTTGGCCTTTTCATCGATGGCGCCGGCGGCGAACAACGACTCTACGGTCTTACCGATTTCTCGCGCGCGCTGGGACTCCCCAAGCCGACGGTGCAGAGCCTGGTGCGCACGCTCGAGGAGATCGGCTATCTGGAGAAGGACCCGGATACCGCGAAGTACCGTCTCGGGCCCGTGCTCTTCCAGCTCGGCATGAAGTACGCGACAAGCATGGACCTGGCGACGGTGACGCGCTCGTGGATGGAGCGGCTCTGCGCCCAGTTTAACGAGGCGGCGCATGTCGGCATGCTGGTCGGAGGCAAGGTCATCATCGCGC
>ERZ795055.3510-NODE-3510-length-11448-cov-4.191521_pt1 | contig 11448 bp, 9 predicted proteins | sample MGYA00375139_ERZ795055 | MGnify/ENA primary metagenome ERZ795055 (study PRJEB30184, sample SAMN05720283) | anaerobic digester metagenome | isolation source: active sludge of municipal wastewater-treating anaerobic digesters | place: USA | collected 2015-01-23 ...
CGTACATCAACTTTTATCGGTTTTGTGCTGCCTATGCGCTCAATTTCGCGTTCCTGTAAAACCCGAAGCAACTTAACCTGAGTTGATGCCGGAATGTCGCCAAACTCATCCAGAAAGATGGTGCCACCATTGGCCGCTTCAAATCGCCCGATGCGGGTGTTCGAAGCACCGGTAAACGATCCTTTTTCGTGTCCGAAAAGTTCACTTTCGATCAAACTTTCGGGCAGTGCTGCACAGTTTACCTTTATAAATGGCTTGGTTTTCCGGTGACTGTTGAAATGAATGGCATCGGCCACTAACTCCTTACCAACACCACTTTCGCCACGAATAAGTACAGTGGCATCCGTTGGAGCAACGCTTTCAATGAGTGAAAAAACTTCGTTCATTTTACCCGAATTGCCTTTGATTTTTTCCGGTAAAATGCGGTTGTGCAGTTCGCCGCGCAAACTTTGGTTTTCGGCGCGTAATTGTTCCATTTCCTCGGCATATTCCTGCCGCCTACGCATGGTACGTCCGATCATCGATCCTACAATTTTGAGAAGTCGGGTGTCATAATCAAAAGAATAAACGCCTTTATAAACCTTGTGAAAGCTTAAAGTGCCGATTATCTCATTTTTATATCTGATGGGAGTGCAAATAAATGAAACATCGCTACCACCAATTTGCGTTGGTGCTTTGGTAAGGTTTAGAAATTCGTCGGAGTCGGCAATTTTTTTAATTAAAACAGTCTCGCCGCTGTTAATCACTTTTCCAATTATACCTTTTCCAAATTGATACACTACATTTTTTCTTTCTTGTACACTTATGCCGAACGAACCTTCGATAACTATGGTTGAAGTTTCACGATTCAACACAGTCACAATGATACGATTGGCACCTAAATGTATAGCCAAAATACGAATTACTTCATCTAAGTTTATTTCTCTGTTGCTCAGCAAATGACTTATTTCAAGTAAAACTTCCAATTCTTTTGCTCCATAACAGTCCGGAGCATTAAACTTACAATATGCATTCATAATACATATAAATTATAACAAAACGACACAATAACTAAACCTTTAAAAAACTAATGTTGCAAATGTACATATAATAATATCAAAAAGTAATATTTAATTGTTTGATTTGAGAATATTTATAAAAATGTTACAATCTGATTTTATTACAAAGCATATTGTTTGCATTTGAAATAAATATATGTAAAATTAGTATATAGTGTAATTTGTTGCTCTTTTTTGTAAATTTTAATGTTTAAATGGATTACCTTTAATTTTTAAGAATTGGATGATAGTATTATGAATACAGAAAAATTATAATAAGCATGAAATGGGAATTTGTAAAAATTAATTTGTTATTTTGCAGACAGTTTATTTTATTACATTTATTTTTTACATGTTTTTAAAAAATAATTTAATTGACTTCACTTCAGCAATGTAATCTTGAAAATGAAAAAACCAAACAAACGAAAAATTATAAACGATCCTGTTTTTGGATTTATCGAAATTCCGAACGATTTTCTGTACGATATAATTCAACATTCATATTTCCAGCGATTGCACCGAATCAAGCAGTTGGGTCTTTCTTCATTTGTATATCCGGGTGCACAACATACGCGCATGCAACATTCTCTGGGAGCAATGCATCTAATGGGTGAAGCCATTACGCAGTTGCGTAAGGCCGGACACGAAATTACACCAGCTGAAGCTGAGGCGGTCAGGGCTTGTATTTTGCTCCATGATATTGGTCATGGTCCTTTTTCGCATGCGCTGGAACATAGTTTGGTAAAGGGAATTAGCCACGAGGAAATTTCGTTGTTGATGATGAAGCAAATAAATAAAATGTTTGCAGGACGATTGGATATTGCCCTTGAGATTTTTACTAACCGGTATCACAAAAAATTTTTGCATCAGTTGGTTTCAGGTCAGCTCGATATGGACAGGTTGGATTATCTGAGCCGCGACAGTTTTTTTTCGGGTGTAATTGAAGGGAATATCGGGGCTGCACGCATTATTAAGATGTTAAATATACATAACGATCAATTAGTGGTCGAGGCCAAGGGTATTTATTCCATCGAAAAATTTTTAGTAGCCCGCAGGTTGATGTATTGGCAGGTTTATCTGCATAAAACTTCGGTAGCAGCTGAGTTGATGTTGGTTAAAATATTGAAGAGAGCCAAAGAACTTGCATCACAAAATGTGGAACTATTTGCATCGCCGGCTTTGAGTTATTTTCTTTATAATCAGATTGATATTAATAAATTTATAAATTCGGAAGTTGCACTTGATAATTTTGCACTGCTCGACGATTCTGATTTGGTTTGCGCCATAAAAGTTTGGGCAACTCACCCTGATATTGTATTGTCAACACTATGTAAAGGGTTTACTGACAGGCGATTATTTAAAGTTGAAATCAACCTTCAACCCGTTGAACCAAAAAAATTGCGACAACTTCAGAAACAATACATGCTCCAAATGGGCGTGAATGAACATGAAGCGTCTTATTTTTATGGAGATGAAGTTGTAACTACTGACACTTACAGCCCCGAAGATGATAATATCAATATTTTATTTAAAGATGGTTCAATAAAAGACATAGCCATAGCTTCGGATATGCTTAATATACAGGTTTTAACGAAAAAAGTTGAGAAACATTTCTTTTGTTTTTTCAAAATTCAAAAAAAATAAAATCTGTAATGAAAAAAGGTTTAATTGTTCGTTCAGAAAATAATAAAATCAAGTTTTCATAGTTTAAACCTTTGTTTTTAAAGTTCTTTTTCAATTCGCTATTCCAATTACACTAAAAAATTGGAAATAGTTTAGTACTTTTGCAGCTAAATTTTTAAAAAATAAGCATGGAGTTTACAGCTCAACAAATTGCAGCTTTTTTACACGGGACTATCGAAGGCAATCCGCTTGAAAAAGTGAGTGACTTCTCAAAAATTGAAGAGGGTAAACCCGGTACGTTGAGTTTTTTGTCGAACCCAAAATACACGCATTATATTTACGAAAGTAATGCAAGTATCATTCTGGTAAATAATGACTTTGTACCCGAACATAATATCAGGGCAACCCTCATAAGGGTTGAAAATGCTTATGAGTCACTCGCTGAATTGCTTTCGTTAGTAGAACAATATAAACAGAAAAAAGTAGGAATATCTCCGCTGGCCTATATTGCTGAATCGGCAAAAATAGGAGAAAATGCATACATTGCACCTTTTGTTTATGTTGGCGAAAATGTAATCATTGGGAAAAATGCTTCGATACATTCCTCATGCAGCATTGAAGACAATGTGGTTTTGGGTGAAAATACAACTTTATATGCCGGAGTGAAAATTTATAACGATTGTAAACTGGGGAATAATTGCATTTTACATGCGGGTGCTGTGATTGGTTCTGATGGTTTTGGTTTTGCTCCCAAAGAAGATGGAACTTACAAGAAAATTCCACAAACCGGAAATGTGATTTTGGAAGACAATGTTGAAATAGGTGCCAATACGACGATTGACAGAGCTACTTTAGGTAGTACTATTCTTCATAGTGGTGTAAAAATTGATAATCTGGTGCAAATTGCTCATAATGTTGAAATTGGTGAGAATACCGTCATAGCAGCACAGACCGGGATTTCCGGTTCGACAAAAATTGGAAAACATTGTACACTAGCCGGACAAGCCGGATTGGCAGGACATATTCACATTACTGATGGTACAATTATAGCGGCTCAAACAGGCGTAGCTAACTCGGTAAAACGACCGGGTCAGATTTTAATGGGTTCTCCTGCATTTCCCTTGCGCGATTTTCAACGTTCGTCGATCGTATTTAAAAGTTTACCGGAATTACAACGCATGATTTATGCCATGCAACAAAAAATAGAAGAATTAGAAAGAAAAATATAAGTGTTGAATTTAAAAATTTACACAAAACAAGAAGAATATTGGAATGCCGAAACAGAACACTATAAAAAACTCATTTTCATTTCAGGGAAAAGGTTTACACACCGGTTTATTTATTCATTTGACATTTATACCGGCTCCGGAAAATCATGGAATTAAAATAAGAAGAATAGATATGCCGGATCAGCCGGTGATAGATGCTGTGGCTGATTATGTAGGGCAAACACAGCGAGGAACGATTTTGAAGAAGGACGATTTTCAGGTAAGTACCATCGAACATGCTATGGCTTCGTTGTACGCCATGGGAATTGACAATTGCATGCTTGAAGTTGACGCACCTGAATTTCCGATACTCGACGGAAGTGCTAAATTATATGTTGAAAAAATACTCGAATCGGGTATTCAGGAACAACAATCGGACAGAGAATATTTCGTTGTAAAAAATAAGATTGAATATACCAATCCTGAAACCGGTTCGCATATTATGGTTGTTCCTGACGAGGATTTCAGTGTAAATGTTCAGATTGGGTTTAAATCATCGCTGCTGAAAAATCAATATGCCACGCTTGAAAATTTGAAGGAATTTGCAACCGAAGTGTCAGCAGCCCGTACTTTTGTGTTTGTACGTGAAATAAAACCCTTAATTAAAATGAACTTGATCAAGGGTGGTGACCTGAAAAATGCAGTTGTAATTTATGATGAACTTATTTCGCAGGAATCGATGGATCGGCTTACCGAAAAATTAGGCCAGCCACACATTGATGCATCAAAATTGGGATATTTAAGTGGTGACTTAAAATATGAAAACGAACCGGCACGTCATAAACTTATTGATGTAATAGGCGATTTGGCACTTGTTGGCCGTCAAATAATAGGTAAAGTTGTAGCGGTTCATCCCGGACACAAAACCAATACCGAGTTGGCAAAACTGATAAGAAACGTAATGTTGAATGAGAATTCATAAATTATGTAAATCTCTGAAAAAAAGATAAATAATTAAAACAAACAGGATATTTTTTAAATAATGAAACCACTTTTTGCAAACATACATCCCGAAGCTAAAATTCATGACAGTGTAATTATCGAGTCATTTGTAACTATTTATCAAAATGTTGAAATAGGTGAAGGAACATGGATAGGACCGAATGTAACGATAATGGACGGCGCCCGAATCGGAAAAAATTGTAAGATTTTCCCCGGAGCGGTTGTAAGTGCCATTCCACAGGACTTAAAATTCAAAGGAGAAGAAACCCTTGCCATTATTGGCGATAATACTACATTACGCGAATGTGTAACCATTAACCGCGGAACAGCAGCAAAGGGAAAAACCGTTGTAGGAAATAATTGTTTGCTTATGGCCTATTGCCATGTTGCTCACGATTGTGTTTTAGGCGATTCTGTTATTATGTCGAATGCAACTCAACTGGCCGGTGAGGTTGAAATTGATGATTATGCAATTTTGAGTGGTGCCGTGTTGGTTCATCAATTCACAAGGATTGGTGCTCATGCCATGATACAGGGTGGTGCAAAAGTAACCAAAGATGTTCCACCGTATGTTACTGCCGGACGCGAACCTCTTTCTTATGCTGGTGTAAATTCGGTAGGTTTGCGTCGTCGAGGTTTTACCAACGAACAAATTTATGCCATTCAGGATGTTTATCGGATACTATTTCAATCCGAAAAAAATACGACTAACGCATTAGAGCGTATATTGGCAGAATTACCTGCCGGAAACGAACTTGACGAAATTGTATCATTTGTAAAGAACTCATCGAGAGGAATTATCAAAGGATATGTTGAGTAAATAGATAGTAGTGGGTAGTTTATAGTGGGTAGTTGGTTGTAAAACGCAAAACGCAAAACACGAAACCTGAAACACGAAACACGAAACACAAAACGCGAAACACGAAACGATATATGGAAACAATTAACGAAGAATTACCAAAGAAAAGTCTGAATTTTATTGAGGCTTTTGTTGAGCAGGATTTAAAGGATGGTAAAAACGACGGTCGTATTCAAACCCGTTTCCCACCCGAACCCAATGGTTATTTGCATATCGGTCATGCCAAGGCTATTTGTCTTGACTTTGGTGTTGCACGTAATTACAATGGCATTTGTAATCTTCGCTTCGACGATACCAATCCTGTAAAAGAAGATGTAGAGTATGTTGATTCTATACAGGAAGATATACAATGGCTTGGTTATCAGTGGGCTAATATCTATTATGCTTCCGATTATTTCCAGCAATTGTGGGATTTGGCCATTGAACTAATAAAACAGGGAAAAGCGTACATTGATGAACAATCGTCCGAAACGATAGCGAAACAAAAAGGTTCGCCAACTGTACCGGGTACCGAAAGTCCGTACCGGAACCGCCCGATAGAAGAAAATCTGGACTTGTTCCAAAAAATGAATACCGGCGAAATTGCAGAAGGTGCAATGGTTTTACGGGCAAAAATTGATATGGCTTCGTCCAATATGCATTTTCGCGACCCTTTGATGTATCGTGTCATCACTTCGCACCCACATCACCGGACCGGATGGACGTGGAAAGCATACCCTATGTACGATTATGCACACGGACAATCCGATTATTTTGAGGGAGTTACACATTCATTGTGTACACTCGAATTTGAGGTTCATCGCCCACTTTACGATTGGTTTATCGACCAGTTTAAAGATTCCGATTACCGTCCGCGACAAATAGAATTCAACCGGTTGAACCTCACTTACATTGTGATGAGCAAGCGCAAAATGTTGCAACTTGTTCAGGAAGGACTTGTTAGTGGTTGGGACGATCCTCGCATGCCCACAATTTGTGGACTTCGCCGTCGTGGTTATACGCCCGAAGCGATTCATAATTTTATTGATAAGATTGGTTATACCAAATTCGAAGCTCAAAATGATATAGGATTGCTGGAATATTCTGCCCGTGAAAGTTTGAATAAAACTGCTACACGTGTGAATGCAGTTATAAATCCTGTGAAACTAATTGTTACCAACTATCCCGAAGGAAAAGTGGAAATGATGGAAACCGGAAATAATCCCGAAGACGAATCGGCAGGTACACGTGAAATTCCATTTTCACGCGAATTGTATATCGAACGTGAAGATTTTATTGAAGAAGCACCAAAGAAATTTTTCCGCATGACTCCGGGTCAGGAAGTTCGATTGAAAAGTGCTTATATTGTAAAATGTACCGGTTGTAAAAAAGATGCCGAAGGAAATATTGAAGAAATCTATTGTGAATACGATGAATTAACCAAAAGCGGCATGCCCGAATCAAATCGTAAAGTGAAGGGAACACTTCACTGGGTTTCTGCAAAACATGCAGTGCAGGCTGAAGTTCGCTTGTACGACCGACTTTTCAGTGTTGAAAATCCGTCGGCCGACGAGCGCGATTTCCGAGATTTGCTGAATCCTGATTCGCTCAAAGTATTGACTAACTGCTGGGTTGAACCATCGTTACAATTGGCTAAACCACTGGATCACTTTCAGTTCCAACGCATTGGTTACTTTAATATTGATCCGGACTCAAGCCCTGAAAAGCTGGTTTTTAACCGCACAGTTTCGTTGAAGGACAGTTGGGCGAAAGAGCAGGGACGGTAAAATCTTATTTTATTCAATACTGATCAAATATAAAAACAGCAGCAAGAAATCTTACTGCTGTTTTTTAATTTTAAAATCTCAACCCACCTTCGTCAAACTCCACGGGTTGCCATTCATTTTCAAATAATTGATGCATGGTTTTGAATCCTGCATTTTTTAATGCTTTGAATGTGGGCAAAAATCCTGCCGTTACATTGGTGGGATAATGGCAATCAGAATTGACAACAATCGGAATATCCATTTCATTAATCAATGGATAAAATTGTTGGTGTGGAAATGTAATGCCATGTTCGTTAAGCGATTTGGTGTTGATTTCAAGAATCATTTGTTTGGTTTTAATAAGTTCCAGTACATCCGTTACGAGGCGATAAAACCATTTACTTTCAATGTCAAAATTGCGGATTTTCAAACCGTGGTATGTTATTTTGTCCAAATGTCCTACCATATCAAAATCACCTTTATCAATCATATTGCGGGTAATTTCGAAAAAACGTTCGGCGGCTGACTGAATATCACCACCAAAAAGTAAATTCAATCCTTTTTCGAAAGTTTCAAAATCACCGTCAATGCTCCAATATTCATGTTTCGAAATTTTATCCAGATAATGAATGGAACCGATGCTGTAATCGAGTTTTTTGTTGGTGAAAAATTCGTTTTTTATATCCGAACAGCCCTGAATATAATCAACTTCGAGACCAATAAACAGCTCAATCTCGTTTTTATATTTATCTTTTAAACGATAAAATTCTTTTTCGTAATCTTCAAAATCATCTTCGGGCATGGTCCATTTAGTAAGGAAAGGCAGCGGTGCATGCGATGAGAATCCATATTTTTTTAGCCCTTTGGCAATGGCAAAACGAACAAAATCCTCCATCGAACTTCGACCATCGCAATACGTACAATGACTATGATAATTTGACCAATACATAATGATATCTGGAGTTTCAGTTGAATTCAACTCTGTTTTCGGACAAAGTTAGTCAAAAAAGCGAACATGTACGAACATTATTTACCCCATCGGATAAAACTCATAAGTATTCAATCCTGAAATACAATTGTAATACAAATTACATTGAACAATAATAATTTCGGAATGCGATTGTAATACAATACCAATACTTTTGTCATATAAATTAAAAAAACAAATTTACAAAAAAATGAAAAAGGTATTCTTAAAATTCGCAATTGTATTGTTAAGTGTTTTCACAGTTTTCACATCGTGTGATGAAGAAGTTATTGACCCGGATGCTGCCGAAAAAGATGCTCCAAACGAAGTAATCGTTAAAGCTGATATAACCGGTACACGTCAATGGGTAAAAGATTCAGTGTATATTATTAAAGGTCAAATAAATGTATCGGGCACATTAAATATTGCTGCCGGAACCGTAATTAAAGGTGATAAAATCACCAAAGGAACATTAGTTGTTTTACCTGAAGGAAAAATTAATGCCATAGGAACTGCAACAAGTCCTATCGTATTTACATCGCGTTTGGCTCCCGGCTTGCGTTCGGCTGGCGATTGGGGTGGTTTAATTATTGTAGGTAAAGCCCCTGTAAATCAATCAAATCCATCAATAGAAGGTTTGTCGCGCGAAGTTACTTATGGTGGTGGCACCGATGCTGCTCACAGTTCAGGTAAATTGCAATATGTACGTATCGAATTTTCAGGTATCGCATTGCAACCCGATAAAGAAACGAATGGTTTAACACTTTGTGCCGTAGGTAGTGGTACAACTATAGACCACATTCAGGTTTCGTTTTGTGGCGATGATTCTTTCGAATGGTTTGGAGGTAAGGTAAATGCAAAATATCTGATTGCTTATTTAGGGTTGGATGATGAATTTGATGCTGATTATGGTTTTCAGGGAAAAGTTCAGTTTGCTCTGGGTGTGCGTAATCCACGCATTGCCGATGTTTCAACTTCTAACGGTTTCGAATCAGATAATGATGGTTCAGGTACAACAGCTTCACCTCAAACTGCTCCTGTATTTTCAAATGTTACTTTGATCGGACCGTGGAGAACTTCAACTGATGGAAACGTAAACAGCATGTACGGAGCAGGAATGCATTTACGTCGCAATACTTCGCTCTCAGTTTTCAATTCTGTGTTTGCAGGATGGAACACCGGACTTTTGCTCGATGCCACCACAACTTATGGAAATGCAACCGCTGGAAATTTAGCCATTCAGAATTGTGCATTAGTAGCCAGTAAAGTAAAAGCTATAAATGGAGCCGGCGGAGTTACCGAAACACAGGCTGCTGAATTCTATAATACTGCTGCATTTAAGAATCTTATTATTGCTGATAATGCAACTGCTAAGATTTCAAATTCATTCTACGATGCTAAAAAGACCGGAACAGCAGCTATTCCAACTTCGTTTTTACCGGAAACCGGATCGGCTTTGTTAGGTGCTGGTGAATTTTCTCACACTAAACTAGCTGATAGTTTCTTCGATAAGACTGCAACTTATGTTGGAGCGTTTGGAGCAACTGACTGGACAAAAGAATCTTGGGTAAATTTTGATCCTCAAAACACAGTATATTAATTATTATTTGCAATATGAATTTTTTAAGGAGAAGTTGTCTGCAGAAGATAGCTTCTCTGTTTTTGTACCCGGACTTTTGTAACACATATTAAATTTTAAATATTACCGCTTAACAAAAGTATTCTGGTGCTATATTTGCAATATGAAAGATAAAAAACACATCTTATGAAAAGAACTATAATTTATTTCGTTTTTGTGCTGTTAAGCACAGTTATTCTATCGGCACAAAACCCCAATATTGTTCAGAGCGATGGCTTGTTCTTCACTGATGCTACTCAAACTAAACTATACACCGGTGAGTTTAAAGAGTTTTTCGATAATGGAGCATTGAAAGTAGAAATGAATATCAAAGATGGCAAACCTCAAGGGGCTTACATCGTGTATTTTGCAAATGGAAAACCCAATGAAGTACGCGCTTACCGCAATGGCGAATTTCATGGAATATGGCGTACGTACAACGAAGCCGGCATGCTAATAGCCGAAGCCGAATACCAGAATAATAAAAAACACGGCACCTGGCATGTTTGGGACGATTCGGGCATTATGCGTTACGAAATGCAATATAATAACGGCAAAAAATCCGGCGTATGGTATATGTGGGACGAAAAGGGAAAACTTACATCTGAGAAAAAATATTAATCCGGTTTTTTTGTAGTACTCAAACAATTTTGAAACATTTTCTTCACATCAATGTATGTGTTTTGTAATCATCTTGTAATACTTTTACTGTTACTTTGTATCGTAAAATAAAAACAAAATAGTCAACAATTAAAACACATTATAAAAGGTATGAAGAAGCTATTATTTATCACATTCGTTTCGTTATTTGCATTGGCAATAAATGGTTCAGCTAAAGCGAAAGTTTCACCCGAAGTTAAAGCAGAAGCCGCCACTGAAGTTGTTAACACCAACACTTTAAAAGGAATAGTGTTCGATAAACTTACGAACGAAAGCCTTGCAGGTGTTGTAGTAACAGCTAACGGACAAAAAGTTTATACCGATTTGGAAGGCAATTTTACCATTCAAAATGTATGTACTGAAAAATGCGAACTCAAAATCAGTCTCATTTCGTATGCTGATCAGATTTTGGAAGTTGAAACACAAAATGCAAAACCGATCAAAATACAATTGAGCCAACGATAAGTAATCAAAAAAACTCATTTGAAAATTATAAAAAAGGCAATTCGTTAAATCGGATTGCCTTTTTTAGTGTTTATTGTTGTAATTATTTATTTTGTAATATCTTTGTAATAGTTATTACACAGTACCGAAACAACTTTTTTGTTCCTTTGTAACATATAAAAACAGAAATAGTTATGAACTCTTACCGCATTTTAGTTGTTGATGATGAAGAAGATTTATGCGAAATTCTTCAGTTTAATCTCGAAACAGATGGTTATCATGTCG